>WNFU01000408.1_pt1 | contig 58025 bp, 43 predicted proteins | sample 5400121 | NCBI WGS metagenome assembly WNFU01 (sample SAMN13153360, study PRJNA577476) | soil metagenome | isolation source: 100 cm soil or saprolite under grassland replicate 1 | place: USA:California | collected 2016-06-15 | reverse complement strand
CCACGACCGCGATCTGCGCGCGGGGTCGCATCGGCACACGTCGAGGCTGCTTCGAGATACCCATACGCGGAAAACTAGATGATCACGCGTCCGTCACGCACGTTGCTCAAACCCATGTGCGAAAGACGGGTCTAGCCGCCCGGTGCCGCCCCCGGCTGACGACGAGCGGCCCGCCGCCGACCGGGCTTGGATACGCTGACCGGGCCGAACAAGAACGGACACCGGCACGCGCTCGCGGCGGCCCCGGGCCCGTTGTCCACCGTCGCGGCCACGGACCGGAGGGTTTCGACGTGCCCTACCTCAGCAATGTCAATCTCCGCGCGGTCCTGGCGATCCTGGTACGCCGCGCCGGCGGCGAAGTCCACATCAGCAACGAAGAACTCTACGACGCCATGATGCCGGCCGAGGGCAAAGCCGAGCCGTTCATCGTCGAAGAGACCCCCACGGGCCTTCGCATCTCGATCCAGGAGTCCCCGCAGGAGCCGGCCGGTCGCCGGTGAGGCCTGGCGGACACCCGGCTGACGCCGTCAGGCCCGGCCGTCGACGGTGAGCATGCGCAGCTCCGCCGTGTACCGGGAACCCGCGGCGTCACGCAGCCACGACTGCGACAGGTCCGGAAGCATCTCGGTCAGGGTGACCGTGCCGTTCTCCACCTCCGCCGCCCGCCGGATCGCCTTGGCCAGGATGTTGACGTACACCAGGCTGCTGAAGTCGACGAAGGTCGGCTTGTCCTCGACCGGCACCTTGAAGTACACCCGATCGGGCAGGCCGTGCCGTTCCCGCCAGCGGCGTGCGCCGAGGAAGCGGTCGGCTTCGGCGGCCGTGCGCGCCCAGTCCACCTCGTCGGCCCGAAACGTCCACGACTCCCGCGCGAGCACCAGGCGGTCGATCAGGATCCGGGCGCTGTGCTGCCCGCGCACCGGCTTGAAGCCGTTGACCGCCGAGGTCCCGAGGAACTCGCCGATGGTCTCGGCCAGCGTGGCCTCGAAGCCGCCGGTGACCGCCCGGACGATGAGCTGCCCGTCCACCCGCCGCACGACGAGATCCGCGCCCGGGATGATCGGCGCCGGGGGCGTGGTCGACTCCGGGTGCAGCGTCCAGTAGGTGTACCGGGGTGAGAGCAACGATGCCGGCGGCGCCAGCCGCGAGCTGACCCCGGGCCAGTCCCGCGGGGGAATCCCGTAGATCCGCCGGCTGCCCAGGTCCGCCTCGGCGTTGGCCAGCATCGACGGCGGGTCGTCATGCTGTTCGACGAAGACCCGGCTCTCCAGCGAGTTGAACGACACGTGCAGCTCGCCGAGGACGAACAGGAATTCCCCGCGGTCGATCGCGTCGACGTCGGCAGCGGCGATCATGAGGTCGGGCGAGTGGTGCATGGCGACCGCCCACGGTGTCGGGCGCGCGGGGAACAGCTCCGCCACCTGGTCGGCGATGTCCGCCGACTTCAACTGCACGTGCCGCGCCCCGGGCGGTAGCTGCAGGATCTCCGCCCAGCGGCGCTGGAACTCGGCGACCGCCCGCCGTACCGGCTCGCGGATGGTCCGCAGGTCGAAGTACAGGTGCGGGGTGGCCAGGCTCATGATGGCCGCGAGGGGCACGTCCGCCGAGCCCGACTGCGCGACCCGCCGGTCGTAGAACTCCTGGAAGATCCGGTCGTACTCGTCGGCCACCTCGGCGATCAGCCACCGGGCGCTGGTGAGCAGCAGGCCCAACGGCCCGGCCAGCTCCTTGCGCAGCTCGGGCCCGAGGGTGAGCCGGGTGCCCAGGACGGTGTCCTCGTACACCAGGGTCCGCCCGGCGTAGGTCTCGCCCGGCCGGCGCTCACCGCGGACCCCGGTGATGTCCTGGAAGCACTCGGCGAGGTCGGCCAGGGCGGCCTCCAGGGCCACGTCGTCTCCGGCCGCGGCGCCCACCCGGTCACGGGCCGCGATGAAGCGGTGCACGGTGCCGAGGGCGGACTGCCGGACCGCCCGGTCGGAGATCCGCTCCAGCCGTTCCAGCAGGGCGCGCTCCGGCCATGTCTGGATGGTCCCGACGAAGTCGAGCCGCACCAGGGCGCGCTCGGCCAGTGCCTGGTAGGCGGCGAACAGCGCGGTCTCCTCGCCGAGCTCGGGGTACTCCGACCAGACCAGCTCCGCCGCGATGTCCCGCAGGCAGCGCACGCCGTCCGCCAGGAACATCAGCTCGCTCTCGCGGGAGTCCAGCACGACCTGGCCGCGACCGGGCACGTGCAGCGTGCCGCCGTCGAGGCGGTGGCCGGAGAACCGGCGAGGCACCAGCCATGGCCGCAGCGCGGGGGCGGCGCTGAGCGCCCGCGCCACGGCGTCGACCGCCCAGGCCTCGAAGTTCGCCGTCCGTCGCGACAGGAACCGGTCGCTGACGTTCATGCCGAGCCACGCCGCCCCGTCGTCGGTCCAGCGGGCCCACCCGACCGGCCCGAAGAAGCCGATGGTGTCGTTCTTCACGCAGTACCGCTGCAGGTAGCCGGCGATCGTGAGCTCGTGGTTGCGGCCCCGGACGTTGCGCGGCTCACCCGCCGCGATCTTGTCCAGGCACTGCTTGATGAGCTTCGGGTTCTGCCAGGCGACCGCCTCGCGGAACCGTCCCATCCGGGCGATCTTCTGCACCGCGGCGGACAGCCGGTCGGTGGCCGACGCGTACTCCCGCCGGTAGTCGGCCAGCCGGCCAGGGTCGTAGACGGCGGCGTCGGCCGCCGCCGCCAGCTCCGGGTCGGTCAGCGTCAACACCAGGTCCGCGGGGAACCCCGCGCTGCGCAGCACGACGTCGCGCCACACCCCCCAGTCCCGCCCGTCGAGCGGGATCAGGTGGGCGGGCTGGGACCGGCCGGTCACGCGGCACGCCCGTCGATGCGGACGGCCAGTCCCGCCGGGGTGGGGTGGTCGAAGAGCTCGTTGAGCCCGAGGTGGACACCGAACTCGGCACGTACCCGCGACATCAGCTCCACCGCGGTGAGGGAGTTGCCGCCCAGGTCGAAGAAGTCCGCGTCGCGTCCGATGTCGTCGTGGCCCAGCAGCGCGGTCCACAGCGTGCGCAGCCGGTCGACGGTACCGGCCGGCTGGTCGACGGTACCGGCCGGCGGCCCGGCCGCCCTGCCGTGCCCGTTCTCCCGGACCAATGGTGGCTGCCCCCCGGCGGAGGCGCCGTCCCCGCCCGGGCCGGCGGGTGTGGCCGGCACGTCGACCCAGTACCGGGTCCGCTCGTACGGGTACCCGGGCACCGGTACCCGGCCCAGGTCGGTCAGGTCCTCCACCGCCGTCCAGTCGACGGCATGCCCCTCCGTCCACACCCCGGCCACGGCGGTCAGTGCCGAGCGCCAGTCCGCCGGGGGTTCGGTCCGGCGCCGGGGCAGCGTCGCCAGGACCCGGTGCCGGTTCCCGGCCACGGTCACATGCTGCCCCGCCAGCGCGGTCAGCGTGCGGCCCGGCCCCACCTCCAGCAGCACCAGCCGGTCCGGCTCGGCGGTCAGCGCGTCCAAGGCGGCGGAGAACCGCACCGACTCGGCGATCTGGCGCGCCCAGAACCCGGGATCCGTGGTCTCGGCGGCGCTCACCACGCGGCCGGCGGCGGCCGAGTACAGGCGCACCTCCGGCGCGGCGGGCCGCAGCCGGCGCAGCTCCTGCTCGAGTACCGGCACAGCGCCGGCCACCACCGGGGTGTGCGGCGCATGCGCGGCGGGCACCGGACGGCACGGCAGTCCCGCGCTGCGCAGGCTGGCCATGGCCTCGGCCAGCGCCTCGGCCGGGCCGGCCACCACCACCTGCGCCGGGCCGTTGACGGCCGCGACCTGCACGCCGTCGCGCAGCAGCGGAAGGACGTCTTCCCTCGGTGCGCCGACGGCCAGCATGCCCCCGGGCGGCGTGTCCGCCACGGCGCGCGCCCGGGCGGCGACCACCCGGACGGCGTCGGCGAGGGAGAACACCCCCGCCGCCGTGGCCGCCGCGATCTCGCCCACGCCGTACCCGAGGACGGCGGCCGGGGTGATCCCCCAGGCCCGCCACGCCTGGGCCAGGGCGTGCTCGACGGCGAAGATCAGCGGCTCGGCGACCAGCACGTCCCGCAGCCGCGCCTCGTCGCCGTCGCGCCACGGTTCGCGTACCGCCAGGCCCTCGGCCGCGAACAGGTCGAGGCACTCGTCCAGGGCCTTCGCGAAGGCCGGCGACCGGTCGTGGAGTTCCTGGGCCATGCCGGCGTGCTGGGCGCCCAGGCCCGGGAAGAGGAAGGCGATCCGGCTTGCGGTACCGGGCGCCGGCGAGGTCAGGCGGCCGGCGGAACTGGGGTCCCGGAGCAGGGCCGCGGCCGCACGCGCGTCGGCCGCGACGACGGCGCCCCGCCGGGCGTACGGGGTGCGCCCGCGCTGGAGGGTACCGACGCTCGCGGCGAAGTCCTCGGCGCCGATGTGGGCGAAGTGCGCGGCGAGGCGCTCCCGGTAGGCGTCGGCCGCCTGCTCGGTCCGGGCCGACCACACCACGATCCGGGGACGTACCGGTGCGGGCACCGGCGCCACCACCGGCGCCTCCGCCAGCACGGCGGCCGCGTTGGTACCGCCGACGCCGTACGTGTTGACCAGGGCGACGCGGGGGCGCTGCGCCTCCCGGGGCCACGGGGTGGCCTGGGTGGGGACGTAGAACGGAGAGCCGTCGAGTTCGAGCGCCGGGTTCGGCTCGCGGAAGCCGGCGCTGGCCGGGATCGTCTCGTTCTCCAGCGCGAGAGCGACCTTGATCATTGAGGTCATCCCGGCCGCGTGCCCGAGGTGGCCGATGTTGCCCTTGACCGAGGCCAGCGCGCAGGCGCCGGCCTCCGCCGTACCGAGCTGCCGGAACGCCGACGTGAGCGCGGCGACCTCGATGGGGTCGCCGAGTTGGCTGCCGGTCGCATGCGCCTCGACCAGCGTCACGTCCCGCGGCCGCACGCCCGCCAGCGACATCGCCTCGGCGATCACCGCCGCCTGGCCGCTGACGCTGGGCGCGGCGAACCCCACCTTCGCCGCCCCGTCGTTGTTCACGGCCGTCGACCGGATCACCGCCCGGATGTGGTCGCGGTCGGCCAGGGCGTCGGAGAGCCGTTTGAGCGCGACCACCCCGACACCGGAGCCGTAGACCATCCCGGACGCCGCCTTGTCGAACGGGCGGCAGTGACCGTCGCGGCTGGCGGTGCCGTCGGGTTCCCACCGGTAGCCGTGGCCCACCGGCAGCTCCACGAACACCCCGCCGGCCAGCGCCGTCTCGCACTCCCCGGCGCGCAGCGCCGCGGCGGCGAGGTGCACGGTCACCAGGGAGCTGGAGCAGGCGGCCACCACCCCCAGGCTCGGACCGTGCAGGTCGAGCTTGTAGGAGACCAGCGGCGCGAGATAGTCCGTGGAGTTCCAGGTCCGCACCGACATCCCGGACGTGCCGAGCAGGTCGGTACCCTCACGGCGCCGCACCAGCTCCAGGTACCAGTTGGGGCCGGCCGACCCGAACACGCCGACGTCGCTGAGCCGGGTGTGGTCGTACCCCGCGTTCTCGATGGCGGCGTGCGCGCATTCCAGGAAGAGACGGATCTGCGGGTCGCAGATCCGCGCCTCGCGGGGGGTCAGGCCGAAGAACCCGGCGTCGAAGGCGTCGGTGTCCGGCGCCGTCGCGGTCGCCTTGACGTAGTGCGGGTCGAGCAGCGCCGCCGGGGACACCCCCGCGGCAAGCAGTTCCTCGTCGGCGGGGAAGTACACCGACTCCACCCCGGCGCGCAGGTTGGCCCAGAACTGGCCGACGTCGGCGGCACCGGGGAACCGGCCCGCCGTCCCGATGATGGCGATGGGCTCATCCTCGGCGAGTGGGCTCATGGCTACCTCCCGAAGTCTCCACGGATCCGTTGACGAAGTTGCCGGCGTCGCTCGGCGCGGTCGCCGTCCGGCGCCCCGGCGGCCAGCTCGGGCACCGGGATCGGCGCGCGGTCGCGCGACCCGTTGGCGATGAACCGGGCCAGGGCGGTCAGGTTGGGGTGGGCGAACATCGCGGTCACCGGGATGTCGACGGCGAGCCGCTCGCACAGTGCCGCGTGCAGCCGGACCATCGCCATCGAGGTCAGTCCCGCGTCGAAGAAGTTCTCGGTCCGCGCCACCTGCGCCCCCACGACCTCCCGCACGAGCCCGGCGAGCTCGTCGAGCGCGGCGTCGGGCGAGGCGCCCGCCTCCGTCGGGGCGGAATCGGAGACGGGCGCCCGCACCCCCACCACCTTGTGGTGGTGGTCGGTGATGACTTCCCCCGCCACGGTGATCTCGGTGGGCACCGCATACCGCGGCAGGTACGCGCGCAGGTGTGAGCGCAGCTCGGCGGCGGACGGGACGGCGGTACCGGGCACCGGGACGACCGACAGCGACAGCACCGGCCCGGCCGGGGTGGGCCGCAGTCGGGCCAGCGCCTGCCGGATGCCCGGGTGCCGCAACGCGGCACGCTCGACCTGTTCGGGGTCGAGGCGATGACCGTCGATCGAGAACTGCCGGTCCAGGCGCCCGTCCAGGACGACCGCGCCGGCGGGGTCGAAGCGGCCCCGGTCCCCGGTACGGTAGGCGCCCCGCTCCGGGTCGAACCCGCCGGTGCGTCCGCTGCCGTCGAGATACCCCGCGGCCAGGTACGGCGAGCGGACGACCACCTCGCCGACCTGCCCGACCGGTGCCGGCGCGCCGTCCGCCCGGACGACGGCCAGCTCGGCGCCGCCCACGCCGGCCCCGACCGGCAGCACGGCCGCGTCCGGCACGGCCGCGCCGCCCAGCACCGGCCCGCCGTACGCGGCGACCTCCTGGCACGACGCGATCTGCGGGGTCTCCGTCGTCCCGTAGGCATTGACCACCCGGGCCGGGGTGACCGTCCGGAGCGCGCGCACGAGCCCCGCGGTCAGCGGCGCACCACCGCTCACCACCAGGCGCAGCCGGTCCAGCTCGGCGTCGGCGCGGCCGGGTCGGCCGGAGAGCACCATCTCCAGCAGTGCGGGGGTCGCGTTGAGGACGGTGACCCGGTGCTCGTGCAGGAGCCCGAAGAGGGCGTCGGGGGCGGTGAAGATGCCCTCCGGCGGCACGACGACCGTGCCACCGGCCAGCAGCGGCGCGAGGATGTCGCGCAGCAACGGGTCGTGCCCGATGCCGCCGAGCATGGCGACCCGGTCGGCCGGGCCCAGCTCGAAGGAGTCCACGTACCAGCGCAGCGTCGCGGCCACCGCCCCGGGGGGTACCGCCACCGCCGCCGGCCGGCCGGAGCTGCCGGAGGTGAACAGCACGTGGCTGATCCCGTCGAGCCGGCGTGGCGCCGGGTGGCCGGCGGCGAGGTCGACCAGCGGGTCGGTGGGCAGGAGCGTCATGACCGCCTTCGGCCGCAGTACCGCCGCCGCCTCGGCGAGTACCGAGGCCGGTTCCGCGGCGTCGGTGACCGCCACGGCGGCGCCGGCCGACCAGGCGCCCAGCAGGGCAACGGGCAGCGCGACCGTGCGGCTGGCCAGCAGTTGCAGCACGTCGCCGGGACCGATCCCGGCGGCCGCGACCGCCTCGGCCACGCGGTCGACCCGGCGCATCAGCTCGGCGAAGGTCCACGAGGTCCCGCCGTGCCCGAGTGCGACGCCGTCGGGGCGCCAGCGGGCGACGTCGCGCACCGCGGCGACCAGGTCGGCCGGCGTCGCCGCGACGCCGGCCGGTGTCGCCACGGCACCCGCCCGCGGGCGGTCGTCACCGCCCGGGGCGCGCTGGCCGCCGGCGAAGGCCGCGGCGACGGCGACCACCTGGCGCAGCATGTCCTCGACCACCGGGTCCTCGTACCGCCCGACCCCACAGACGAGCTCCAGCCGGTACGTGTCGTCCCGCCGCAGGTAGAAGTTGAGGTCGAACAGGGCGGCCGGGGGCGCCACGTCGATCCAGTGCGCGGCCGCGCCGGCCAGCCGCGGCGCCGGCTCCACCCGGGTCAGGTCGTTGAGCCAGACCTGGAACAGCGGGTTGTCCCGGAGGGAGGGCGGCAAGCCGAGCCGGCGGACGATCGCCTGGAAGCTCGGCGTGGCGTGTTCGAGGGCCTCGACCTGACGGTCCCGGACGTGCGCGAGCAGGGCGTCCGGGTCGGGCAGGTCACCGGCGGACAACCGCAGCGGTACCGTGCCGAGCACGTGCCCGACCAGGTCGAACTCGGCCGGGCGGGCGCGCCGGCTCATCGGCATGCCCACGGTGACCACCGGTTCCCCCGACCAGGCGGCGAGCACGGCGGCGACGCAGGCCAGGAAGTAGGTGGCGGTGGTGTAGCCGCGCTCGGCCAGCAGCGCGTCGATGTCCCGGGTGAGCCGGGGCCCGAGGTCGACCACGGTCGGTCGTCCGGTCAGGGTGGGGTCGTCGGGACCGTCCAGCCGGAAGGGCAGCGGGGTCCGGGCGGGCGCGTCGTGCAGCAGGCGTTCCCAGTAGGCGAGGTCCTCGTGCCAGCGGGGGGTACCGACCGTGGCGGCGTGCTCGTGGGCGTAGTCCGCGAAGCTCGGCGCGTCCGCCGGCCACTGCGGAGCCGACCCGGCCGAGCGCGCGGCGTAGGCGGTGGCGAGGTCCCCGACGACGATCTCCAGCGTGCGCTGGTCGGCGATGATGTGGTGCAGGACGACGGTGAGCACGGCCGCCCGCGTGCCGTGCAGCACGCCGACGTTCATCAGTGGCGGCTGCTCGGTCGGGATGGTGGTCCCGGCCAGCTCGGCGGCGAAGCGGGTGACCACGTCGTCGGTCAGCTCGCCCGGGGCGGTGACCGACCGCAGCCGGACCTCGGCCCGGTCCGCGTACACCCAACTCGGCACCCCGTCCGTGAGCGTGGTCCAGGCGCGCAGCGCGTCGTGGCGGGCCACCACGTCGCGCACGGCGGCGAGCAGGATCGCGTCGTCGACGTCGGCGGGTACCCGCAACGACCCGACGACGTTGTAGCCGGACGGGTCGGGCAGCACGCGGCTGAGCAACCACAACGGCTCCTGGGCCGGGGCCAGCGGGCTGCGCGCGCGGCTGGTCCCGGCCGCGCCGGCGGTCGCGGCCGGGGCGGCCGGCCGCTCGGCCGGCTCGGACAGCAGCGTCCGGAACCGGTCCAGCGACACGTTGTCCCGCAGCAGTGCGGACAGCGGCACCTCACCGTGGCCGGCCGCGGCGACCGCGGCGAGCAGTCGCGTCGCGGTCAGCGAGTGGCCGCCGAGGTTGACGAAGCCCGCGTCCGCGCGGCGCTGGTCGGCGGGCGTGCCGAGAATCCGCCACCACTGCTGCGCCACCGGGTCGTCGGGGTGCGCGGCGGCGGCCACCGCGGCCGCCCACCGCCGCTCGGCATCCGCCCGCACCCGCCGGCGGTCGGCCTTGCCGGACGAGGTCAGCGGCAGGTCGTCGGCCCAGAACAGGATCCGCGGGACGAACGCGCGCGGCAGCCGGGTGCCGGCGTACCCGAGGACCTCCTGGGCGGTGTCGGCCGCCGGCGCCCCGGCGGGTACCGCGACGGCCACCAGGTCCAGCGCCTCGCCGTCCGGCGGTGCCACCGGCACGACCACGGCCCGGGCGATCGCGGGATGGCTCTGCAGCACGGCCTCCACCTCGCCGGGCTCGATCCGGACTCCACGGATCTTGACCTGGTCGTCGATGCGCCCGAGGTAGTGCACCTGGCCGTCCTCGATCCGCACCTGGTCCCCGGTGCGGTACCACCGCCGGCCGTCGGCGACGACGAACGCCCGTCCGGTCAGCTCGGGCCGGCCGACGTAGCCGAGGCCGACCTGGACCCCGCCGATCCACAGCTCCCCCACCTCGCCGTCGGGCACGGCGTTCCCCTCGGCGTCGACGACGCACAGGTCGACGTTGTCGATGGGGGCCCCGATGGGCACCGCGTCCTCGGGGGTGATCGCGCGCGGCACCGGCCAGTGCGTGACGTCGATAGCCGCCTCGGTCGGGCCGTACAGGTTGTGCAGCTCCGCGCCGCAGCGCCGGACGAAGCGCGCCGCCAGCCCGGCGGGCAGCGCCTCCCCGCTGCAGACCACCATCCGCAGCGAGGTATTCGCCTCCACGCGGGCCAGCCGCAGGTACACCTCGAGCATGCTCGGGACGAAGTGGCAGGCGGTGATGCCCTCGGCGGTGATCACCTGCTCGATCCGGCGGGCGTCGTGGTGGGCGTCCGGCGGGGCGAAGACGCACCGCGCCCCGCTGACGAGCGGCACGTAGAACTCCCACCCGGCCACGTCGAAGGTGTAGGGGGTCTTCTGCAGCACCCGGTCCGCGGCGGTGAAGCCGAACTCGCGCGCCATCCACAGGATCCGGTTGCTCAGCCCGGCGCTGCCCACCTGCACGGCCTTCGGGGTACCGGTCGAACCCGAGGTGAACATCGCGTACACCGGATCCTCGGGCGCCACGGCCGGCAGCGGGCGCGGCCGCCGCCGCCCATGCGCGACCTGCGGGACCGGCAGGACCGGGACCCCGTCGAGCGCGAGCTCCAGGCCCTCGCCGGCGACGCCGCACACCGGGCGTACCACGTCCATCATCACCCGCACCCGGCTGGCCGGTTCGTCGGTCGCGACCGGGACGTAGTGGCAGCCCGCCTTGAGGATGCCCAGCAGGGCGGTGAGCATCCCGACCTGCCGGTGCATGCACAGGGCGACGGCCCCCCGGCACCCGCCGGTCGCCCGCAGGATCGTCGCGGCCAGCTCGTCGCTGAGCTGGTCCAGCTCCAGGTACGTCAGGGACCGGTACGGGTCGCTGCACGCCACGGCGTCGGGGGTCCGGCGCCGCTGGTCCCGGAACAGCCCCGGGATGCCATCCGGTGCCCGGTGGTCCACCCGCCGCCCCCGCAGGAGCACACCGTCCGCCGTCCGGGCGCGCACCCGCACCATCTCCCCAACCCCCTCCTGCTACGGCGCCACGGCCGGCTGCGCGGGCACCCGGTCGTCGGCCCCGGCGACCAGGCGCTCCAGCGCCGTCCGGTAGTCGTCGACGAAGCGCACGATGGTCTGCTCGTCGAACCTGTTGGTGCAGTACGTCAGGTTGCCGCTCGAGCCCTCGGCCGGGTCCAGGCGCAGGCTCCAGACCCCACCGTCGGGGATGTCCGAGGTGACCGGCAGCGACACCTGCCGCCGCGGAACCACGCTGTACGTCAGGTCTCCGACGAGCGTGCTGCCCGGCGTCAACGGCGCCGGAAACGCCTGGAAGGTGACCGGGGTGAGGTGGTCCGCCATAGCGGGTGCCATGAGATCCGGCGCCGTCTGGAAGATCTCGACCGCCGGGATCTCGTGCTCGTACGCGCCCATGCAGGTGGTGCGCACGCGCGCGAGCAGGTCCCGGGTGTCCTGGCAACCGGCCAGATCCACCCGCAGCGGCAGGAAGTTGAAGAACGAGCCGATGGTGTTGTCGAACCGTCCCGGCACGCGGCCGAGCGTGTGCGTGGACACGACGAGGTCGGTCCGGCCGGTGATCTGCTGGACGAGTTGGTAGTACGCGGCCAGCAGCACCATGAACGGCGTGCAGCGGGCGGAGCGGGCCAGCCGCCGCACGCGGTTCAGCAGCTCCGCGTCGAGGTCGAACCGGTACGTCGCCGTGACGTGGGGCAGGCCCGCGGACTTGCGGTGGTCGGCCGGCAGCGCGCTGAACCGCCCGCCGCGCAGCGTCTCGGCCCAGTACCGGCGCGCCTGCCCGGCGGACGCGCTCGCCGCCCGCTCCCGTTCCCAAGCCACGAACTCCCGGTACGGCTGCATCGGCGGCAGGTCGGCCACGGTACCGGCGCGCCGCGCCGCGTAGAACTCGGCGAGGTCGCGCACGAGAATCCCCATCGACCAGCCATCCGTGGCGGTGTGGTGGGTCATCAGCGCCAGCACCGCGTCCCGCTCGTCGAAGCGCAGCAGGACCGCCCGCAGGTGCGGCAGGTCCGCGGCCTCGATGCGGCCGGCCTCCAGCTCGTCCAGCAGCGACTCCGCCCGCCGGGCCCGTTCGTCGGGCGACAGGCCGGGACACTCGCGCACCTCGAGGTCCGGCGGGCTCGGGGGATACACCTGCTGGTAACGCTCCCCCGTGCGGATGACGTTGGTCCGCAGCGGCTCGTGCCGGCCCACCACGTCGATCAGTGCCGCGTGCAGCGTCGCCACGTCCAGCGGACCGGTCAGCCGCCGGCCGATGACGATGTGGTACCGCGGTCCGAACGGGCCGGCCGTGTCGCCCGAGTCGAACATGCAGAGCAGTTCCTGGTTGAACGACAGCGGCAGGCGGGTCTCCCGGTCTGCCGTCTCGGATCCGGTCATGCGCCAAGTCCCCTCATCCTCGTCACTCCGGCGGGCCGGCCGGCCACCGGCTCAGCGCGCCAGGGCGACCTTCTCCAGAGTCGGTACGATGTCGCTGGGGCTGGGCACCGCCATCAGGTCCCGGCGCAGCAGGGCCGCGCCGGCGGTGAAGGAGGGATCCTTCAGCACGCGCTCGATCTGGTCCCGCAGGATCTGCGCCGACCGCTCGGTGAAGTCCATGACCTCGCCCGCCCCGAAGCTGGTCACGTACCCGCCGGTCACGGACCAGAGCTTGTACCCCGTCGACGAGGTCGACCCCGGTCCGACGATCAGTTGCGGCACGCCCACGTACCCGGCGGTGGCCATCGTGCCGATGCCGCCGTGGTGGATCAGCAGCGAGCTGGTCTGCATGAGCTGGTCCAGCGGCACGTACTCGATGGCCCGCACGTTGTCGGGGATCTCCGCGACCTTCGCCAGCTGGGTCTCGTCCAGCGTCGCCACGACCTCGACGTCCAGGTCGGCCAGCGCCTCGAGGAGCACCCCGATGAAGCCCCAGTCCGCGTAGGGCACGTACTTGCGCACCGACATGCCCAGCGACACCGCCACCCGCGGCCGCCGCACCGGGTACATCCAGTCCGGCGTCACGGACTGCGCGGTGTACGGGATCCAGCGCATCGGGATGCGCCGGGTGTCGACCGGGAAGTTCATCCCGCGCGGCACATGGTCGATCGTCCACTCCCCGTACAGCAGGTCGTGGTCGATCGGGACCCCGTACCTGTCCGCCATCGGCCGCACGGTCTCGGCGAACGGGTTCGGCAGCTGCGGCGCGCCGGGGCCGGCGGTCAGCCTGGTGAACGTGTCCTGGAACCAGCCGTTGAAGTCGGTACCCGACAGGCGTACCTGCGCGGCGCCGACCACCCGCGCCGCCACCGCGGTACCGGGCACGCAGGGATCCCAGACCACCAGGTCCGGCTTCCATTCCCGGAAGAAGGCCACCGTCCCGTCCATCGCCGGCATCGGGTCGTCGGGCGAGCCCTGGAACGGCGTGAAGTCCCACATGGAGGGCAGGAAGCCGTGCGCGATGACACTCCAGCGGCGCCGGTCCTCCTCGGGGATGTCGAGGGCGTCGGTGATCCGGTCCATCTCCTCCCGCGCCTCCGGCCACTCCGCGACCGGTCCTACCGGCGTCGGCATCTGCGCCTCGCTGCACATCTCCTTGAATGGCAGCCCCGACGCGACGACGTCCGCGCCGATGGACGGATGCGACAGGAACATCACCTCATGCCCGGCGGCACGCAAGGCCCACGCCAGCGGCACGAAGGGATACAGATGGGCCGGCGCCGGCCACAGCGCGAAAGCGACACGCATGACAACTCCTCAATCCACCTCGTCCGACCCGGACCGAGCCGGCGACTTTCCGGCCCGAGAGCACTCCGCGGCACCCGTCACGCCGCCGGTACCGGCCGAGGATCGCGACTTCAAGGCCGGTCACGAGCAAGAATCGTCCACCGCATCCGCGGGGGCATCTTCCCGATTGCGCTGACCGTCCACCCCGGTCAGCGCGACCGGGCGCGAGGCCGTACGGTTACCGATGTCGAAAACGGGTCGCGTGCTCCGTCCATGGGGTGGATGCGCCAAGCTGGGCGCAGCGGATCGATAGGAGCCAGGCATGACCAAGTTCCTGCTCACGGTGGACTACAACGGTGGCGTCATCGACAGCCCGATGAGCGACTGGAAGCCCGAGGAGATCAAGGCCCACATGGACTACTACCGGGCCCTGAACAAGGAGCTGCGGGACAAGGGTGAGTTCGTCGAGGCGGAGGCGCTGACCGGGCCCGAGCTGGCCAAGACCGTGACGTCCGACGGGGTGACCGCGCCGGTGGTCACCGACGGGCCGTTCGCGGAGTTCAAGGAGATGCTCGCCGGCTACCAGCTGGTCGACGTGGAGTCCGAGGAGCGGGCCATCGAGATCGCCGCCCGGCTCTCCGCGGTACCCGGGCCGGGTGGCGTGGCGTTGCAGCAGCCGATCGGGGTGCGGCGGCTGATGCAGGAATCCGACTTCGAGTTGCTGTCTCCCGACTTGTGACGGGAGCCGCCCGGTTCGAGGACCTGCTGCGCGAGCTGGCGCCGCAGGTCCTCGGCGTCCTGGTCCGCCGGTACGGCGACTTCGGCGCCGCCGAGGACGCCGTGCAGGAGGCCCTGCTCTCGGCCGCCGAACGCTGGCCCGAGGAGGGCGCCCCGGACAACCCGCGGGGCTGGCTGATCCAGACCGCCTCGCGCAAGCTGCTGGACCGGATGCGCAGCGAGCAGGCCCGGCGGCGCCGGGAGAGCCTGGCCGCGGCGCAGGAACCGCCGGCGGCCGAGCCGTACCACAGCGACGACACCCTGATCGTCCTGTTCATGTGCTGCCATCCGGCGCTGACCGCCGCCTCGGCGATCGCGCTGACCCTGCGCGCGATCGGCGGCCTGACCACCGCCGAGATCGCCCACGCGTTCCTGGTGCCGGAGGCGACGATGGCCCAGCGGATCAGCCGGGCCAAGCAGCGCATCAAAGCCTCGGACGTACCCTTCCGGATGCCCGACCGGGTGGAATGGACGGGGCGGCTGCGCTCGGTGCTGCACGTGCTCTACCTGATCTTCAACGAGGGGTACGCCAGCAGCGCCGGCGAGGGGCTGTACCGCACGGACCTGTCCAGCGAGGCGATCCGGCTGACCCGCACGCTGCACCGCCTGCTGCCGGATGACAGCGAGGTCGCGGGGCTGCTGGCGCTGATGCTGCTCACCGACGCCCGCCGGCCGGCCCGCACCAACGCCCGCGGCGAGCTGGTCCCCCTGGAGCAGCAGGACCGCAGCCGGTGGGACCGGGCGCTGATCGTGGAAGGGATCGCGGTGCTCGACGGCGCGGTGCGCCAGGGCGCGATCGGCGAGTACCAGCTACAGGCGGCGATCGCGGCCCTGCACGACCGCGCCGCGTCCGTCAAGGACGCCGACTGGCCGCAGATCCTCGCGCTGTACGAACTGCTGGATCAGATGACCGGCAACCCGGTCGTCTCGCTCAACCGGGCGGTCGCGGTGGCGGTGGTGCACGGCCCGGCGGAAGGCCTGCGCCTGCTGGAGACGCTGGACGACCGGCTACCTGGGCACTACCGGCTGGATGCCGTACGCGCGCACCTTTTCGAGATGGCCGGCGACGTCGAGGCGGCGGTGCGGCACTACCGCGCCGGGGCCAACCGCACGACCAGCGTGCCGGAACAGCAGTACCTGATCACCCAGGCCGCCCGGCTCAACGCCGGGCTCGACGCCGCCCGCCGGCCGAGCTGAGCCAGCGCAATCTGCAAGGTGTCAGCGGGTCTGCGCGGTCGTTAGCGTTTCGTTGGCACTCTTCCCTACTCTCCGGGAGCGCCTCATGAGTCTTCACAACCGCGCGCTCGCGCGCGCCGGTGCGGGTGTGCTCGGCCTTCTCGCCGTTGGTGCCTTCGCCCTTCCGGCCGCCGCCGCGGACAGCACCTCGGGCGACGCCGCCGACGTCTCGCTCGATGCTGTTGCCGGGACCATCGCGACCGGCGCGCCGGGCAAGTTCACCAAGATCGACATCACCAACCACAGCCACCGGGTCGCGGCCAGGGACATCCTCGTCACGCTCGACCTCCGCGACCTGGACCAGGCCAAGGTCCGCTTCAACGGCTTCAAAGGGGAGGGCGGCCCGGTCTGCACGCCCGAGCCCGACCGGATCTCCTGTCGCGCAACGGATCCGGCACTCCCGGCCGGCACGCACTGGGGCTGGTTCTTCCCGATCGAGCGGGTCGCCGGCGCCACCGGCAACGCCGGCCACATCCGGGCGACCGTCACGCACCGGGGCGCCGACCCCCGCCGGTCCAACGACTCGGCACGTCTGCGGATCCGCGTGCACGGCGACGGCCCGGACCTGTACGCCGTCGCGGACGACGCGGACAAGGTGTTCCACATCGACAGCGACGGGACACTGCACTGGGAGGGACCGCTGCACCCCGGTGACATCGGCACCGTCCTGTTCATGACCGTCAACCAGGGAGACACTCCGACCACCGGCATGCGAATCACCATCACGCTTCCCCGCGGTGTGGCCTTCGCCGACGCCGACGGGCCGCACGGCATCGGCTGCCAGCGGGGGCCGGGCGGCTGTACTCCGGACCGGTGCGTCTACTCCGCGGACAACCGAACGGTCGTCTGCGCCTACGACCACTTCCCGCTGATCCCGACCAGCCAGGACACGAACCCGGACGACGACCTGGTGTCCAAGCAGGGCTTCTTCCACCGCATCCGGGTGTGTCCCGAGGTGACCAGTCCCGCGGTCCTCAGCGGAGGCAGCCTCCACGTCGAACCACGGGGCGGCGCGGCAGCGGGCCGGGACGTCGACGCCAGCGACAACACCGACGAGTTCGCGGCGATCGTCGCCTGAGGGGCGGCAGCCCGGCGCGGGCGGGGTGGGTCGACCACCCCGCCCGTGCTGTGTCGGGTGGCAACTGCGCACCCCGCAAGACATGGCGGGACGCCACTTCCCCATGGAACGGAGATGCCATGACCCCGGACCCGCGTCTTTGCGGATCTCGCGAAACCAGGGCCGCCACCACTCGGCTTCGGCCTGCGGGTCGAGCGGTTCACCCTTCAGCCAGGTATGGAACCGGCTGCGCTCAATGTCCGTGGAATAGATGTCCCGCATTTCGAGGTGCAGCGCCTCCCGCCTGTAGGCGGTGAAATAGCTGTCGCGCTGCTCTTCCGAAATCGGTTCCACCTACGCTCCAACGAGTAGCGCCCGCATGGCCGCCTTCGGCACCTCGACGCGGGCGCCAGGAAGCCGAGCAGCGAGGGACGCAAAGCACCCGGCCGGGGTGGCGAGCGTCACCTCGCCACCCCGGCCGGGTACGAACGTAGGACTGGAGGGTCAATGGTGGTGTCCCGGCGGGCGACCGCTGGGGTCCAGCACATGGAACATCGTCGACATCCCGGCGTCGGAGTGGAACTGCATGTGGCAGTGCAGCATCCAGTCCCCCGGGCCCACCGAATCACCGGCGACCACCTGGAAGCCGAACGTGTCGCCCGGCCCCAGCGTCCGGTTGTCGATGACCGGTACCGAGTCCGACCACGTCGCGCTGCGCGCGACGGTGCCGGTACGGGTGTCCGCCCAGGCGTGGCCGTGCAGGTGGAAGGTATGCATGTCGTTGCCGATCCCGATCACCACGAACTCCACCCGCTGCCCCAGCCGGGCGACGAGACAGGCCGGGCCCGGCACCGGGTTGGCGTGGTCGCAGGTGTCGGTCTGCGCGCCGCGACGCAGGTTGATGGTCTGCCGGTCGCCGAAGGCCACGGTGAAGCTGCGGTCCGGCCGGGGATCGCCGGGCCGGCGTACCACCAGGGCGCCGAAGAGCCCGGAACCCATCCCCTGGGTCCCGTGCGGGCCGCCGACCACGTGGTCGTGGTACCACCAGTAGCCGGCGGTCCCCGGGGTACCCCGGACCCGGTCGGGTCGCTTGGCGAACCAGGTGTACGTGCGTGACCCGCCGGGCGGGACGTAGGAGCCGCTGTCCACCGTCCCGTCCGACGACCGGGCGTACTTCACGCCGTGCACGTGCAGCGACACCCCCAGCGGGTGGGCCGGGTCGGTGCGCAGCCGCGCGAGCGTCTCCGCCGGTACCTGGTTGTGCAGCGTGACCGCCAGGCACTGGCCTTCCGTCATCTCGATGAGCGGGCCCGGGTACGACGCGGTCTGCGGGGTCAGCCCGTAGCCGAGCCGGATCTGCCCGGTCACCTGGTCAGGTGGCAGCGCGACCGCGTACAGGTCCATCGTCCGCGCCGGTCGCGCGCATCCGGCGGACAGGTCCGCGGCCTGGTCCGCCGCGGTGGCCAGGCCGCCGCCGGCGAGCACGCCAGCGGCGACGACCAGGCCCAGCAACCCCGCCCGGGACGGCCGGAATCCGTTTCGCCGGCCCATCTACGACCTCGGCACCGTGCAGCGGCGCAGGTCGCGGATGTGCCGGTAGCTGCGCTCGGCGGCGCCCAGCGAGCCCGGCGGGTTCGGCGTGGTCTTCGGCGCGGAGTCCTCCTCCCACAGGTACTGGAACCGGCCGCGCCCGTTCATCTGGCTGAAGAACTCGGCGTACGGGATCACCCCGAGCCCCATCTCCACGTCCTGGTAGGAGTTGGCCTCCTGCGGGTTCGCCAGTGGTACGCCGTCCTTGACGTGGAACATCCGGTACCGGTGCGGGTACGCCTTCACGTAGTCGATCGGCCGGAAGCCGCCGTACTTGCGCATCCCGCCGTACGCCCACAGGATGTCCATCTGCAGGCTCACCAGCCGCGGGTCGGTGTGCCTGAGGAACACGTCGTACAGCCGCACCCGGGGCTGGTCGGTGGCGTAGCTGAACTCCACGGTGTGGTTGTGCTGGAACATCGTGATGCCCCGGGCCGCCGATACCTCACCCCACCGGTTGAACGCCTCGGCGGCCGCCTTGTAGGCGGAGACCGTGCGCTCCGACTCGTCGCCGAACTTGCCGGGCGGTGCCTCGGGGGTACCGAGGTGGCGCAGGCCCAGCGTCGCGGCGATGTCGAGCTGCCGCTCGAGGTCGCTGCGGAAGTCGTCGATCGGGCGGTGGCTGCTGATCGCGGTTAAGCCGTTGTCGTCGAGCAGCTTGCGCGTCTGCGCGGCGGTGAGGTTGCCGCCGTAGTCGTCGGAGTAGCCGGCGAACTCCACGAACCGGTAGCCGATGCGGGACAGCTCCTCGAACACCGGCCCGAACCCCAGCTCGATGACCTTGTCGCGGAGGCTCCACATCTGGACGCCGATGTGCGACTTCGGGATCAGCGTCCCGCCGTGGGCCTCGGCGGCCGTCACCGGCCCGGCCAGGGTCGCGGCCCCGACCGCGACCGTGGAACCCGCGAGCCCGCGCAGGAATACCCGCCGGTCGATGCTTCTCTTACCCATGGTTGTCTCCTCTGTCGGGGGTCGGCGCCAGGGCCGCGATGCGGATGTTCCGGAAGCTGACCGTGTCCTGCGGGCCGTGGTTCTCCAGGCCGATGAACCCGCTCAGCCGGTACCGTCCGGGGGGCGCGACGTACTCGTTGATGAGCACGCCGTTGCGGAAGACGGAGTAGTGCCGGCCGGACACCCGGATCTCCAGGTCGTTCCAGGTGCCCTTCGGCGTGGCGTGGGCACCGGCCAGGTCGACCGGGTCGACCCCGCGGATCGAGCCGGTCTTGTCCGGGTCGCCACCGGCACGGTCCAGGAGCTGCACCTCCACGCCGTCCCCGGCGCGCCCGAGGCGGACGGACACTCCGCTGTCGGCGCGCCCGGCTCCTGGCGCGTCGTCACGCCACTGCAGCTTCAGCGAGAAGTTCTGGTACGCCCGCTCGGGGTACCAGAGCAGGCCCGGCCCACCGGCGCTGGTGAGCACGCCGCCACGGGTCAGGGTGAAGCCGCCGGCGCCGGCATGCTCCCACCTGTGCAACGAATGCGCCGAGCCGTCGAAGATCGAACGGTAGCCGCCCTGCGGGTCGGGCCGGCCGACGCCGGAACGCGCGGCGGCCATGATGAGCCTCGACCGCTCCCGTGCCGTGATCCTGCCCTCGCACCGGAGCCGGTCGGCGACCGTCCGGACGTGCCGGACGAACGCGCCGTGGGTGGCCCACGTGCGCTCGTCCTCGATCAGGTTGTTGATGGTGCAGCCACCGCGGACCACCCGGTTGCGCACGCCGCTGTCGAACGTGCCCATCCACACCGTGGGCCGGGTGTCCGGTACCGGGCACCTGGCGCCCGGACCACCCGGCACCACGCTGAACGTCACGGACCCGGCCGATGAGGTGTTCCCGGCGTTGTCGGTGGCCCGGTAGCTCAGCGTGTGGTTCCCGGCGGTGTTCACCGTCACCGGGCCGCCGTACGCCCGGTACGCCGAACCGTCGAGCGCGTACTCGACGCGCTTGACGCCGCTCCCCTGGTCCGTGGCGGTGACGGTGACGGTGGCGCTGCCGACGTAGTCGCCGTTGCCGTCCTGCTGCCCGGACACCGAGGCGGCGACGACCGGTGGGGTCGTGTCCGGGGCGGGCGGCTCGACCACCGTGAACGACACGCTCTGCGGTGTGGCGGTGTTGCCGGCGTTGTCGGTGGCCCGGTGGGTGACGGTGTGCCGGCCGGGCTGGTTGACCGTCACCGGCGCGGCGTACTGCGCGTAGGGCCCGCCGTCGAGCGAGTACTCGATCCGCGCCACGCCGGAGCCGCTGTCGGTCGCGGTGAGCGTGACGGTGGCCGAGCCGACGTAGTCCCCGGTCGCATTGCGCTCCCCGGTGACGCTGGCCGTCACCGCCGGTGGGGTGGTGTCCGGCGCCGGCCGCTGCACCACGGTGAACGAGACCGACCCGACCGGCGAGACGTTGCCGGCGTTGTCGGTGGCCCGGTACCGCACCGTGTGCGCGCCCGGGGCGGTGACGGTGACCGGCGCGGTGTAGGCGCCGAAGGCGCCGCCGTCCACCGCGTACTCGACCGACTTCACCCCGGACCCGGTGTCGGTCGCGGTCACCGTGACCGTCGCCGTGCCCACGTATGCGCCGTCGGCGCTGCGCTCGCCGGTGACGCCGGCCGTCACCACCGGCGGGATGGTGTCCGGTGCCGGCCGCTGCACCACCGTGAACGCGACGGTACCGGCGGTCGAGGTGTTGCCGGCCTTGTCGGCGGCCCGGTAGCCCACGGTGTGCCCGCCGGGCTGGTTGACGGCGACCGGCGCGGTGTACACCGCGTACGGTGCCCCGTCGAGCGAGTACTCGATCCGGTCCACCCCCGACTCGGTGTCGGTCGCGGTCACCGTGACTGTCGCCGTGCCCACGTATGCGCCGTCGGCGTTGCGCTCGCCGGTCACCTGTGCCGCCGCCACCGGCGGCGTGGTGTCCGGCACCGGCGGCAGGACCACCGTGAACGAGACCGACTGCGGTACCGACGTGTTGCCGGCCTTGTCGGTGGCCCGGTACGTCACCGTGTGCACGCCCGGCACGTTGACGGTGACCGGCGCGGTATACGTCGTGTAGGAACCGGCGTCGAGGGAGTACTCGATCCGGTCCACCCCGGACTCCGTGTCGGTCGCGGTGAGCGTGACGGTGGCGGAGCCCACGTAGTCGCCGTGGTCCTGCTGCCCGGTCACGCCGGCGTTCACCACCGGCGGGGTGGTGTCCGGCGCCGGCCGCTGCACCACGGTGAACGAGACCGACTGCGGGACCGACGTGTTGCCGGCGTTGTCGGTGGCGCGGTACGTCACCGTGTGCGCGCCCGGCGCGGTGACCGTGACCGGCGCGGAGTACGTGCCGAAGGTCCCTCCGTCGAGCGAGTACTCCACCCGCGCCACCCCGGAACCGCTGTCGGTCGCGGTGAGCGTGACGGTGGCCGAGCCCACGTATCTGCCCTCCGGGTCCCGGTCACCGCTGACCGCCGCAGTCACCGCCGGCGCGGTGGTGTCCCCGCCGCCGTCGGTGACCACCAGCGTCCCGACCATCGCGCCGTGGCCCGGTATCGCGCAGCCGTAGCGGTACTTGCCCGGGGTGAGCACCACGTCGACCTGGTGCCGCCCACCCTGGCCGTCGAACGGGTCCGCCAGGATGTTGACGTTGACGTCGTGGTTGAACCCCGGCGTCGTGGTGTCGAACGTCAGCGTGTGCTGCATCCCGGTGGTGTTGCCGGTGGCCGCGCTGTTCTCGAAGACGATCGTCGTGGGGCCCGCCGTCGCGCTGCTGGGCGTGGAGGCGTACGCGGTGAAGCTGTTGTTCGCGGTCCAGGTGAGCACCTGTGCCTGCACCTGGGCGTCCACGGTGGCACGCGGCGCATGCGCATGGTGCGTGTGGTCCATGGCGGCCGGGCCGGCCGCCGAGGCGGGAGCCGGAGCTCCGGCTCCCGCCGGCAGTGCCAGGACGACCGCCGCCACCAGCAGGGCGGCGGCCGCCCCGGGCAGGAATGTCCGCCGCATCTCAGTACCGCCCGCCGTGCACGAGGTCAGCGGTCGCCGGGGTGGGACCGCCACCCACGTATGTCACCCGCCACAGCGCGGAGTCGTGCTCGGCGCCGAAGAACCCGCTGCCGTAGTTCAGCACGTACAGCGCGCCGTCCGGGCCGAACGCCCAGGCCATGATGCGCCGGATGCCCGGGCGCGGCTCGATCACGATCCGGTCCAGGTTGTCCGCGTGCACCGGCAGGCCACCGAGCGCGGCGTTGTGCGGGTTCATCAGCACCGCGTGGCGCGGCCCGTCACCGGGGAAGAAGTCGGCGATGAACCACTTGCCGTCCCAGTACCGCGGCCACTTCACCGGGCTGGGGTTTGCGGCGTCGTACCGGTAGACGGGCCCGTCCATCGCCGCCTGGATACCGCCGGTGATCCAGGGCAGCAGGTGCGTCTCCTGCGCCTTGTCGTACGAGGGGATCCCGTTGGCGTCGCGCGGGAAGTCAGCCCCACCGCCCTGCGGCGAGTACCAGATGTTGACCGCGCGGGCCGGCGGCAGGTCCACCAGGCCGGTGTTGTACGGCGAGGTGTTCTTCAGGTGGTCGCAGTCGTACCAGCCCAGCGGCTGGCTCGGGTCGGGCAGGTTACGGTCCCGGAACGGCTGCTTGTTGCCCATGCAGTACGGCCACCCGAGGTTGCCGGCCTTGGTGATGATGGCGAACTGGTCGTACTTGGCCGGACCCCAGATCGGGCTCGGCTCGGCGGCGTCCGGTCCCACCCAGCCGACGGTGAGCGCGTCGGTCTTCGGGTCGATGGAGATGCGCGACGGGTTGCGCATGCCCATCACGTAGATCTCCGGCAGCGTCTTGCCCGGCACCGCGGTGGGCCCGACGAAGAGGTTGTCCCGGGGGATCGTGTACGTGCCGTCGCGCTGCGGGTGGATCCGCAGGATCTTCCCGTTGAGGTTGTTGGTGTTGCCGGCCGTGCGCCGCGCGTCGGCGAACGGCATGCCCTGGAAGTTGGGCTGCGGGTTGTTGCCCGAGTAGCCGTCGACGAAGCCGGAGGCGTTGTTGTCACCGGTGGCGATGTACAGGTTGCCCCGGGAGTCGAAGGCCATGCCCCCGCCGGCGTGGCAGCAGCTGTGGATCTGGATGCTCCACTTGAGCAGGACCTTCTCGCTCTTCGGGTCGATCAGGTTGGTCCGGTGGTTGAGCGTGAAGCGGGACACGCGGCGCTCGCCGACGTGCGTCTGCCGGTTGATCTGGGCGTGCGGCGTGTAGTACAGGTAGACCCAGCCGTTGCGCAGGAAGTCCGGGTCCAGCGCGATGCCGAGCAGGCCCTCCTCGGACTTGGTCAGCTCGTCGAAGCTGAACCCCCAGTTGCCGAAGACCTCCAGCGACAGAACCTTGGTCACCTTCTGGGTACGGGGGTCCCAGACGTGCACGGTGCCCTCGCCGAGACCGGTCTTCGGGTCGTCCCAGCCGGTGATCGGCGCGGGGCCGCCGTCCATCGGTCCACCGCGTCCGATGGAGAAGACGCGGCCGTCGCCGGCGATCGCCAGGCCGTGCGGCTCGCCGATCTGGTCGAGCTGACCGGGCTGGTTCGGCTGGGTCAACCGGGTCGCCTGGTAGCTCGCCGCGATCGTCGCGGTGCAGTCGGCCCGCACCAGCCGCGACGTCCAGAGCAGGGCGCCCCGGAGGTGCTGGCGGAACGCGTACTCGTGGAAGCTGCGGGCGGTGTTGCCCATGCCGGTGTAGAAGGACCGGCCGCCGTCGAAGGTGCGGCACCACGAGATCGGGTGGTCCACACCGTTCGCGCCGTCGCCCGGGTGGTAGCTGCTCTCCCGCAGGCTGGCCACGGTGTGCACCTCGCCGGAGGGGTTGGGGCTCCAGTTGAGCCACTTGTCGGCGCGGCGCCACTCCAGCGGCAGGTTCCGGGTCGCCGGGTGCGCCCGGTCGGCCACCTCGACGACCGCCGGCTGGACGTCGGCCGGGTTGGTCGCTGCCGGCCGGGAGCCGATGAGCTGGGTGAACCACGCCGACTCCGGCTCCGCGCGGGCCGCGTCGCCCACGCCCACGAAGCCGCCGCCGGCCCGGATGTACTGCTGGAACGCCGCCTCCTGCGCCGCGTCCAGCCGGTCTCCGGCGGTACCCAGGAAGACCACCGCGTTGTAGCGCCGCAGCCGCGACGCGATGAACACCCCGGCGTCCACGGTGGACTCGACGTCGAAGTGCTGCCACCTCGGCCCATACCGGCCGAGGTGCCGGACCGCGGCGAGGCCCGCCGCGTCGATGTCGGATCCCTTACCGGCGTGGAAGACCAGCACGAGCGGGGTGTGGTTCTGGCCCGGCGGCCTGGCCGGGGGCCGGGCCAGCGTCGGGCTGCCGAACAGCGGGATGCTCAGCGCTCCCGCCAGCACCATGGCCAGATAGCGGCGAGCCGTCCGGGCTCGCCTCAGGGGGGTTCGCACGGCGAACATACGTCTCCAATCGGTGTACCCGGTACGCGCGGGAGCAGATGTCGCTGCGGGATCCGGACCCGGAAATCCCGTCGACTCAGCTAATGCGATGAATGTTGACGGCGCATCTCGCCTCGTGCGATGTGCGTCAGGCCAGGCCGTGCGCATTCAGCAGGACCTGCCGGACGTCGGTGGCCGCCAGCCGGCCGGTCTCGACCTGGCGCGGAACCGCACCGGTGGAGCCGAGAATCACCGGTGCGTCCACTGTGGAGTCCGGCAGCCGGCCGTGCGAGCCGCGCACGCACGACGGGTCGAGCGGGACGACGTTCATCGCGTACCGCAGGCCCAGCTTCTTCTTGGCCAGGTTCAGCGCCGCCCGGGCCTTGACGTACGGATCGGCGGGGTTGAGGAACAGCTCCGCCGGGTCGTACCCGGGCTTGCGGTGGATGTCGACACCTCGGGCGAAGTCCGGGGCGCGCGCGTCGTCGAGCCAGTAGTAGTACGTGAACCAGGCGTCGGGCTCGGCGATCGCGACCAGCTCCCCGGCCCGGGCGTGGTGCAGATTGTGCCGCCGCTGCGCCGGCTCGTCGAGGACCTCGTCCACGCCCGGCAGCGCCTCCAGCAGCGAGCGCACCTTGGCCCGGTCCGCGGAGTCGGGCACGTACACGTGCGCGATCTGGTGGTCCGCGACAGCGAAGGCCCGCGATGCCGGGGCGTCGAGGTACTCCATCCCGGCCTGGGTGTACACCTGGAGCAGCCCCTCGGCGCGCAGTGCCCGGTTGACGTCCACCGGCCGGCGGGCCGGCGTGATGCCGTACTCGCTCAGGGCGATGACGTCGATGTCGCCGCTGTCCGCCCGGTCCAACAGCGGCGCCACGGCCGCGTCGACGGCCGCCGCCGCGGCGTGGGCCGCCGCCGAGTCCGGCCCGAACCGCTGCAGGTCGTAGTCCAGGTGCGGCACGTAGACCAGCAGCAGGTCCGGGCGGTACTCGATGAGCACCCGCTCGGCGGCGCGCACGATCCACCGGGTCGAGGCCAGCGAGGCGGTCGGCCCCCAGTAGTCGAACAGCGGGAACGGGCCCAGCCGTGCGGTCAGCCGGTCGTGCAGGCGGGGCGGGCGGGTATAGCAGTCCGGCGACTTGCGCCCGTCGGCGTGGTACACCGGCCGCGGGGTCACCGTGACGTCGGTGCTCGCGCCCATCGCGTACCACCAGCACACGTTCGCGGCCGTGTACCCGGGGCGGGCGCGGCGGGCGCTCTCCCACACCTTCTCGCCGGCGACCAGCCCGTTGTGCTGCCGCCAGAACAGGACCTCGCCCAGGTCGCGGAAGTACCAGCCGTTGCCGACCACGCCGTGCCCGGACGGCGGCCGGCCGGTCAGGAACGTGCTCTGCACGCTGCACGTGACCGCGGGCAGCACGGTGCCGAGCTCGGCCCGCCAGCCGCGGGCGCCCAGCGCGGACAGGTGCGGCATGCGCGCGAGTAGCTTCGGCGTCATGCCGACGACGTCGAGGACGACCAGAGGCTTCATGGCAGCACTCCTCCCGCCGCGGCGGCCAGGTCGGCCGCCGGCGGACCGGGCAGGTTCCGGGCCGCCCAGGCCAGCTCGGCGGCGATACCGTCGGCGAGCTCCTGCCGGTGCCGGGGTGGCAGCACGGTCCAGGTGTACGTCTCGACCTCCAGGTGCGGGCTGCGCCGCCCGTCCACGGTGTGCAGCGCGGCGAGCGCGCGCCGGGTCACGTCGGTGGTCGCGGCCAGTGGCTCCTGCGGCCGCGCGTGCAGCGGCACGTGGTAGTGCACCCGCCAGGGGCCGCGGGCGGGCAGCGCGTCGAGGGCCTCCGGCAGGTCGTCGGCGGCCCGCACCTCCCCGCCGCTGCCACATTCGCGGACCTGGTGCAGGTAGCGTGGCTCGGCGAACTCGGCCAGTGCCGCCCGGGACCGCGCCTCCCCCGGGTCCGGTACCTCCAAGGCGGCGGACACTTGCACCTTCATCACCCGCAGGCCGGCGGCGTGGATGTCCTCGACCGTCCGCTCCGGGTCCGCGAAGGAGACCGCGAGGTGGCAGGTGTCCAGGCACAGCCCGACATAGTGCGGATCCACCCGGGAGCGCAGCCACCGCACCGCATCGTCCACAGTGTCCAGTACGCAGCCCGGCTCAGGCTCCACGGCCAGCACCACCGGGCGGCCGTACCGCGCGGAGACCGCCCGCAGCGCGTCGGTGGCCCGGGTGAGCGCCGCCTCGGCGGCGGTGTCGTGGGCCGGGCCCCACCGGGTGCGCCATCCCAACGGAAGGGTCGAGATGCTCCCGTACCCCGATTCGTCGGCGAGCAACCCGCCCAGCACCTGCGCGCAGTCCACCGTGTACCGCAGCCGTTGCGGATCGGTCCAGTCCGGGGTGTAGACCATCCGCTTGACCACCCGGTCGTGGAAACCCTGGTAGGGAAACGCGTTGAGCGTCTCCACCCGCAGCCCGCGACCGGTCAGCTCACGGCGCAACCGGGCCAGGGCCCCGGCGTCGGACGCCAGTTCCCGGGCGACATCGGCGGCCAGCCAGAGCCCGAGGTGCAGGCCGTCCGTGCCGAGCCGATCCCGCACCGGGACCGCGTACCGGTCGAACTGGCCGACCAGCCCGGCCAGGTCCTCGGCCGGATGCACGTTGGTGCAGTACGAGAGAGCCATCGTCAGACCCGCACCGGCGGGGCGCCGCGCAGCACCGAGTTTCCCTCGAACAGCGCGCCGGGATCGGGCTCCCGGGTGCCGCCACCCGGCGGCGGATCGAGCTCCAGCCGGCCGCTGCGCCCGTAGAACTCCACCGGGTTGGCCCACAGGACCCGGTCCACCCGCTCCGGGCTGAACCCGGCCGCCAGCATGGCCTCGCCGGTGCGGCGGGTGGTCAGCGGATCCGAGCACCCCCAGTCGGCCGCCGAGTTGACCAGCATCCGGTCGGTGCCGTACCGGCGCAGCAGGGCCACCATCCGCCGCGGGTCCATCTTGGTGTCCGGATAGATGGAGAAGCCGAGCCAGCACCCGGTGTCCGCGACCACGGGCGCGGTCACCTCGTTGAGGTGGTCCAGGACGACCCAACCCGGGTCGATGCCGGACTCCTCGATCACCGCGAGGCTGCGCCGGGTGCCGGCCAGCTTGTCGCGGTGCGGGGTGTGCACCAGGGCCGGCAGCCCGTGCTCGCGGGCCAGGGCGAGCTGCGCGGCGAACGCGACGTCCTCCGCCGCGGTCATCGAGTCGTAGCCGATCTCACCGACCGCGACGACGCCGTCCTTGGCCAGGTATCGCGGGATGACCTCCAGCACGGGGGCGCAGCGGGAGTCGTTGGCCTCCTTGGGATTCAGCGCGATGGTGCAGTGGTGCCGGATCCCGAACTGGGCCGCCCGGAACCGTTCCCACCCGACGAGCGCGTCGAAGTAGTCGGTGAACGACCCCACGTTGGTCCGCGGCTGGCCCAGCCAGAAGGCCGGCTCGACGACGGCCCGCACGCCCGCGGCGTACATCGCCTCGTAGTCGTCCGTGGTGCGCGAGGTCATGTGGATGTGCGGGTCGAGGATTCGCAAGGCCGCCTCCGCTTCGGCTCAGACCGACAGGACCAGCACGCGCCGGGCGTCGAGCGGCTCGGGTCGCCCGGCGGCCCGCCGCTCGGCCACGAAGTCACGCACCATGCGCACCAGCTCCGCGTCGGCGCACCGCTCGAGGTCCGCCACCGCGCCCAGCGGAACGCCGGCGAACAGGCACTTGAGCACGGCGTGCCGCCACACGTGCCGGTCAAGGTGGCGGGCCGCGAAGGGACCCACCGCGGCGGCGACCAGGCGCAGGTCGTTGGCGCGCAAGGCGTCCTCGTGCACCGCCGTCCCCACCGTCACGACCGGGCCGGTCAGTACCGCCGGCAACCCCGACACCAGCACCGACAGCCCGCGCAGCACACCACTGCGCTCGGCTGCGGCGCCGCCGTGGTACAGCTCGGCCAGGTCCGCCGCCAACTGCTCCGGCGGCAGCAGCTCGGCCAGGGTGAGCACCAGGCAGGCCCGGGCACGCTCGTCCCGCGTGCCGTGCACCAGGCCCCGCGGATCCTCCTCCGGACGCCACGGTGACCGCCCGACCTGCCGGCCGATCGCCGGGAAGATGACCCGGATCTGCCCCGGGTCCGCACGTACGCGCCGCTGCGCGGTGCTCACCGGGTCGTCATCCACCGGACACCCCCACCCTTCGCCGCGGTACCTGCCGGCGGGCCAGTGCGGCCCGCAGCGCGACCATCGACGACCGGGCCACCACCGGCGCCGCGTGGCTGTGCCGGGGCAGCTCCACCGCCGCCACCCCGCGGTAGCCGACCTCGTCGAGGGCCGCGAGCGTGGCGACCAGGTCCAGGTCGCCGGCGCCGAACTCCAGGTGCTCGTGTACGCCCGGCCGGGCATCGTCGAGCTGCACGTTCACCAGTAGCGGCGCGGCGCGGCGGACGCAGTCGGCCGCCGGCTCGCGCTCGATCGCCACGCAGTGCCCGACGTCGAGGGTCAGGCCGAGCGCGGCGGGCGCGCCCAGCTCCCGGTGCACGCGCAGCGCGTCGTCCAGGTGGGCGACCAGCATGCCCGGCTCCGGCTCCAACCCCAGCCGCACCCCCCGGCGATCCGCCTGCGCCAGCACCGCCGCCACCCCCGCGCGCAGCCGCTGCCACGCAGTCGATGCCGGGAGCCCCGGCGCGGGTACCCCGGACCAGAAGGACACGCAGTCGGCCCCCAGGTCGGCGGCGATCGCCACGGCCCGGACGAGGAAGTCGATGCGGCGCGACGGGTCGTCGCTGAGCAGGGTGGGCTGGTGCTTGCGCGTCCGGTCCAGCAGGTACCGCGCGCCGGTCTCGACGACGCAGCGCAGTCCGAGCCGCGCCAGCCGGGTGGCCACGGCGGCCGTACGCGCGGCCACGCCGGCGCCGTACGGGTTGAGGTGGGCGTGGTCCAGGGTGAGCGCCGCGGCGCCATACCCCAGGTCGGCGATCACCGCCAGCGCGTCGTCCAGGTCGTGGTTGGCGAACCCGTTCGTCCCGTACCCCAGCACGAACGTCGTCGCGCCGCTCATGACGGGTTCACCCGGCGGGCCAGCCGGCGGGCCAACGGTAGGGCGGCGGCGACCGCCGCCGCGCCGAGCCCCGCCCCCGACCGGGCGGCTAGCGCGGCCTGCAGCGGGATCATGCCGTGCACACCGGCGACCGTCGCAGTGCGGACGGTCGTGGGATCGGGCGTCCGGAGGGCCGCGAACTGCGCCCGTGCGACGGTGGCGGCGTACACGGTGCCGAACGCCGCGGCGGCGGCCCGGTACCGCGGCGAACGGGCCGGTCCGGTCAGCGCGGCCGCGGTCACCGCGGCCGTGCCGGCCAGCGCCGCGCGGGCGGCGCGCACCGACGCCCCGTGCACCTCGCCGGCGGACAGCACGGTCACCCCGGCGGTGTGCGTGGCGACGGTCGCCGCCGCCACCGCCGCGCCCCGGTGGCGCCAGGAGCCCGCGCCCAGCAGCACGTTGAGCCCCCGGCAGGCGGCCATCCCGACCGGGGCCGCCGGCGTCGACTTGAGCAGCAGGTCGTACGCCCAGATGGCGCCGGCCAGCGGGACGGCGACGCGCAGCGCCGCCCGTCCTCCGCCGGCCGCGGCCAGCGCGACGCCGCCACCGGTGAGCGCGGCCGCCGCCGCTAGGGCGTGCGCGGGCGGGATCTCGCCGGCGGGGATCGGCCGCTCCGGCCGCTCGACGGCGTCCCGGTGCCGGTCGGCCCAGTCGTTGAGCACCATCCCGGACCAGTAGAACGCGGCGGAGGCCAGCGGCAGCAGCAGCCGGCGGCCGCGCACCGGCCGACCGGCCTCGGCGGCGCCCGCCACGGTGTCCCCGAGCGCGGTCAGCGCCGCCGGTGCGCGCGCCAAGCGGAGCCAGCGGTTCATCGCGGCACCGGCAGCTCGGCGACCCACCGGCGGAGCAGGTCCATCTGCTCGGCGAACCGGTGTTCGGCGCAGCCGATCGGGTCCTTGAAGAATGCCGCGAGCGCGCCGAGAGGCCCGCTGCGCCCCGCCGCGTGCGCGGCCGCGACCAGCCGGGCGAGGTCGAGCACCAGCGGCGCGGCCAGCGCGGAGTCCCAGCCCGTCCAGGTGAACTGCAGGGTCATCCGGGCGCCGAGGAAGCCCTCGAACGACACGTGGTCCCAGGCGACCTTCTGCTCGCCGAGGTCCGGCACGTTGTCGATGTGCAGCGGAGCGGTCACCTCCCCGCCGAGCAGCGCGGCCAGGCCACGCCGCTTGGACGCCAGCTTGCCGCCCGCGCGCACCGGATCCGCCAGGTTCGCGCCGTCGCCGCCACCGAGCAGGTTCGTGCCCGACCACGACCGGACCGCGAGGCCGCGCGCCCTGAACATCGGCGCCAGCACGGTGCGCAGCAGGGTCTCCCCCGTCTTGCCGTCGCACCCGGCGTACGGGACCCCCTGGGACCGGGCGAACTCCATCAGCGCGGGGATGCGGATGCCGGGGGACGGGGTGAAGTCCACATAGGAGCAACCGGCCGCGACGGCGGCATAGGCGACCAGCGAGCTGGCCGGCAGGGCCGGGCGGTCCGGGTCGTCCAGAGCCCGCCGCAGCAGGTCCAGCGACTCGTGTTCGGGCGCCGCCGGCCAGCCCGGCTCGGTGCTGGCGACGTTGACCACGACCACCCGGGACAGCCCGTGCGCGGCGCGGAACCGGGTCAGGTCCGTGGTGAGGCGGTGCGCCGCGGCGACCAATGGAGCGCGGTGCTCGGTCGGGCAGTAGCCCGGGCACACGTCGGCGTCGATCTCGTCGAGGTGCGGTCCCATGGCGGACAACAGCCGCGTCGGAACCAGTCCGGCATCGGCGAGCTGGTCGGCCCGCTTGCGCAGCGGCGTGCCGACGATGTCGTGGCCGCCGACGACGAGGTCGCCCCAGTCGGGCAGGACACCGTCGGGCACGTCGAGGTGCTCGGTGACGCAGCCGGTGGGTGGGATCAGGCCCAGCCGCAACGCGACCAGGCCGCAGATGGCCGTTGCGCCGACCGAGCCGCGGGCGCCGTTGAGCCATAGGCCGACGCGCGGCCCGGCGTGCGGTGCCGGCGCCGTCATCCCGGTCCCCCTTCGTGTCGCAGCCCGGTAGGCCAGCAGGAACTCAGGTGAGGGAGCCGCCGTCCACCGCTTCGGTCGCGCCCCAGGCGTAGTACAGCGTCGTCGCGCCGTTGGGCGCCCGGACCGAGTGGACGTAGCCGTCGGGCCGGTAGCTGAGGCAACCCGGCGGCGTCGCGCCGGACTCGTCACCGCTCTCGCCTTCGATGCCGAAGAGCAGCGCGTCGCCGAGGTGGCGGTGCGCGGGCAGCTCCGCGCCCGCCTCGAACCGCAGCAGCCGCATGCAGCGCTGGACCGTGAGGTCCTCCCAGATCAGCTTCTGGCGCACGCCCGGGCCCGCGTCGACCCAGTCGATCCGCGAGATGTCGATGGGTATCGAGGCGGGAGCGCCGTCCATGCTCTCGGCCGGTTCCATGCCGCCGGTGACCACGATCAGGACGGTGGTTCCGCGCTCGGTGGACACCGTATGCACGCAACCCTTCGGGCGATAGCTGGCCTGACCGGCGATGAGGGTACCGCTCTCGTCCGAGACGTCGCCTTCGATGACGAACACGAGCTCGTCACCGAGGTGGCGGTGCAGCGGCAGTTTCGTGCCCGGCGCGATGCGGCCCAGGTAGGCGCGTCGTTGCGTGAGCGGATCGCCCCACAGCGGCTTGGCCTGCAGGCCCGGCCCGGCGTTCTCCCAGGCCACCTCGTGGATCCGGATGAGGCGCGACACCGGCGCTTCCGACTGGACGGTCATGGTTCTCCCTGGCTCAGCTCTGGGGGATGGGGCTGCTGTGGTATGCGCGGATCTGCCACCCCTCGCCCTCGTCGACGAGGACCCACGTGCCGCGGATGGCGCGGCCTGGCGAGACTTCGGTCTCCCCCGGCAGAAGGACGCCGCCCGTGGTGACCAGCAGGACGACGTCGGGGGTGAGATAGTCGACGGACTCGGGATCGCTGACCACCCGGGTTCCCCTGATCGGCCCGGCGAAGGCCGCCGACATGTACGACCGCACCGCATCCCGGCCCACCAGGTGGGTCCCGGCGATGACCACGTTGGCGGCGGGACTGAAGAGCGTCGCGAAGGCATCCGCGTCGTGTCTGGCCCACGCTTCGGTCGTGCGCGCGGGAACGTGCCGCGGAACAGATTCATCGGTGACGGCTGCCGACAGGCTACCACTCGACATGCGTCCCTCCCCGTCGGTACTTGGTGTCTTCGCGTATCGAATCACAGCGCAGACAGCAGATGCTTCTTCGATGGTGCGGTCGGCGAAGTCACCAGATGACCGGCATGCCTTACCGCACATCACACCGCGGATACAAGTGGTGTATCCGCGCAATCTCGAAGGTGCCCGGCCGGCCGCCGCTGCCTAGCGTCGGGTGGGCGTACCCCCTGACACGGCGGGAGGATCCGGTATGACGGCGGCGGCGATGGCTTCTCCTCGCGCGTTCCTGGCAGGGCTCAACGGCCGGCATCACCGGGCTGCCCTCAACGTATTCATGGCTGTCGTCCTGGCCCACTGGGCGGAGCACCTGGTGCAGGCGTACCAGATCTGGGTGCTCGGCTGGCCCCGGCCCAAGGCCCGCGGCCTGCTCGGCGCCGCGTTCCCCTGGCTCGTCAGCTCCGAATGGCTGCACTACGGGTACGCGCTGGTGATGCTCGCCGGGCTGTTCCTGCTGCGGCCCGGCTTCACCGGCCGGGCGCGCACGTGGTGGACGGCGGCCCTGGTCATCCAGTTCTGGCACCACGTCGAGCACCTGCTGCTGCTCATCCAGGCGCAGACCGGCCACAACTTCTTCGGCAAGCCGGTCCCCACCAGCCTCCTGCAGCTCGCCTTCCTCCGGGTGGAGCTGCACCTGTTCTACAACGCGGTCGTCTTCATTCCGATGCTGATCGCCGGGTACTTCCACCTGCGCCCCACCCCGTCCGAGCGGCAGGCGATGCGCTGCAGCTGCGCGCACGCGACGGCCGTGCGAGCCGTCGCCGCCGGCTCGATCTGACCGAGCCGGGATGGCGCCGTTGCCCCCAACACCCCGGTACCGTACGGCCAGCCGCACCGCGCTGCTGGCCGTACTGGTCTGCCTGGGCCTCACGCTGACGCCCGGTACCGGTTGGGCCGCCAACAGCCTGACCACCGCGGACCCGGCCGACGGCGCCGCGCTGGCCACCGCGCCCGCCGCGGTGGTGTTGACGTTCTCCGCGCCGGCGGATCCGCGGCTGTCGCACGTCTCCGCGCGGGACGGCTCGGGCGCGGAGGTGGGCAGCGGCGACCCGGCCCGCTCCGGCCCGACCGGACTGCGGCTGCCGGTGTCGATCCGGTCCACCGGCGACTACACCGTCGGCTACCACGTGGTGTTCCACGACGGTACCGAGTTGGTCGGCGCCCTGCGCTTCAGCGTGGGTACCGGCGTGCCGCCCCCGCCGTTGGGCGCCGCCCAAGTTCAGCCGGTGGCACCGGCCGTGGCCGCCGGGCACGACCACGCCGTCGACCCGCTCAGTGCCTCGCTCCTCGTCGCGGACCTCGCGGTGCTGGTGGGCGTGGTGCTGCTGTTGCGGCGGCGTCCCCGACCCCGGCCACAGACGGACATCCCGCCCGACCCCGATCAGTGAGCGGTACCGCCGGGAAACGGCGATCACCGGCCTGCTCCTGCGGAGGTCTTGGACGCTGGCCGCCTGGAGGGGGTACAGGTGTCCAAGATCTCCAGTGGGTGACAGACCCGGTCCCGCAGGCACCCTGGCCTCACCTACCGTCATCACTCTCCGGATCGCCGAAGGGCTCGATCATGCGCGCGTAGCCGCGCAGGACCCATCCCAGGCAGCGCGCCTCATCCGGCGTGACTTCGCCGTGCGGTGGCCCGCACCAGTCCACGTGCACCCGCTCACCGACAGCGCAGATCGCGATGACGTGCCCGTCGCCGGTGTCGATCAGCGTTTCCCGGGACGGGGTGGCGGTCACCGGGAACTCCGCCCGCCCGGGAGCGATTCAGCGGCGATGCTGGCCCGGGTCGCGTCGGTGTCGTTGACCGCCACCGAGCCGTCGGTACACAAGAGGCTTCCGGTTTCAACGTGTCGCCAGTCCTGCATGTCGTGATCCCGTTTGGATATCGCGTTGGCACCACAGGCATACGCCCATCAGATCAACGGCGGCCCGGCTCCGTTCTTGGGTCGGCCACGACGTGGCCCTGACCGGGAGGCTGGGAGCACTCGCGGATGTGCCATCCGTGTCCGACGGCGTGACAGCCATCGCCAACCTCCGGGAGCCGTCGGCGCGGCGGCCGGGCCGGGACCCCAGGGTTGAGACCGGGAGCACCGGCCGCCGCGCTTCCTGGGCCACGGCGGCCGATTCTCACCAGACCAGCCGCAGTGGCGTCCTTGGGTGGGGTACGCCGCCGCGTGATCCTCGACAACGCGACGATAGGGGTTTCGACCGTCACCAGATCTCCGCGTCGCCGTACCCCGAGGCGCACCGGCCGAGCAGCACATGCGTCGACCGACGCACCCCTTGGCCGATAGCTTCCCGATTGCGCTGGGTGTCCGGGAGGGGTTCGCTGTCCGCGGACGGGTGTCCGCCGCCTGGCTACCGACCCAACGGCACCGACCCCACCACATCCCAGCGGTACACACGCTCGTCACGGTTGAGTGCGATGAGCTGAACCTCGCCGATATCCACGCTGACGGGTGCCAGGTCCCGCAACGCACGCATCCGTTGGCGGATCCCGTCAACTGGCACGTTGGCACCGCTGTAGGCCACTGTCACGTGCGGACGGAAGTCGCCCTGTGACTCGGGTACGTCGCCCCACACCGAACCGATTGCGTCCCGTATCGCCATGCGCACCTGCTCGACCGGTGCCCACGGGCAAACCAGCAGCGCTACCGCTTCCGCGTCCGGGTCGACCGGCCCCAGAGTCAGCCGAAACGGTCGCAGCGCACCGCAACGCACGCGGGCCGCCGCCACGATCGCCGCCAGATCCTCGCGGCTGACCTCGTCGGCGAACCCGACGCCCTGCATGGTTAGGTGCAAACCTTCCATCGGCACAGGTTCGAGGCCGGGTAGGTCGAGACCAGCCTGGAGGCGGCGAGCGAGGTCGAACAGGGCAGCCTGGCCATCGAAGGTCAGGTGCCAGGTGTAGAAGCTGCGTCCCTGTCGCCATCCCGGCCGCCAGTACCAGTGTTCCCGCAGCCGTTCCAGTTGCTGGTACGCCTGCCAGCGGCTGTCAAGGCTCTCCTGTTCCCGCCCCGTCATTCCAGCACTCCCCCGCTCGCCTCGATGGCTCGCCTGTTCTGGTCGGCCACCAGGTCGGCAACCGCGCGCATTCGCGGATGGGACGCCCACGGCCGGGCCCGATCCAGAAACTCGTGGGCACGTAGGTTGACCGACTCCAACCGGTGCGGTGCACTCACCGCTATCGCCTCGGCGGCTAACTGCGCCGCCCGTTCCGGTTCGGGGTCGGGGGACATGAGCGCGGCCGTGGCCAGGTCGAGCCGGGTTAGTGCCTGCGGTCCGCGTAGCTTCTCCCGATCAAACGCGGCCAGGGCCGGCGCGGCGTAGCGCTGGACCTTGTCTGGCTGCCCGAGCGCCAGGTAGGCGGTCGCCGCGTTCGCGGTCGCCCGGGCCAGGCAGTACACGCCGAGGTTCAGGCTGGCGCTGACCTCCGTGACGGCTGGGAAGTCGTTCAGTAGGGTGAAGCCGCGATCCACGGCATCGTCGACGCCATATGTGTCGCCGAGGCGGGCCAGGGCGCGGGCTTCCCCGTTGAGGGCGAGACGGACCCCGTGGGGGCTGCGGGGTGCTCGACGCTGCCCGTCCTCGGCGTAGGCGAGCGCCTCGTGGTAGTCCCCGGCGTAGTAGGCGATGAAGCTTTGCGCGGCCCGCGCCCAGGCTTGCAGGTCGGGTTGCCCGGCGGCGTCAGCAATGTCGAACGCTTCCAGCCCGTAGGCTCGGGCATGCGCGTGTAGCCCGAGGTCGACGGCGAGGGTGCCCAGCAGGCCGCACAGGTGCACGGCGACCGCGTACAGGCGTTCCCTTTGTGGGGGATGTTGGCGCCCGGGCAGTACCTCGTCAACGTAGCGGCGTAGCCGCCGGGTCTGCGATGCCATCACCGACGGAGGGTGCCGCTCGTACTCCGCGATCAGGCGCAGTACCGCGCCTTCGAGGTACTGGAGCTTCGCCTCGTCGCTGCTGGATGCTGTGACGCGGCGGCGTCTGTGGTCGATCTCCTGCGGGTCGTCCAACCATTCAATGCCACTGTAGTCGGGCTGGGCGCGGCTGCGGTTGGCGAGTGCGGCGAGGTGTCCGCCCGCCGACAAGACATCGTCGAGGCGCTTCGCCGTGGTGGTGCTGGGCTGTTTGACGCCATGCTCCAGGTCATGAAGGTGGGAGCGGGAGTAGTGTGCCAGTTCGCTGAGCTGTCGCAGGGACAGTCCGTGCTCGGCGCGTAGCCTGGCCAGCGCCTGGCCGAATGCCGTGTCGCGGCCCATGCGGGCGCCACCTCTCGTGGACGAGGCCGGTTCCCGGAACGTCTCATGGGCGAGGGTACGGGTTGTCGTGCCCGGGGGTAAACAGTTCCACCTCAACCCGCTCCACACGCACGGACGGGGCTGGCCGCGCCCGGTGTGTCCACCCGGGTCGCGCCCAGCCCCGTCCCGCGAGGGATGGCTTATCCGCGTGGGGTGTTCAGGTACGTGGTCAGCAGCCACTGCCCGTCGCGCCGGACGAGCAGCCAGATGGCCCGGACCGCCTGCTTGTCGGACAGCTCCTGCTCGCCCGGGGCGAGTACGCCGCCGACGGTGAGCAGGACCGCGACGTCCTCGCCGAGGAACTTGAGGTCCAGCGGCTCGCCGGTGACCCGGGTGCCCTGGTACGGGCCCGCGAAGGCGGTCGCCATGAAATCCCGGATCTGGTCACGCCCCTTGCGGTACAGGCCCGGCAGGATCATCGAGGCGTCCTCGGTGAACGCGGCCGCGAACGCGTCCGCGTCGTGCTCCGCCCACGCCGTCACGATCCGGCGCATGATGTCCGCCGCCACCGCCGTTTCATCCGTTGACGGGCCGGACTGGGTCGGCGCACTACTGGTGGTCATGTGAGCTCCCTTCAAGACACGGTGTCCCGCCGATGCCTGTGCCCGCGGGCGCGCGTTCCTGCCCGCCATCGTGGTGGTCCGCCCACCCGGTCGCATCTTCGAGAATGCGGCCCGGCACGCGAACCCGGCGGCGCTCAGGTGGTGCTGGGCGCCACGCCCAGCTCCCGCAGGGAGACCGGTGCCCGCCGGTCCCGCTGGCGCTGCACCAGCCACTTCATCCACCACAGCAGCCCCCGGGCCAGGCACACCAGGGTGACCGCGAAGAACAGGGTGTAGACGACGTTGAACACCATCAGCACGCCGTACACGGTGGCGACGGACGCGCCGAACATGAACTGCGCCCGGCCCGACGCCGGTGTCGTGCCGGGGTCGGTGATCATGTAGTTGGTGAACAGGACGAACGCGACGCCGGTCATCATCCCGAGCGCCGCCCAGAGCGCGACGTCCCACACGTAGTGCCGGATCAGCGCCTGGATCACGAACCCGCCGACCCAGCCGAGGATCAGCGGCACCTTCTTGGTGAGCATCGCGTTCAGCACGGTGCCCGCGGCAACGATGATCATCGGGATCATCATGCGGAAGACGTCCGGCACGTTCTCCGTGAAGTGGTACGGCGGTGCGACGTTGACCCAGGAGAACGCCAGCAGGGTCACCGTGATCCCGAAGTTCGACGGGTTCATGAAATGCCGCATCCGGCCCCGGATCGGGGCCCGCAGGACGGCCTTCTGGCCGATGGCCACCACCACGGCGAAGGCGATCGGCCAGAACCGGCTGTTGGCGTACAGCAGCATGTTGGCCGCCAGCGCGGTGATGTGGGTGGGCAGCAGGAAGGTGTATAGCCCCCACACCCCATGACCGGTGAACCCGGGTCGGCGCCGCTCCGCCCACGCGGAGACCAGCTCGATGAGGATCTCGGCGCTGTAGCCGACCGCCAGGGCGAACAGCGGCCAGGTCCACGGCTGTTCGAAGCCGAGCACCGCGTACCCGAGGATGTTGAAGACGCTCATGGAGATGGCGAAGTTGCGCAGGGCCTTGTACCGGGGGTCCGCCGGGTCCACACGCGGCACGGTGGGTCGTTGCGTGCTCTCCGCCGGCCGCGCGATGGTGCCGGGCACGGCGGCGGGTGGCCCCGCCGTGCGGATATCGCGTTGTTGGACGTCGGTCATGACGCGGGTACCTCCACGGCTTGCGTGGTCAGCATGAGGTCATGCCAACCGTTGGTCAGGTTGAGGCTCTGCTGGTGCACGGCGCCGGTCAGGTCGCGCCAGGAGACCGTGGCCGACACCGGCTTGCCACCGGCCGCGCCGAGCCCGAAGAAGACGTCGAAGCTGCGCTTTCCGCTGTGGCCACCGCCGCCGTCGAGCTGGGCGATCTGCACGCGGCCGTCGGCGGTGGTGATCTTCACCTGGGCGCCGTACGCGGGCGTGCCGGCCACGTGCCCGCCGGCCGGCGTGGTACCCGCCGCCGGGCGGTACAGGCGCAGTCCGAGGAAGTTCCCCTTGCCGGGCTTGTCGTTGTGGTAGAAGGCCGGCGGGCCCCACTGCCGGGCGACCGCGAAGTCCTGGCCGCCGTCGGCGTCGGTGTCGGCGACGGCCACGCCGCGGGTCGGGATGGGCACGTCCAGCCCGAGCTCGGTGCTGACGTTGAGGAACTTCCCGTTGTCCTGCCGGGCCCAGAAGGCCAGGCGCTGGGAGCCCGCGATGTCGTCGTCCGGCCCCGCCTTGGGCCACATGGCCGGGTTCTCCAGCATCAGGTCGTTGCTCGCCGCCAGCTCCTGCAACCAGTTCCACCGGTTGATCTTGCCCTTGACGAAGCCGTCGGTCTGGACCACCGAGAGGTGGCCGCTGTTGTCGAAGTCGGCCATCTTGGCGTCCCAGCCCCAGCCGGTCCAGGCCATGTCGCGCTCCGACGCCTTGTTGTCGAAGGGGGCGGTACCGCGGTCCAGCCTGGCCTTGGCGTCGGCCGTGTCCACCGCGTTGTTGAGCCAGACGAAGTTGCTCTCCTCCAGCCCCCAGGGGGTGGTGATGTTGCTGACGAACATGTCGAACCGGCCGGTGCCGTCGAGGTCGCCGAAGTCGACCGACATTCCCTTGAAGGAGTCGTGGCCCAGGACCATCGACTTGGGGGTGAAGGCACCGCGGCGTCCGGTGACCACCTGGAAGCGGATCTGACCTGGCGTCGACACGTTGTGCAGCAGGTGGTCGTTGCCGAAGTCGTTGGCCAGGTACAGCTCCGGCAGCAGGTCGCCGTCCAGGTCGGCCGAGCCCGCGCCCAGCGTCCAGCCGCTGGCCGCGGAGGAATCGATGGCTCCGGACTGTTCCTGGTACTGCGCCGAGGGCCGCTCGCCGGTGCCCGCGGAGATCCACCGGAGAACGTGCGCGCCGCCGCTGTTCTGGGCCAGCGACATCGAGTGGTTCATGCGGACGTTCGACGGCGCGGTGGGATCCAGGACCGCCGAGTCCGGGAAGTAGTTGAAGATCCCGATGTCCGGGTGCCCGTCCCCGTCGAAGTCCGCGACCGACACCGCGTTGGTGTTCCACAGTGGACCGTGGTAGGTCCGGTCCGGGGCGGGCTGCTGGGGTACCAGCTCCGTCGGCGTGAACGTGGCCAGGCTCAGCGCGGTCACGCCCGCCCGGTGCATGAACAGCACCGGGGTGCGGCCCCAGTAGTAGACCAGGAGGTCGGTCCAGCCGTCACCGTTGAAGTCGCCGGGCGCGCAGCCCATCGGCGCGATCGCCGGTCCCATCGGCAGCGGCGCCGGGTCCAGGACGAACGGCGCATAGCGGCTGCCGCCCGTCGGGGCCGGCGTGACGATGGCCGCGTCACTGCGGGTGTCGACCAGGCAGAGGTCGTTGGCGACGCCGGTACCGCCGATGTCGTTGGCCGCGATCGCCGCCCCGACGGACGAGATCCAGGACCGGATCGCCCAGTAGTCGGGGTTCACCGGGCGGACGGTGTTCTGCGGCAGTCCCTGCGGGAGCGCGATGGGCAGCTCGGTGAATTGGTAGCGGGAGGCCAGCGATGCCCGGTCGGCGGCGGACGCCTGGGGCACTCTGGCGACGAGGAACAGCGCACTTGCCAGGAGGAGTACGAAAATCACCGGTAGCAGTCGCCGTACCGGCCCGACGGATTGCGGTGGCAACTGGGCCCCCTTTTCCAGGTGTCCTGCGGAGATCGTCCGTTCCATCGAATCCTCGTGGGACATGTAGGTGGTGTCTTCTCAGGGGATGCTCGATGGTTACGGGCCGAAGTGGGAAAGCAATCCCGGAGTATCCGGGTGGTGTATCAGTCGACCGGGTGCACGGTCATCGGCAGCCCGCCGCGCACTCTCAGCGACAGCATGGGCTCGGCCACGACCCGATGCGTGGGTACCCGCTCCAGGCGCAGCTCGCGGGCGAGCATGGCCACGGCGAGGACGGCCTCCATCATGCCCAGGTTGCTGCCCACGCAGACCCGGGGGCCGGCGCCGAACGGGATGTACACGTACCGGGGGCGCTCCACCATGGCCGTCGGGTCGAACCGTTGTGGATCGAACCGCTCGGGCTCGGACCAGAACCCGGGATGCCGGTGCAGCGTGTACGGGGACACCACCACGTCGGCACCGGACGGCACAAGGTACGGGCCGATCTGGTCGGGCAGCTTGGCCTTGCGCGGGATCAGCCACACCGCCGGGTACAGCCGCATGGCCTCCTGTACCACCATCGTGGTGTACCGCAGCCGGTGCAGGTCCGCATAGGACGGCAGCTCGGTGCCGAGCACCTCGGTCGCCTCGGCGTGCAGCCGTTCGCGCACCGCGGGATGCCGGTCGATCAGGTAGAGGGTCCAGCCGAGGGTGCTCGCGGTCGTCTCGTGCCCGGCCAGCAGCAGAGTCACCAGCTCGTCGCGCAGCCGTTGCTGGCCGACCCGGGGATCGGCCTCCGCGCCGGCCGAGACGATCAGACGCGAGAGCACGTCGTCGCGCTCGCCGAGGTCGTCGTGCCGCCGCGCGACCAGCTCGTCGACGATGCGCTGCAGGTCCTCCCGGGCGCGGCGGAACCGCAACTGCCTGGCCAACGGAATCCACATCGGCACCGTGCTGAGCGTGGCCAGCTCGAACATCGCCTGGTCCTGCACGGCCGCGAAGGACGCGCCGATGGAGTCGAAGGTGCTCAGGTCCGCGTCCAGGAGGCTGCGGCCCAGCACGCCCAGGGTCAGCCCGGTCAGCTCGGTGATGACGTCCACCGGTCCGTTGTGCGCATGCGCCCGCAGGCGCTTGACCAGTTTCGCCACCTCCTCGGCGATCATGTCGACCTGGGCGGCGATGCGTTTGCTCTGGAACGCCGGCTGGATCACCTTGCGCTGCTTGCGCCACAGCTCGCCCTCGCTGGTCAGCAACCCGTCGCCGAGCGCGCGGCGGGCGTGCACGAGGCCGATGCCCTTCTCGTAGTTGGCGCTGTTGTCGGCCAGGATGTGCTTGACGTAGTCGGGATGGTTGAAGAAGTACAGGGCCTTGTGGCCGACCGGCAGCCGGGAGGCGTCCCCGTAGTCTCTCGCCGCGGCGGTCATCATCCCCAGCCGGTCCCGGCTCATGACGAGGAGCATCTTCATCGCTGCGGCGCGGGACGGGCCGGGCGGCACCCGGCGGGCCTGGTTGGCTGTGGTCATCACCGCTGCCCTCTCACGGAACGGTCAGGTGGTCAGGTGGCTGCACTCCCGGTCGAGCTGCTCGAACCGGCCGTTGAGGAACAGCAGGACCTCGGCGTCCGGGCGGCGGTCCAGCGACAGCAGCCGGCCGAGGAAGATGGTGTGGTCGCCACCGTCGTACGTCCGCCACACCGCACACTCCAGTTGTGCGGCCGCCTCGGCGAGCAGCGGCGCGCCGCTGAGTTCACCGGGGAGCCAGTTCACCGCGTCGAACTGTGCGCGCCCCAGGGGCCGGCGCCGGTCGGCGAAGTGCCGGGCCGCCGCCTCCTGGTGGGACGCGAGCACCGAGACCCCGAATGTCTCGCTGCGCAGCAGCAGCCCGTGCATGACCGCGTCGCGCCCGACGCAGATGAGTACCAACGGCGGGTCGAGGGAGACCGCGGTGAACGAGTTCGCGGTCATCCCGTGCGGATTGGCCCCTCCCACGGTCACCACCGTCACACCGGTGGCGAAGGCGCCAAGGGTACGGCGTAGCAGTTGGGAGTCGACCACTCGCGCCTGCTCGGATTGGACGTGCACAGTCGCCTCCTGCACGGGTCTAGGTCCGGACCAGCCCCAGGTACGGCCGTAGGGCCCGGATCAACGGCTCGGGTACCCGCGCCGGCACCGTGCGGGTGTTCGGCCCCCGCATGCAGGCCACCCGCTGGACGCCACGAGCCACCAGGGTCTCCCGGCCGTCGGGTTCCAGGCGCACGTAGTCGAAACTGAACTGGATCTGCGTCTGGGCGAGTTCGGCCAGCCGCATCCTGATGGACACCTCGTCGAAGGCGGTGAGTTCGGCGAAGAACTCGCAGTCGACGCGCAGGGTGAACAGCTTCAGGTCGGCCCGGAGCTCGTCGAGCACCTCCGGTGCCCGGTCCTTGAGGAACAGCTCCCGGCAGCGGCCCTGCCACCGCAGGTAGTTCACGTAGTAGACGTTGCCCACCAGGTTGGTTTCCTCGAAGCCGACCGTGTGCCGGTGCTCGAAGTAGTCATCCATCGCTATCAACATCCATGGGTCAGGATCGCGAATACGACCGGCTCGGCCACGCCCCGCACGGCGGTGGCCAGGGTGGCGATGCGCAGCTCGCCGGAGCCGAACACCACCCACGCGTCGGGCTGGCTGGGCAGCAGTACCAGCGGCGCGCCCGACGAGCAACCGCACTTGCGCAGGCACTCGATCGCCGTCCACACCCGGGTGGCCGCGGTGTCCGCGTCATCCGCCGTACTGGTGGTCAGCAGAGCGGCCAGCGCGGCGTGCGGGCCGAGCAGGTCGCGCCAGGCGGCCTCCGGCCGGGCGACGACCGGCTCGACGTCGCAACCAACCACGCCGCGGGTGGCGACGCACAGGGTCAGTCCGGCGCCGTGCGCCGCCGAGATCTCGCGGTCACCGGCCACCTCCGGCCGGCCGTCCGGGCGGTACCGGACCTCGACGGGCCCGCCGATGGCGCGAGCCGCGGCCAGCGCGGTACGGGCGCGGCGCGCCGCGGGGTGTTCGCCGGAGACCGGACCGCCCGGCTCCACCGCGACGGCGACCTGCGCGCCGACCAGGTCACCGAGGGTCCGCTCGAGGTAGGGACCGAGCAGCGGCGCCGCCCACGGCCCGCGGCCGTCGGTCTTGCGTACCGCCCGCAGCCGCAGGCCCTCCCAGCGCTCGACGACCTGTCCCGTCCCGGTGCGCAGCGCGATGTCGTAGGTGTACGTATCGCCGTCCCGGCTGCGCTCGGTCGCGCAGTACCGCAGCTCCTCCGTGCCGGACAGCCGGGGGCCGGCCGGGTGGAGCCGGTCGATCGCGGCCGGCAGCAGGGTGGCGTCGGGCACGCAGACCTGGTTGCCGTGCATCAGCGCGTCCCGTACGCCCGGGTCGCCCAGCAGCAGCGCGTCGGGCAGGTACCCGGCGAACCAGCGCACCGACCCGGTCGCCGCCACGTCCACGTCCACGTCCCGGGCGGCCGCGCGGTGGTAGCGGCGCAGCCGCTGGAACCGGTCACCCTGGAACAGCACGCTGCCGTAGAGGTCGGCCGCCGGGTCCAGCGGTACCGCCGGCTGCCCGTCCGGTACCTGCTCGGGGGCGCCCGGCGCGACGGGGTCGTCGCTGTAGCGCAACCGGGCCCGGAAGTGCTGCGCCGCGAAGTCGGTCTCCTCGCTGTGGATGACCACGTCCACCGTGTCCACGTCGGTGACCAGCGCGGCCACCCGTACCTTCGTGGCACCGTCCGGCGGGATCACGATGGGGCGCAGGAATTGCGCCCGCTCGAACACCGGTACCCGGGTGTCCCCGGTCACCGCCGCGGCCACCTGGGCCATCGCCTCCATCCCGAACACCGCGGGAAGCAGCAGGTTGCCGTCCAGGCGGTGGTCGGCGAGGTAGAGGTCGGTACCGGGGTTGAGCTCGATCTCCGTCACCAGCTCCACGCCGGGGTACCAGATCAGCGGCCGCTCCACGAAGCGCAGCAGCGGCAGCTCGGGCCGGTCGTACCGGACGGTGTGGATGCCTTCGGTGCGTCCGCTGATCACCACGGTTTCCGGGCAGTCCGGGTCGGACAGCAGCCGGCGCAGGATCTGCACACCCTGGTCGGGGGTGATCGGGGTGACCCCGTCCCGGGCCAGCGCCTCGACGACGGACAGGCGCTCCCCCATGCCGACGCCGGACCAGACCGACCACTCCAGGCACAGCGCGCGGCAGTGCGGGTGGCGCCGGGCGACGTCGGCGGTCAGGTCGGCCAGCCACTCGTTGGCGACGGCGTAATGGCCCTCGCCGCGCAGCCCCGACCGGCCGATGATGCTGCCGAGCGTGACGAGTAGGCGAAGCTGTCCGGGATCGACCAGGTCGATCACCGCGCGCAGGCCGTCGATCTTGGGAGCGAACGTGCGCCGGAATGCCGCCATGTCGAGATTGGTCAACGCGGCGGGTTCGTTGCGGCCGGCGCCGTGCAGGATCGCGGTGACGGGACCCAGGCCCTGCTCCAACTCCGCGACCGCGCAGCGGGCCTGGGCGGCGTCGGTGACGTCGGCGCGGGCGTACCGGACCGTCACCCCGGCCTCGGCGATGCGGGCGAGGTTCGCGGCCAGCTCGGGATCCTCGGCCGGGTCGGAGCGCCCGATCAGCCCCAACCGGGCGCCGGTGTCGACGGCCAGGGCGAGCGCGCACTCGGCCGTGATGCCCTTGCCGCCGCCGGTCACCAGTAGGACGTCGCCGTCGGTCAACGGCGGTACGGCCCGGGCCGGCCGGATCGGCATCACCCGGAGCGTGGGCACCCGGCGGCTACCGTCGGCGTCGTAGTACACCTCGGTGAAGCCGGTCGTGCCGGCGACCTCGGCGACCACCCGGTCGACCGCCTCCGGGGTGGGGGACGTGTGCACGACGGTGGTCCGTACGTGCGGCGCCTCCAGGTGCAGCGTCTTGGCCAGCCCGGCCGCGCCGTGCCCGTGCTGGACGAGGACGAACCGGTTGCCGGCCGCGCCGCCCAGGACCGCCTGGGCCGCCGCCAGGGCGAGCTCCAGCCGGTCCTCCGTGCAGTCCGGCGGCAGGCAGGCCAGGACGCCGGCGCCCACGCCGGCCCGCTCCAGGGCGCGGCGCAGCGGCTCGGCCAGCGGGTCGTCCCGGTCGGCGTACACCCGCCACGCGCCGCCACCCTCCGCCGCGACCCGCGCCGGTACCGGCAGCGGGTCCAGGCTGAGCGACCACGGCCGCGCCCAGTCGCCGGCGCCGGAGATCAGGCCGGCCGTGCGGTCGCCCGGTTGCGCGGTACCGACCAGGGCGTCCAGCGCCTCGGCCAGTTCACCGACGGTCGCGGTGGCGAAGTTCGTCGGGGCCTGGACCGCCGGGATGCCCAGCACCTGCGCCACCTGGTTGACCACCTGGCCCACGGTGATCGAGCTGAGATGCAGGTCGTCGAGCAGCCGGCTGTCGTCGTTGACCAGGTCCGGCGGCAGCTCGGCGCGCTCGGCCGCGAGCCGGCGCAGCAGCTCGGCGCTGGACTCCGCGGGCGCCCCGTCGACCGCCGGCGAAGGGCCGGCCGGCGGCTGCTGGACCGGCCGCGCGGGCCGGGTGCCGGCGGCGCGCTCGATCGGCAGCGGCGGAGCCTGCTCGCAGGGGTTGGCGAAGAACCTGAACTCGGTACCGAGCTGTAGCGGCCGGATCAGCCGGCCGTGGAACAGCGCCGCGTCCACACTGGACACACCGCGCACGTACGCGGCGCCGACCACGCGCAGCAGTCCGGTGAGCGACTCGTCGTCGGTGTCCAGCGCGACCGCTGGTACGTCGGTCACCGCCTCAGCCAGGTTGCTCAGCACGCGGCCGGGGCCGACCTCGACCAGCAGGTCCACCTCCTTGGCCGCGATCGTCAGCGCCTGGGCGAACAGCACCGGCTCGGTGATCTGGCGGTGCAGCAGGGCGGCCAGGTCGGCGTCGCCGGCCAGGCTCTCCCCGGTGACGGTGGAGATGACCCGCCGCCCCACCGGGCCGAAGGTCCCGCCGGCGACCGCCGCACCGAACGCGTCCGCGGCGGGAGCGACGAGCGGCGAGTGGAAGGCGTGCGACACCCGCAGCCGGGCACTGGTCAGGCCGGCGTCGGTCGCGTTGCGGCACGCCCGCTCGATCGCGTCGACCGTGCCGGCGACGACCGTCTGGTTCGGGCCGTTGTACCCGGCGATCACCACCGGCAGGGTGGCGATGAGCCGTTCCACCGCCTCGGGCCCGGCGCCGATGCTCGCCATCGTGCCGGATGCGCTGTGCTCGGACATGGTCCGGCCGCGCAGGGCGGCGATGCGCAGCAGGCTCTCCTCGTCCAGCGCGCCGGCCCATTGCAGCGCGGACAGCTCGCCGAGGCTGTGGCCGACCGCGACCGCGGCCTCGATGCCCAGCGCGGACAGGGTGCGCAGCCCGGCCAGCGAGCCGGTCACGATCCGCGGCTGGGCGACCTGCGTGGCCACCACGTCGTCGCCCTCGGGCAGGGCCGCCTTGAGGTAGACCTCCTCCGCCTCCGGGAACCTGCGCCGCAGCGCGCCTCCGCTGATGCCGCGGCCGGAGCCCTGTCCCGGGAACAGGAAACCGACCCGGCCCGGGCCGCTGACGTGGCCCAGCAGGCAGCGACCGTCGGCGGCGAACAGGCTGCTCTCGCCCGCGTCCAGGGCGGCGCAGACGCGGCGCAGCCGGCGCTCGGCGTCCTCCGGCGACGACACCACCACCGCCGCCCGCCAGGGCAGGTCCCGCAGCTCGCGGTGCAGCGTCGCGGCCAGGTCGGCCAGTTCCGCGTAGGCGACGGTACCCACGAAGGCGGCCAGCCGGTCCAGCCGGTCCCGCAGTTCCTGCGGCGATACCGCGTCGACGAGCAGGAGCTCGACGTCCTGCAGGGCGGTGGCCAGTGCCCGCGTCCGGGTGTCGAACCGCACGCGTCGGCGCGGCTGCGGGTTCTCCAGCACGATGTGGGTGTTGATACCGCCGAAGCCCATCGCCGTGACACCGGCCCGCACCGCGCCCGCGTCCGGCCACGGCTGCGCCCGGCGCAGCACGCGCAGCGCCGCGGACTTCTCCTGGAGCAGCTCGTGCGGCTCCACACAGCCCAGCGACGGCGGGATCACCTCGTGGTGCACCGCCATCGATGCCTTGATGAGCCCGGCCACGCCGGCGGCGGCCTTGGTGTGTCCGATCATCGCCTTGATGGAGCCGATGGCCGCCGGCGGCACCGACGGGTCCGCGTCCCGGCGCGCGCTGGACAGCGCGGTCAGTTCGGTGGTGTCCCCGACCTTGGTACCCGTGCCGTGGCCCTCGAACATCGCCACCGTCTCGACGCCGAAACCGGCCCGCTCGTACGCCCGCCGCAGGGCCAGCCGGTACCCGTTCACCTCGGGCCGGGTGATGCCGCCCTTGCCGTCGGAGGAGATGCCCCAGCCCGCGACCGTGGCGTAGATGCGGTGACCGGCCTGCTTGGCCTCGGACTCGCGCATCAGCACCACCATGCCGCAGCCCTCGCCCGGCCAGAAGCCGTTGGAGCCCCGGTCGTACACCCGCATCTCGCCGGTCGCCAGCGCGCCGGTCTTGGCGAAGCCGATGATTTCGAACGGGTCGATGGACAGGTCGACGCCGCCGGCCACGGCGACGTCGAGTTCCCCGTCGACGAGTGCCTTGCCCGCGGTCGCCACCGACAGCAGCGACGACGAGCAGGCTCCGTCGACGGTGTACCCGCCGCCCTTGAGGTCGAAGTGGTTGCAGATCCGTCCGGCGATGGTGTTGGACAGCCCGCCGGCCAGGGTGTCCTCGTCGACGGCCGGGAACGGGCTCTTGAAGGTCTCCTCGAACCCGTCGAGGAAGGACGCGAGCTGGTCGTCGTCCCAGTCCTGCTCCTTCAGCGCGGCCGCGACCATCCGCCGCACGTACGGCCAGCGCAGGCGAAGCTGGTTGGCCCGGGAGAACTCACCGGTGAGGGTGTTGCCGACGACGACGCCGGTGCGCTCGCGGGGCAGCCCTTCGGCCATCGGGAAGCCGGCGTCCGCCAGAGCCATCGCCGCCACGTCCAGGGCCAACCAGTGGGTCAGGTCGGTGGAGCGGAACGTGCTGCCGGCGATCTTGTAGGCGATCCGGTCGAACTCATACCCCTCGATTACCGCGGCGTTGCGGGCGTAGAACCGGTCCGGGGCCTGGGGATCGGCGTCCCAGTAGTCGTCCAGGCGCATCCGCACGTCGGGCAGCCGCCGGAACGCGCGCCGTCCGGCGAGCGCGTTCTCCCACAACTCCTTCGGCGAAGCGGCATCGGGGTAACGGCAGGCCATACCCACCACAGCGATCCTCGTCATCGCGCTTCGACCTTCTCCTCTCGGGCCCATGCACCACCCACGGGCGCCGCCAGGTCCTGGCGGGCCGGACATCCCTTGCGTCAACGAGTGTTGGGAACCGCTGACCGCGCTAGACCCGCCCCAGCGACACGAACGCCTGGCTGATCCGTTGCCGCCAGACCGCGTAGTCGGGCAGGTCGCCCCCACCGGGGAGGTCGACCAGCGCCTCGTCGGTCACCTTCGCCGCGTCCGCCGGCGACATGCCGCAGAAGATGTCGGTGGCCAACTCGTTGTGCGGCATGACCAGATCCGCGCGGATCCGCGCGGCGGCCGCGAACGCCGCCCCCTGCGCCACATCCCGGCGGTAGGGGCCGGCCAGCTCCCACAGCCGGTGCAACTCCTCGCGGCTGGCCCCGCCCGCGTAGGTCGCGGCCAGTCCCGCTCCGCTGTACAGGTCCGCCCGGCGGTCCTCGGCGAACCGGTCGAACAGGCGGGCGACCAGCTCCGGGTCGGTCCCGCCGACGAACCAGGTGGCCCGCCCGACGCCCTGGTCGATGACGTTCCCGGCGTACCACCGGTGGTCGCCTTCCGGCCACGGGCAGGACGCGTCCCGCTGCTGGCCGTAGACGTACCGCCGGGTGCGGAAGTAGGCCTGGTGGAACCCGTACCCGTCCAGGATGAGCCAGCGCAGCAACGGGTCCGCCGCGTAAAGGGTCGACCAGCGGAACTTCGGCACGCGCGCCATCGCCCAGCCGACCCCGACGTAGACCATGTACACGTGCCGGTCCGCGCGACCGGTCAGGAAGTCGGCGACATGGTGCCGGCCGCCGACGGGCAGTCCGTCGCGCACCGCGAACGCCATTGCCGCGCCTTCGTAGGCGAAGCCACGAAAGCTCGCCGGCACGGCCGCCAGCCCATTCTCCGCGTCGGTGGGTCGCCCCGCCTCAGCGGCCAGCGCGTAACCGGTGAGAAAGGACCGGCCGACCGTTTCCAGACGCTGTCGTGTCTCCGCGGACTTCACGTGGAAACCACGCACGTCCAGACTCGTCTCGGAGACGTTGGGCGTCAGTACCCGGCGCCGGACCTTTCCCAGAACACTCATCGCGCCGACCTTTCGCAGATATGCGTCTCACCTGATTCTCGTGCCGCCGGGCGGTACTGTCTTCTTCGCCTGTGCGGGAAGGACGTGGGCCGGTCACACACGATTCACCAGCTCGGTAAGGCGCGCGCGGATCCGCTCCCGCCATACTTCATAGTCCGGGCCGTCGGCGGAATCGAAGCCACCCGACGCTACGTCGTCCGCCATGGCCGCGGCCAGGGGAGTGGACAGGCCGGCGAACACGCCGATCGCCATATCGGTGTGCGCCGGTACGAAACCCGAGAAGTCCCGTGCCTTGGCCGCGAACACCGCGCCCTGGGCCAGGTGCGGGTGATACTCCCCGGCCTTCTGGCACAGCGCGGTGAGACCGTCGGTGTCGCAGCCGCCGGCGAACGTGGCGGCCAGCCCGACGCCGCTCCACAGGTCCGCCTGGCGCTGCGCGGCGAACGCGCCCACGGAGGCGGCGACGTCCAGCGGCTTACCGCCGTGGATGAACCACAGCGCCCGGCCGATCCCCTGGTCCACCGCCCGGAGGAAGTAGTCCGGGTGGCCGGCCCACGGGTACGGCGCCGGCCGCTCCTGCCGGGTCACCCAGCGGGTCGTGTCGAAGTAGGCGCGGTCGAACCCGTAGCCGTCGACCGCCAGCCAACTCATCGTGGGGTAGTACGGCGTACCGGTCAGGTCCGGCACGACCTTCTTCCACAGTGGCCGGGGAAGCCGGGCCATCGCGAACCCGATGCCGATGTACGTCAGGAACGTGTGCGGGACACCGGGACCGCGCAACAGGTCCCGGGTCCGGTGCCCCCGCCCGCCCGCCATCGCGTCGCGCACCGTGAAGGCCATGGTGGCGCCCTCGTAGGCGAAGCCCCGCATCTCCGGCTCGACCAGCTCCAGCCGGCGCTCGACCTCCCACTGCTCGCGGATGTCCATGCCCCACTCGAAGCCGCAGACGACCGCCTGCGGGATGGCTTCGAGGCGACGGGTAGGCTCGCCCGGCTCCACCGGAAACCCCCGGCCGGCAAAGCTGATGGCGCGGAAGGACGGGGTCAACAGCAGCCTGCGAAGGGAACCGAGCGTGGTGGGCATGCGTGGCACTCCCTGCATCCGGTGGCGCTCCACGACGTGCGTGCGCCGCGGTCAACGGAGCATCCATCGTCGTATCCCGTGCGCGCCGCTCACGTCTCCTACCGTGCGCGGTTGGCCGGCGCGTCGGCTACCCGACCCTGCCGCTCCCCGATCAGGCGGGCGGCGCTGAAGCTGGCCCAGGCGGCCGCCTCGATCAGGGTGGCGTCGTCCGGGTGGTACCGGCGGAACTCGGCGACGACGTCCTCGCCGACCTGGTAGGAGGCGAGCGCTGTCAGCAGGGCGAGCCGGCCGGTGGCGCGCTCCGCCGGGGGCAGCCCCGCGATCAGGTCCTCGCACCAGGCGGTGCTCAGCCCGGTCTCCTCCCCGCGCCACCGGCTCAGGCGCTCGAGTACCACCGCGCGAACCGCGGGCGGCACCGACCGGACACCGGCCGCCTCGAAGGCCGCGTACGAGCCGGCCACCGCCTGGGCAACGGCGGGTGAGCCGCCGGCCCAGCCCGCGTCCGCCGGCAGCGCGGCCCCGGGCAGCGCGGCCTCGGGCAACAGGGCCAGGGACCGGCCGGGCTCCCGCGGATCGCGCAGCGTCGGGCGCATGATGCGGCTCGCGCCCTGCTTGAACCGGCGCCGGGCGCGCGGGCCGAGGCCGGGCGGCAGCAGGAAGTTCGACAGGAAGACGTTCACCATGCGGGTCAGGTAGTGCAGGCTCACCACCACGCCGATCAGCTCCGTCCGTGCAGCGGGCGACAGCGCCGCCGGCATCGGGGTCGGCGCGTCCAGCTCGTGGGCGCCGCGGGCCCACGCCGCCACCTCGCGCAGCCACGGGTCGCGCATCTCGTCCACGTGGTCGCCGGCGACCGCCTCGGCGTCGTGCTCGTCGGACAGGTCGTACATGCTGACGCTGTGCATCTCCGCGCAGTACGGGCAGATGGTGGCTACCGACACGGCGGCCGCCGCCGCCTCCTTCGTGCCACGGTCCACCGCACCGGCCGGCAGCAAGGGTTCGCGCATCAGCATCCAGTACGCGGCAAGCAGATCCGGTACCGGAGAGTGCAGCAGCGCGGGCGGCACCACCAGCCGCATCTCCTCCTCGATCTGCCGGTACACCCGGGACACCAGGCCGGTGGCCGCGGACGCCGACACCGGGACGACGTACCTGACCTGACGCTGCACCACTGACGAAGCCAGCCTGGCGGGAATCATTTTCCCAGTATTGTTCGGCGGGCCGCGGCGACAACGCAGACCGCGGCACTGCGCACATTGGGAGAAGGGCCGGACCGGCCGGGTAACCCATGCTGGCCATAGGTCCGTTGCCTTCGTTGGGGAGTGGCCAATGCGCGTCCTCGTGACCGGCGGGACCGGCTTCATCGGAGCGCCCGGCAGGCCGGCCGCGCCGCAACGTTGAAGATGCATGCCGCTGGATTCCGCCGCGACGATGGTCCAGCTCTCAAATACCCACACTCTCGCGGGCAGGAGGCACCATGGTGGACACCGACACCTCCGTGGCCGAAATGACGGCGGCGACAAGGATAAGCACCATCGAGGCATTCGCTGACACCATCATCCCGGGCGAAAAGCGCACACCTGAGGACCGGGCGATCGCGGGTGCGGCGGCCGGTCCCGGCGCGGTGGTGTCGGGTGCGGTGGAGCTCCTGGAACAACCCGGCGGCGGACTGGCCCCGACACTGGACACACTCGCCTGGGCGTTGAACGACCACGCCTCCGAATACGCCACTGCGCACGGCCTGGAACTCGACGCCGACGTGCCACCGTTCGTCGCGTTGTCTTTCCCGGACCGGACCGCACTGGTGGAGGCACTCACCGCGCCGGAGCATCCGGAGAAGCAGATGTGGGTGGGATTGGCGTTGTTCTGCAACATGGCTTTCGACAGCGCGGCTCACCTCAGTACCGCCGAGGCTCTGGCCCGGCGGCACCCGGGGCTCATGTCGATCGGCTATTTCCACCCCGGTCCGGACGGCCTGTTCGGCTTTCCGGAGTTCTCCTACGGCCGCCCGCTGGCCGACCTGCACCCGCAGACCACACCGACGGGCAGCCCATCATGAGCGGCGTCGAGTCCACCGACGTGCTGGTGATCGGCAGCGGCTTCGGCGGGGCGATCGCGGCCTACCACCTGTCCGCCGGCGGCGCCCGCGTCGTGGTGCTGGAACGCGGTCCGTGGCTGACCGCTGACGAGTTCGACCAGGACTTCCTCCTCGGCAAGTCGTACACGCGCGTCTTCGACTTCGTGGTCGGCGACGGGATGAGCATCCTGGGCGGCAACTGCGTGGGCGGCGGCAGCGTGGTCTACTTCGCGACCATGCCGCGCGCGCCGCGGTTCGTCTTCGAGCGCCGGGGCAGCATCGGCCGGCGGATGTGGCCGGCGTCGATCACCCGGGACACGCTCGATCCGTGGTACGACCGGGTGTGCGAGGCACTGCCGGTCACCATGCAGACGTGGGACCGGGTGCCCTACGCGGGTGGGCTTTGGGCGGCGGCCTGCGCGCACGCCGGGCGTACCGCCAACCCGGCCCCCAGCGCCGTCGACGTGGACGCGTGCACCAACTGCAACTGGATGATGGCCGGCTGCAAGTTCGACGCCAAGCGTTCCCTGCTGTTGAACTACCTACCGGCGGCGCTGGCCCACGGCACCGAGATCCGGCCCCTGCACGAGGTGCAGCGGCTGACCCGCAACGCCGACGGCAGCTACCGGGTGCACTACCGCATCGTCGACGGTGAGGACTACCGGATACTCCACGACACCGGCGCCATCGACGCCAAGCTCGTCGTGCTGGCCGCCGGCAGCGGAGCCACCCCGGTGATTCTCAAGCGGTCGGAACCGGACCTCGGAGCGATGCCTTTCGCGGTGGGCCGGTACTTCTCCGGCAACGGTGAACGGCTGAACACCGCGGTCTTCGACGAGGACCGGGTGCGTGAGGTGCTGGGGCTGCGCCGCGGCGACGGGCAGGCGTACGCCGCGTACCAGATCGGCCGCGGGCCCACCGTCGCCAGCTGGGACCGGTTGGACGGCAGCCTGCCGGAGTACGAGCGCTTCTCGCTGGAGCAGTTGTACTTCCCGCCGGGGCTGGGCACGATCCTCGCCCAGGTGCCCGGCGCCACCGGGCCGACCTGGTTCGGCGTGGAGAAGAAGGAGATGCTGCGGCGCTGGCAGTCCTGGCTGACCATCTTCATCATGTCCGAGGACGACAACGAGGGTGTCTTCGGGGCACCGCCGGAGACCGGCAACGCCGTGCGGTTGTCCCAGCAGATGCTCGGGTTCGGCCCGCTGCGGTACCAGCCGACGGCCAACACCTGGCGCGGCTGGTCGCTGGCGGACGCGGAAATCAAGGACATCCTGGAGCGCGACGGGCTCTCCCAGGTGGCGCCGTGGACCAACGACCTGGTCGGCGCGTACACGGTGCACCCGCTGGCCTCCTGCCGCGTCGGCGACGATCCGGCCACCTCCGCGCTGGACGACCGGCACGAGCTGCGCGACCACCCGGGTATCTTCGTCACCGACGGCTCGGCGGTGCCCGGCGCGCTGACCGTCAACCCGGCCCTGACCATCGCCGCGCTGGCCGAGCGTGCCATGCCCGGCATCGTCCGGGCCGCACAGGAGCGCGGCGTGGGCGTCCGTTACGGCGCGCCGTCGCCCGACGGCGCGACCGCCGGGCGCCGTGCCGTCGCCCGTACCGCCTGACCGACCGGTACCGCCGGCCCTGGCGGTGCCGGTGCCGCAGCCGCCCGGAGCCGTGCGGTCCGGGCAGAGAGGGGGCCGCGTGGTATCCCTGTTCGCCAGGGCCACCCGCCGGATCGGGATGACACACATCCGCTACGTCAGTCCGGTGCCCGCACACGCGGCGACCGGACTGGCCGCGCGGGTGTGCCGGGAGGTGGAGCGGGACTTCGGCATGCTCGCGCCGCCACTGACGCTGCACGCCGCGGCACCGGCGACGCTGGCCGCGACCTGGTTGATGCTGCGCGAGACGCTGCTGGTGCCTGGCCTGGTCAGCCGGGCGGCCAAGGAGGCCGTGGCGGCCGCGGTCTCCCTGGCCAACCGCTGCCCGTACTGCGTGGACGTGCACGGCACCACCCTGGGCGGGCTGCTGCGCGGGCCCGACGCCGCGGCGGTGGCCGCCGACCGGATCGACGCCGTGACCGATCCGCACCTGCGGGCGCTGGCCCGGTGGGCCCGGGCCAGCGGCATCGCCACCGCGTCCGCCGGTGCCGGTACGCCGTTCCCACCGGCGCAGGCCCCCGAGCTGATCGGGGTCGCGGTGACGTTCCACTACATCAACCGGATGGTGAACGTCTTCCTGTGTGACTCGCCGTTGCCGCCGGTACCGGCGGCGGCGCTCGGGCCGGTGCGGCGCGTGGCCGCGCGGATCCTGGCCGGGGTGGCCCGGATCGTGCCGCGGTCGACGGAGTCCGCGGACCTCCTGCCGGACGCGCCGCTGCCCGCCGACCTGTCCTGGGCCGGCGGCCAGGGGCGCATCGCGGCCGCCTTCGCGCGGGCCAGCGCGGCCATCGACGCCGGCGGTACGCGTGCCGTGCCCGAACGGGTGCGCCGGCTGGTGACCGCCCGGCTCGCCGGGGACACCGACGTCGTCCCCGGCCTGGGCAGCCGGGCCTGGCTCGACCGGGCGGTGGCGGACCTGCCCGAGCGGGAGCGCCCGGCCGGTCGCCTGGCCCTGCTCACCGCTTTCAGCTCGTACCAGGTCACCGACGGGCTCGTGGTGGAGTTCGTGGCACAGGGCCACGGCGACGACGCGCTGATCGAACTCGCCTCGTGGGCAAGCCTCGCGGCCGCCTGTCGGATCGGCGCTCACCTGGGCCGCGACTCCGCGGCGGACCCGTCACGGCACGCCGGCGAGCGATAAGCGCGGGACAGCACCGGCAACGACGGATACGGTGTGGCCACGTTGGCCGGATCGGGAGCCCATGCGTATCTCCGAACTCAGCAGGCAGACCGGAGTACCAGTCGCCACCATCAAGTTCTACCTGCGCGAACGGCTGCTGCCCCCGGGCACGCCGACGCGGCGCAACCAGGCCGAGTACGGCGAGCAGCACGTGCGCCGGCTCTGGCTGATCCGGACGCTCACCAGCATGGGCCAGTTCGAGCTCTCCGCGGTCCGTGACATCCTGGCGGCCGTCGAGAGTGAAGAGCGCTCCCTGCCGGACCTGTACGCCACGGTCAGCCGCGCCTCGGTACCCGCCGAGCTGGCGGCGACGGAGGCCGACCGGCTGGACCGGGCCCGGGACGAGGTGGACCGGCTCGTCGACGCGCTGGGCTGGCGGGTGGGTACCGACGCCGCGGCGCGGACCCAGCTGTCGCACGTGGTGGCCGCCCTGCGGCGGCTGGGCTGCATCAGCAGCGTGGACTTCCTCCTGCCGTACGCCGAGACAGCGGAGCGGCTGACCACCTGGGAGCTGGACCTGGTGACCGAGGGCGGGCCGGACGCCGACCGGGCCGCCGCCGTGGTCCGCACCATCCTGTTCGAGATCGCGCTCATCGCGCTGCGCCGGATGGCCCAGGAGCATCACGCGGCCGCCCGCTCCCGCGCCATCGCGGGCCGGACCTAGCCGCCCCGGTCGGTGCGCTCCCCGGCTCCGCGCCGCGCTGTCCCGGCCGACGCCCCCCAGCGCCGGCCGGCCCGCCGGGCAGCCGTCCGCGACCCGCTGCCCGGCGGTTTTCCGGCATCCACCCGGACGGCGGTTCCGCCGTCCCGTCACGCGACGGCGGCGGCCCCGTCCAGGTACGGCGGCCGGGCGTACCGCGCGCCGTCCAGTTGCGCCATCGCGTACTTGCGCACGTCGAGCAGGGCGAGCAGCACGGGCGGATCGAGGACCCGGCTGGGCTGCAGGACCAGGTCGACGGAGATGACCGCGTCCGGCCGGACGGTGAACGGCCCGTAGGTCCCGACGGAGACCGGCCGGTCGATACATTCGCAGTCGGCGACCGGATGGCAGGCGTCCTGGGTGACCGACTGGGCCAGGACGTACCAGGTGCCCACGGGCACCTGGTCGAACTGGATGCGATCTCCTTGCCGCAGCACGCTGCACCGCACCGGGCGGCCCTCCGGGATCCGGTCGGCGAACATGCCGACGAAGATGACCGCGTTGTCGTCGGGCTGGGCCAGCCGCACCCGGCAGGCGAGCCGGGCGTTGGACGGGCGGCCGGCGCGGTTCTCGGTGTCGATGGGGATCACCGGCGCGTAGCCGGCGCGGCGCCGGTACGTCGTGGGCGACATGCCGACGCTGCGGCTGAACCGCGAGCTGAAGGTGCCGACGCTGTTGTAGCCCACGTGCACGCTGATGTCGGCGACGCTCATCGTGGTCGAGACCAGGAGGTGTTTTGCCTTCTGCAGGCGTAGGGCGGAGAGAAAACGCCCGGGCGAAACACCGGTCACCCGCTGGAACATCCGGCTGAAGTGGAACTTGCTGAACATGGCGGCCCTGGCTAGATCGTCCACGGTGAGCTGTTCACCCAGCCGCTCCCGCATGGCGCCGATCGCGCGCAGGACCGCCCGCTCCGCAGCTTCCTCCATGACACCCCTCCCCGTAGTGACCCAATATCACAGACATGCGAAGCTACGAATGGAAT
>WNFU01000461.1_pt1 | contig 58043 bp, 60 predicted proteins | sample 5400121 | NCBI WGS metagenome assembly WNFU01 (sample SAMN13153360, study PRJNA577476) | soil metagenome | isolation source: 100 cm soil or saprolite under grassland replicate 1 | place: USA:California | collected 2016-06-15 | reverse complement strand
TCAGCGTCGTCCACGCCGATCTCGAGGCTGCTGCGATCCCGCTCCGCACTCGGCGGCGTCCGCGCTGGGATCCCCGCCCGCGCCGTGTCGAGCTGAACTCCCTGGCCTGATGCGGACACGGTAGGGTCCGTACGGTGCTGCTCCGCGGCGGGCCGGCACGCGAGCGCTGCCGAAGCAGCGAGGAGCATCAACGGGTGACTCATGGCGCCCCGCTGGCGCCTGGGACGAGGGACGGACAGGTCGGCCTCTCGGCGAATGTAGAGGCGTCCTCAGTCTATGATCTGTCCGTGGGAATCGCAATGTCGTCTTGCGCGACATCGCGCTTGCAGCAACATGCGATGTGCAGCACCCGTCGCGCTCGTGCAAACGAAGATCGATGCGCGCGGAGCGGTTGGATGCGGCGGCCAGAACGTGGTTGCCGAGCCACCGGGGGGAGTGCATCTTTGTGACCCCCCTCTCGTGCGGAGCGTCCCATGTCACCCTTCAGACCGGCCACCCCCCTCGCCGTCGTCATCCTGCTCGCCGCCGCGTGTGTCCCGGACGGGCAGCAGACGACGGGCCCGGGCGGCCCCAGTTTCGGCAGGCGCTCCGGCTCGTCAGGCTCTACCTCGTCGGGCTCTCCGTGGACGGACGCCGCTCATTTCGTGGTCGAGTACGCGGGCACGGCCAAACAGCTCTCCGCCGCCGTGGCCGCAGTCGGCGGCACGGTGGACCGGATCCACCCGGAGATCAACGTCGCCAAGGTGAGCGGGATCGACGATCAGCGAGCGGCGAGGCTCGGCAGCGCCCCCGGAGTCATCAGTGTGACGCGCGATGTCGTGGCCCGGTTCGTACCCTCGGCCGCGGCGGCGCGCACCCAGGGGGCGCTCGACCGCACAGGCGCCCGGCCCCAGACGCACAGAGACCCTTCTCAGGCGATCCGCTTCCAGGCGTGGCAGTGGAACATGCGGGCGATCCACGCGGACCAGGCCTGGCCCACCGGCATCCAGGGTCAGGGCGCGCGCGTGGCGATCCTCGACACGGGCATCGACGACACGCATCCCGAGCTGACCGGGTGCGTGGACCGGGCGTCGAGCACCGCGTTCACTCCGAACCAGAACACGACCGGCGGCTTTCCGGCGTGGGGCGATGACTACTTTCACGGCACCTGGGTCGCCTCGCAGATCTGCACCAACGCGCGTGTGCTCGCGAGCGTCGCGCCGCACGCGACCCTGATCGCTGTGAAGGTGTTGGACAAGGACGGCAGCGGCAGCTTCGCCGACATCATCGCGGGCGTGCTGTATGCGGCGAACCTCCGGGTCAACGTGATCAATATGAGTCTCGGCGGCTACTTCCCGCGCGGCCACACGGGGCTCGGCCGGTTGAACGCGCTGCTCGCGAAAGTGGACAACTACGCGGCGTCGCAGGGCGTCCTCGTGGTGGCGGCGGCGGGCAACGACGGCGCGAACCTCGACAATGATCGCGACTCGATCTTCGTTCCGGCGCAGAGCGGCTCCACCACGCCGGTGAGCGCCACCGGGCCGATCGGCCAGCAGAACTTCGACCGGCTGGCCGGGTACTCGAACTACGGCCGGTCCGGCGTGGCCGTCGCGGCGCCCGGTGGCGACTTCGTGCCTCCCGGCGGCGTGCTGCTCGATCTCCTGGTGGGCGCGTGCAGCAAGCAGACGCTGCAGCCGGGGCTCGCCGTGTGCCGCAGCACGGCTGAGGACTTCTACATTTTCGCCTTGGGGACGAGCGGTGCGGCGCCGCACGCCTCGGGTGTCGCGGCGTTAGTCTCGAGCCGGTTCGGGAACGGGCTGAACGGCGGCCAGCTGCGGACCCGGCTGGAGCAGTCGAGCGACGACCTCGGCGCCCCGGGCACGGACCTCTTCTACAGCCACGGCCGGATCAACGCGTTCCGCGCCGTGACCCGGTGAGCCACGCGTGAGGAGGGCGGCGGGACTCTCGGTTCCGGCTCCCGCCGCCGAGCGGGCGCCGGGAGGTGACGATCCGATGGATGGCTACACCGGTCCCCCCCTCCGCGCGCCCGAGCGCTGGCTCGCGGTCCTGCGGATCGCGGTGGGCCTGTGGTTCGCGAAGGCGCTGTTCACAAAGCTGTCGGTGACCCTGCTGTGGAGTTTCCTCCCCGTCCCCACCGCCTCGGACCGCTGGATTCACGTGATGCCGATCCTGGTCGGGAAGTACGCGGAGGGGAATCCGGTGGGGTTCTTTCGCGATTTTATGCAGCACGCCGTGATTCCCCACGCCCCCCTGTTCGCGCAGCTCACGGCGTTGGGTGAGGCCGCCGTTGGCGTGGCGCTGGTGTTCGGCTGTTGCACGGCCCTCGCCTCGGGGGTCGGCCTGTTCCTGGTCGTGAATTACGGTCTGGCCGTGCAGTGGCAGGGCTCCGCCCAGCAGGGATTCCACTACATGCTGATCGTGAGCCTCGTCGTCATCTTCGCGACGCGGGCGGGCCGCGTGTGGGGCGTGGACGGCTGGATGCGCGCGCGCCGCCCGCGCTCCTGGCTGGCGCGCGTGCCGCTCGGTTAGGGGATGTAGAGCAGGTCGTTCGGCCGGTCGCCCACCGGGATCGTCGCCACGACCTTGCGCCCCCCCGTGTCGATCACCGAGACCTGGTTGGAGCGCCCGTCCGCCGTGTAGAGCCGGCGGCCGTCGGGCGACAGGGCGATGCCCCAGGGCCGCCGCCCCACCGGGATCGTGTCGATCACCTTGCGCGCCGCCAGGTCGATCACGCTCACGGTCGCGGCGGCGCCCTCCCGTGTCGATCACCTTGCGCGCCGCCAGGTCGATCACGCTCACGGTCGCGGCGGCGCCCTCCGTCAGGTAGGCGAGGCGGCCGTCCGGCGAGAACGCGATCCGCACCGGCTTGGTCTTGCCGTCGCGGATCGGGAACCGGCCGACGATCGTGTCCGCGGCGGCGTCGATGATGGTCACGTTCCCGCCGGCCTCCGCCGTGACGTACGCCCGGCGGCCGTCGGGCGTGAACGCTACGGTGCGGGGGTTCTCGCCCACCGGGATCGTGCGAAGCACTCGGCCCGTCTTCGCGTCCAGCACGCTCACGCTGTTGGTCGTCTCCGCCGTCACGTACAGCTTGGCCCCGTCCGGGCTCACCGCGATGCCCTCCGGCTCCACCCCCACCGGCGTCGAGAACCGGATCCGGCCGGTGGCGACGTCGATCGCCGATGCATGGGCGATCTCCTCGTTCGACACGTACAGCGTCCTCCCATCCGGGCTCACCGCAACGAGCTCCGGGTCCCGGTTGGCGGGGATCGAGCGGGTCAGCGCGGCCCGCTTGACGTCGATCACCCCGACCGCGTCGTCCAGGCCCAGGGCGACGTAGACGGTGCGCCCGTCGGGCGAGAGCGCCATGCCCCGCGGCCGCTTGCCCACGGGGATCGTCGCGATCACGGTGTTCGTCGTCGGGGAGATGACGCTGATCGCGTTCGTCGTCTCGCTGCTGCAGTAGAGGAGCGGGTCGCTCGCGCGCGCCGCGCCGCCGAGGACGAGAGAGAGCAGCAGGGCGGCGGAGCGCCCCCGCAGTTGTGCGAGTGTCATCGGGCGCTTCCGGTCAATTGTCGAAGACCGCCTGGTCGACGTGGAGAGCCTGGTCGAGCCCCCGGATGCGGTCGCGGCCGCGAATGTCCCGGAGGATCGCGCCGGACAGGTCCGCGCCCGTCACGTCGGCGTCGGTCAGGTCGGCTCCGGTGAGGTTGGCGCGCACGAGCAGGACCTTGCGCAGGTTCGCGCGGCTGAAGTCCGCGCCGCTGAAGTCCACCCCGCTGGCGTCGACGCGCATGATCCCCATGGACTGGTTTGCGGGATCCACGCCGAGGTTCGCGTCGACGAGCTTCGCGCCGTGCGCCTTGGCGTTGCTCATCGGGGCGATCAGCCGGGCGCGCGTCAAGTCCGCGCCGGAGAGGTCGGCGTCGTACAGGATGACGGCAAAGATGCTCGCGTCGCGCAGGATCGCGTGTCGCAGGTCGACGCGGTACGCCACCGCGACGTCGAGGTTCGCGCCGCTGAAGTCGGCTTCCGTAGCGACCGCATCCGTGAGGGTCACGGCAAAGAGCTGCGCCTTCGCCAGATTGGTCCGCACTAGCCGGCACTTGGTGAGATTGGCGCGCTTGAAGTCCACGCCGGAGAGGTCGAGGCCCGACAGGTCTTTTCCGGTGAAGTCGGCGGGCGTCTGCGGCGTGGCCCGGGCGAGCGCGGCGAGAACCTGCTCGCGCGTGGCCCGCTCTTGCGCCGCCGTCGCCATGCGGCTCGTGGTCGCCAGGCCCGCGAGCGCCGCCCCCAGGACGATGCGACTGGCGCCCGCGGTCACTGGCTCGTCTTGAGATCCGACTCGCGGTGCGGGCGCCCCGGCTTGAGCCAGCCGTCGGTCCGCGCCTTCACGTACTGGTACAGCTGCTTCACGGCCGCCGTGTCGAGCAGGACTTTCCACGACGGCATGCCCTTGGCGAGGCGCCCGTTCAACACCGTGTACTCGAACGAGTCGCGCGACATGGCGCGGCCGGTCGAGCCGAGCGACCACCGCAGGTCGGGGGCGGAGGGGTTGACACCGCCGATCGCGTCCTCGCCGTGGCAGCGGAAGCAGTACACGTGGAACCACTTCCACCCCTGGTAGATGGAATCCGACACGAGGAGGCTGTCGCGCACGGTGTCCCGTGCCGGCAGGAGGGCGGCGGTCGTGGCGGCCGGGGGGCGGGCGCCGCACGGCGCCCACGCGGTAGCGGCCAGACTCGCGAGCCAAGCGCCCACTAGGCTGCCCCTCACCACGTACGTGCTCATGACGTCACGGTCCTCCCAGTGTGGCGGTGGAGTCGCTGCCGCGGAAGGCTCCGTCCTAGGGGTGGAGCTCCAGCATGGGCACGCTGTAGGTCTGCAGGATGCCCGCGATCTCGCCGCGCCGGCGCTCGATCACGGAGTCGAGCTGCGCCTTGAGGGCTTTGTCGCGGTGCCGGACGCCCATCGCCATGCTGAACGCGAACGGCATGCTCGAGACGGGGTCCGAGTCGGGGAGCGCGACCATCGTGAGCGGGACCGACGCCCGCTTCACCCAGTAGCCGGCCTTGGGGCCCCACACGACGGCGACGTCGATCGAATCCTTCGCCACGGCGTCGATGATGTCCTGGGGGTGGTCGGCCTGCGGATCCGCGTTCAGGAAGTTCCCGAAACCGATCAGACCCACGATGCCCCGCGCGCCCAGCGCATGCGCGGGCGGCGTGTTGGTGTAATCGTAGCCGATCATGTTCACGCCGATCTTCACGTGTTTTAGAAGAGTGTCGTCGAGAGAGCGGATCTGCCACCCGCGGTCGGCGCGGTAGACGAAGTAGTAGGTGGAACGGTAGTACGGAGCGGTGGTGGCGACCGGGTCGAAGCCGACGGGGACGCCGATGATCACGTCGCAGTATCCCGCCGCCAGCGAGTTCCTGACGAACCCGCGCCGGTGCGGCCACCAGTAGTTGGTCACCGAAGCGTTGAGATCGCGCGCCACCACCAGCGCGATCTTGTTCTCGAAGCCCTCCTCGCGCTCGTTCGAGAACGGCAGGTTGTACGGGTCGGCGCAGACCCGCAACGGGTCCGCCCGCCGCTGCGGCGCGCCGCCCATGAGGGCCACGGACGCTGCGGCGAGGAGCGCGGCCCCCGCGAAAGTGACCCGAGTCGGGCTCATCGTTTCTCCCGGAGTTCTCCTGGCTGGCGCGGCGGCCAGACACGAGTGTCACGGATACTACACCCGGTGCCGGAACGGGTTGGCTCCGGCACCGGGTGACTGCGGTTCTGCCTGCTGCGATGCGACTTCCCGCGTGCTCCGCTGCGGCTTACAGCGAGAACACGAGGAGCGTGCCGCCGGGGTTGGAGATGTTGATGAAGTCCCCGAACGCCCCCAGCGCGCCCAGCCCGGCGGTCGGATCTTCCGCGCCGATGCCGAGCGCCACGCCGATGCCGGCCCAACCGCCGATGCCCGACAGGACCGCGACGTACTGCTTGCCGTCCGGCCCGAGGTAGGTCATGGGGTTGCCGATAATGCCCGACGGGGCCTTGAACTTCCACAGCTCGGTCCCGGTGGTGGCATCAACCGCCTTGAGCCAGCCTTCCATCGTGCCGTAGAACACGAGGCCGCCGGCCGTCGCCAGCGCGCCGCCGTACGCCGCGAGGTTCTCCTTGATCTCCCACTTCACCTTGCCGACCGTCGGATCCCACGCGATGAACCGGCCGCGGTTGCCGCCCGGGCCGGGGAACATGCGCACGATCGCGCCGACGTAGGGCTGGCCGGCCGAGTACTTCACCTCTACGCCCTCGTAATCCATGCAGATGTTGTTCGTGGGAACGTAGAAGAGCTTCGTTTGCGGCGAGAATGCGGCAGGCTGCTGGTCCTTGAATCCGATGGCGGCCGGGCAGATCCCCTCGGTGTTCTTCTTCGAGGTGGTCCCGTACTGCGCGTTGCGCACCGGGACGCCGGTCGTCAGGTCGATCTTCGAAGCCCAGTTGACCGGTCCGAAGGGCTCGGCGACCAGCACCTTGCCGTTGGTCCGGTCGATCGTGTACCCGAAGCCGTTGCGGTCGAAGTGCACCAGCGCCTTCACCGGCCTCGCGCCGATCGTGATGTCGGCCAGGATGTTCTCGTTGACGCCGTCATAGTCCCACTCGTCGTGCGGCGTCATCTGGTACGCCCACTTCGCTTCGCCGTTGTCGGGATTGCGGGCGAAGATGGTCATCGACCACTTGTTGTCGCCGGGCCGCTGATCGGGGTTCCAAGTGCCCGGGTTACCGGTGCTGTAGTAGAGGAGGTTCAGCTGCGGATCGTACGAGTACCAGCCCCAGGTCGTCCCGCCGCCGTGCTGCCACTCGTCGCCCTGCCAGGTGCTGACGCCGAGGTCCTTGCCGCGGTGCGACTGATAATTGGGGTTGGCGTCGCCGACGATCTTTACGTCGGTATCGGGCCCGGTCGACCAGGCCCGCCACACCTCGCGCCCGGTGTTGACGTCGTACGAGGTCACGCGGCCGCGCACGCCGAACTCACCGCCCGAGATGCCCGCGATCACCATGTCCTTGATCACGATCGGGGCGTTCGTCATCGTCGAGCCGGTCCTGTAGTCGGCGTTGGCCACGCGCCAGATCTGCTTCCCCGTCTTCGCGTCGAGCGCCAGCAGGTCGCCCGCCAGCAGCTCGATGAACAGCTTGCCGCTCGGATGGTAGGCGAGACCGCGATTCACCAGGTCGCAACACGCGATCGGCTTCGCCTCGGGCGGCTGGTTCGGGACGTGCTTCCAGATCATCGGCGCGCCCGGCTTCGTCAGATCGAGGGCGTACACGATGTTCGGGAACGCGCTGTGCACGTACATCACGTTGCCGAACACGAGCGGGTTCCCCTCATGACCGTTCAGGACGCCGGTCGAGAACGTCCACGCGGCCTTGAGGCCCTTCACATTCGCCCGGTTGATCGCAGTGAGCGGACTGTAGCGCTGCAGGTCGGCCGTCCGACCCGTCATCGTCCACTCGCCCGGAGTCTGGGCGACGGCGGTCGCCGCGAGCACCATCAGGCTCGTTGCGATGCCGCCGGACAGCAGTTTCATGCGGTTCATAGCTGACCTCATGTTGAGGATGAGGGTGGTGAGAAAACCGGTTCACGGAAACTAGCCTGCCAGCGCTCGAGACCCTCAAAGGGGCGCCGTCCGGGGGGGCCGCGTTCCCGGCAGGCCACAGCCATCGTCCGTTTCCCTCCACGCGGGCATTGCTGCCAGGGATAGGGGTTATATCCCCTCGTCCCGGGGCTGTCAATTGGGGTCCGGAAAGCCTAGGCATTTTCAAGCAGAAACAGTGTCCGCCCCGCGCCACACGCGCGCCCCCGTCGCGCTGAACCCGCCCTCGTACACCGCCCCCCCGGGCTCGAGCACCGCCCGCACGCGCTCGGCGAGCGCCCGCGCAGCGTCCGCCTCCCCCACGATGCCGTAGACGGCGGGCCCCCACGAGCTCTGGCCGACCCCGACGGCCCCCCACTCGCGCAGCCGCTCGACCAGCTCGCCGGTCGCCCCCGGGGCGAACACGCCCCCCTGCGCCGGCGCGAACCACCCGCCGGTGATCCGCTGCACCTCGGTGAGCGCCCCGCCGAACGACGCGAGGTCACCCTCCGCCACCGCGGGCAAGAGTTGCAGGAGGACGAGGTGCGCCACGCGCGCCACGTCGCGCGCCGGGGGCGCCGGGAGTCGAGCGAAAGCCGCCGCCTCCTCGTCCGCCGCGAGTCCCGGCTTGCCGCGCGGCACCGCCACCACGCAGCGCCAGGACGCTGGGATCGGCAGCCGGGCGAGGAGCGGAGCGATCGCGGCCTCGTCGCTCTTGCGGCCGCCTTCGAGCACGAAGCCGCCGTAGGCGAAGGTCCAGGTGCCGACGCCCGAGCGCCGGCCCCGGTCCACGGCGCGCGCCAGCGTCGCGACGTCGGTCGGCAGGCCGTACAGCTCGGCGGTGGCGCGCGCCACGGCGAGGGCGAGCTGCGTCCCCGAGCCGAGCCCCGCGTGCGCGGGGATGGCGCGGCGGAGGCAGAAATGCACGCGGGCGTCGAGGCCGTGGTACGCGGCGAAGCGACGCGCGAACTCGAGCGCGCGCTCCGCATCGGGGCCTTCCGCGCCGAGTGCGACCGCGCGCCGCGCCTCGAGGAGGAGCGACGGCGCGGGCACCGCGGCGCCGATCCCGCCGAACCGGCGCCCCAGATCGCCCCGCAGGTCCAGGACCCCGAAATGGAGGCGGGCCGGCGCCTCGACGAAGACCGGCGCGGCCCCGCTCATCGCGCGGCGGGCTCGGCGGCCGGGGGCGCCGGGGGAGCCGTGCGCACGTACTCGGTGAGGAGCGCCATCGCTTCCCGCTCGCGCGGGCCGGCGGTCTTGTCCACGAGCACCTGCAGCCGCGCGAACTCCTGCTGGATGTGCTCGGGCGGGAGGAGGTGCGTGCGCGTCGCGAGGATCGCCGCCTCGAGCACCGCGTGGCGTGCGCGGTTGAAGCCCAGGAACTCCCGCGTGAAGCCGCGGTGCACGACGCGGGTCACGATGTGTGCGCGGGGCGGCGTGGCGTCGAGCGTGCGCACCGCCAGCTCTCGCCAGGAGCACGCCGCTTCGAGCACCACGCCGCGCACCGCGACCGCCGGGACCGCCGGGAAACGGACGTTCGAGATCGCGCCCTGCGCGAACAGCATCACGTCGTCCGTCAGGTTCACGACGGCCGCGCCGGTCTCACGCACGTTCCTGAACGTCGTGGTCTCGAGGAACGGCTTGATGACGATCTCCGCTTCGCCCCACTCGACGCCCATCGGGGCGAAGTTGACCGTCCCGGCCGCGTCCAGCGTGGTGAGGATGGACTCGATGATCACCGGACCACCGTCACGGGCGGGAGCGCGGATTCCGGCGCCGCAGCCGGGGCCCGCGCGCCGTCCGCGCGGTCCGGAAGGGCGTCGCCACGCGACGCGGCGCCGTGGAGGAAGCGGTCGAGCAGGAGGTAGCCGTACTCGGTGAGCACGGACTCGGGGTGGAACTGGAGTCCGATGACGGGGTGACCGACGTGCTCCAGCGCCATGATCTCGCCGTCCTCGGCGGTGGCGGTGACCACGAGCTCGGCCGGGAGGCCGGCCCGGGAGACGACGAGCGAGTGGTAGCGCCCCCCCCGGAAGGGGCTCGGCAGCCCGGCGAACAGGCCGCGGCCGTCGTGACGGATGCACGACGCCTTGCCGTGCATCGGGCGCCCCGCGCGCACGATCCCCGCGCCGTAAGCGGCGCCGATGCACTGGTGGCCGAGGCAGACCCCGAGGATGGGCGTCGCGGCGCCGAACCGGCGCACCACCTCCATCGAGATCCCGGCCTCGCCGGGAGAGCAGGGCCCCGGAGAGATGATGATGTGGGAGGGCCGGAGCAGCTCGATCTCCTCGGGCGTCGTGGCGTCGTGGCGTCGGACGAGGGTTTCCTCGCCGAGCTCGCGCACGTAGCGGGCGAGGTTGTAGACGAACGAGTCGTAGTTGTCGATCAGCAGGATCATGGCGTCAGCGCGGCGGTGAGGCCGCGGGCCTTGTCGAGCGTCTCGGCGTACTCGTCGTCCGGGTCCGAATCGGCCACGATGCCGCCGCCGGCCTGGAAGTACACGTCGCGGCCGAGCGCGAGACAGGTGCGGATCACGATGCTGGTATCGAGAGCGCCGGTGACGCTGAGGTAGCCGATCGAGCCGCAGTAGACGCCGCGCTGCGTGGGCTCGACCTCGGCGATGATCTGCATCGCCCGTACTTTGGGCGCGCCCGTGATCGAGCCTCCGGGGAAGGCCGCGCGCACCAGGTCCACGGCGTCGTGCTCCGGGGCGAGCTCGCCTTCGACCGTGGAGACGAGGTGATGCACGGTCTGGTAGTGCTCGAGCGCGAACAGCTCGGGGACGCGGACCGTGCCCGGCCGGCACACCCGCGACAGGTCGTTCCGCAGGAGGTCCACGATCATCACGTTCTCGGCCCGGTCCTTGTCGCTCTCGGCGAGCGCCAGCGCGAGCGCCGCGTCGTGCTCGGGCCCGATGCCGCGCGGCCGCGTCCCCTTGATCGGACGCGTTTCGACCCGGCGTCCGTCGCGGATCCGGAGAAACCGCTCGGGCGACGAGCTCGCCACGACCAGGTCACCGAAGTCGAGGTATGCGGCGAACGGCGCCGGGTTGCGCTGCCGCAGGCGCCCGTACAGCTCGAACGGCGTCCCCGCGAGCGGCGCCTGGAGCCGCTGCGACAGGTTCGCCTGGAAGATGTCCCCCGCGTAGACGTACTCGATCACGCGGGCGACTGCCTGGAGATAGCCGGCGCGCGTGAAGTTCGAGCGCAGGCCGGGTGGGCCAGGCACGGGATAGGACGGGGCCGACTGGCGGACGGCCGGACGGGCGGACAGGCGGACGGAAGGCGCGGCCTGGACCGCCGGTCCGCCAGTCCGCCCGTCCGCCAGTCCGCCCGTCGTACCGTCCGCCAGTCCGCCGGTCCGCCTGACCGCCAACCTCTCCCGCACGAAGGCCAGTCGGCGGACCGCGCGAGCCTCTCGAGCCGTTCTCCGCTCGGGCAGCCCCGTCGAGATCACCCAAGCGTGCCGCGCCGGGTGGTCCCACGCGATCACCCAGTCGTACAGGCCGAGCATCACGTCCGGGATCGCGAGGTCGTCGTAGCGGGTGCGGGGAATGCGCTCGAGGGTCACGCCCCAATCGTAGCCGATGTATCCGGCGGCGCCGCCCTGGAACGGCGGCAGGCCTCGGACCGGCTCGGCCGCGAACGGGGCGACGAGCTCGCGCGCGCGGGCGAGGGGGTCGGCCGCCACCCGGTTCCAGCGCCCTGCCGGATCGAGCTCCTGGGTCAGCGCGCCCTTGGAGCGCACTACGGTCGCGGGATCCGCGGCGAGGAAGGAATACCGCCCCAGGTGCTCGGGGTCGGCCGCGCTGTCGAGGAAGAGCACGAACGGCAGGTCGGCGAACCGCGCGCAGGTCTCGAGCGGATCGGGAGCCGGCAGGAGCTCCTCCACGAGCGCGGCCTCGCGGCTCACGCGTCGCCCCTCCGCGCGCGCGCCCGGGCCGAGCGCTGGGTGAGCATCACGTGCTCCGGACCCCGGTCGTCGGGAGGCGTGAGGTAGCCCCACTCGAGCGCCCCCTCCTGGCGGTAGTTCTTGCCGAGCGTGATGGCGAGCTTCGCCTTCATGAGCTCGCGTCCGAGATAGAACGCGTGGCTTGCCTCGTCGACGTCGAGCCGCGCGAACAGCTCGTGGATGTCGGTGCCCCGGACGAAGATCTCGCTGTTGAAGACCGTGATCGTCTCGCGATCGGCGAAGATGCGGAAATTGGGATCGGTGACCGCGGCCTGAAGCTCGCGCAGCTCCGGCTCGGTAACCCCTAGCACCGTCGGATCCTTGAGCGTGACGAGCCGGTCGTCCACGCCCTTGGGCAGGGTCTTCTGCGTGACGGCGTGGTGCATCAGACGGCGCGCGATGTCCGCCTCGCGCACCGCCCCGCGGGCCCAGGGGATCACTTCGGTCGTGAGCACCGCCCGCACCCCCACTTCCTGGCAGATCGCGATGAGCAGGGCGTTCACCCCGGTCGTGTCCGCGGCCGTCAGCTCGGTGATGTTCCCGATGCCCATGAAGAGCGGGGCGCCGGGGTATCGCCGATGCAGCTCCGCGAAGCGCTCGAGCGAGGCGAAAAAGCCGAAGCCGATCGGCTCGACCACGGGATCGATCAGGTAGGACACGCCCCAACGTTCGAGCGCGGCGATGCTGGGCTCCAGGGTCTCCATCCCCTGGCCGAAGTCGGGGATCACGACCACGCGGGTCTTCGTACCGGCGAGCTCCCGCGCGACGTCCAGGTTGGAGCGGTTGACGGAGAGCACCAGCTCCGCGCCGGCCGCGACCGCGCTGCGGACCTCGCCGGGATCGAAGGAGTCGATGCTCACCCGCATCCCCGCGGCCGTGAGCTCGCGCACCACGTCCGCGAGCTCCGGGAACGCGCGCCCGGGAGTGCAGCCTACGTCGATCAGGTCGGCCCCGCTCGCCCGGTAGTGCGCGGCCTCGCGCCGCAGCGCCTCGCGCGGGAGGCGGGGGGCGTTGTTCACCTCGGCGACGATCTCGATGTCGTACGCTCCGTAGTCCCGGGCGACCGCGGCGCGGCCAAAGTACTCGGGGATCTGCCGCAGGTCCTTCGGCCCCTTCTCGACCGGGACCCCGGCCTGCTGCGCGATCACCGCGGGGTCGCCTTCGCAGAGACCCGGGATCAGCACCAGGTCGATGCCGGGCGGCACCTGGAGAAACCGGGCGATCCATGGCGTCGTCATGAGCGCGGCCACGGTGATCTTCATGACCACCACCTCGTACCCGAACGCCGGGGCCATCTCGGCGAGCGTGCGGCGCAGCGCCGGCTCGGCGAGCCTCCCCGTGACGAAGAGGACCCGCTGGGGCCCGACGGTCACCGCGGGTCGCCCGAGCGCACGAACTTGTTCGGCGTCCCTTCGAGTGCGCCGCCCTGCGGCCGCCACAGCACCGTCTCTTCGATCTTCCGCGCCAGCTCGAAGTCCTTGTCGGTGACGCCGCCGGCGGCGTGGTTTTTGAGCTTCACGATCACCCGGCCCCACGTCACGGCCAGGTCGGGATGGTGGTAGGCCGCCTCGGCGACGTACCCGATCGCGTTCACCAGCATGAGCGTGGTCGGCCAGCCGTCCGTCTTGTAATTCCGGCGGATCCAGCCGTCCTCGTACCACCAGCCGGGAAAGTCCTTGAGCTTGTCCGCTATCTGGGTTTCGGGATAGGTGGCCTCTTTCTCGGCCATGGGCGACTCTCCTTGGGTATTGGGGACCGGAGGCTAGACCACAGCCCCGCCGTTGACCATCAGCATGTGACCGGTCACGTAGGACGCGGCGTCGGACACGAGGTACACCGCCGCCCGGGCGACGTCCTCCGCGCTGCCCCAGCGGCCGAGCGGGATGGAGCCCGTGATGCGATCCTTCACCGCCGGGTCGAGCTTGGCGCCGTAAGCGGTCTCGATCCAGCCCGGCCCGAGCACGTTGACCCGGACCTGGGGCGCGACGCTGCGGGCGAGCGCTCGACTGAAGCTGTACACGCCCCCCTTCGCGGCGCAGAACACCTGGCTATAATCGCCCTTCACGCCGCCTGTCAGCACGTGGTCCCACGCCATGTTGAGGATCGCGCCCCCCGCCGGCTGGTCGCGCATCACCTCGGCGGCGGCCCAGGAGGCGAGGATCGTTCCCCGGAGGTCCACGGCGAGCAGCAAGTCGAGCTTCTCCAGGCGGGAGCGGCCCGCCGTCTTGCCCGTCAGGATATCGGCGCCCGCGTTGTTGATCCATGCGTCGACGCGACCGAAGGCCGCCCGGACGTCCGCGGCCAGGCGCTCCACGTCCTTCGGGTCGGAGGTATCGGCCTGCACGAGGTGCGCGCGGCGGCCGAGCTGCTGGATCGCGCCCGCGACGCTCGTGGCGCTTTGCTGGCTCGTGCGGAACGTGACGGCGACGTCCGCGCCCGCCTCCGCGCACGCGACCGCGATCGCGCGCCCGATGCCGCGTGAGGCGCCCGTGACGAGCACTACCTTCCCGGCGAGCGTCGGACTTCCGGCGATGCGGGGCTCGACCTGCACGGCCGCCTCCGGCTGTCGTTTTGACATCGGGTCTCCGGAAGCCTAACCTATCGGCGGTTTTGGGACACCCACAAGGGAGTCGTCGCACATGCACCTTCTCGTGAGCGTCGCCGACTCGGCCGAAGCGGACGCCGCGCTGGCAGGCGGCGCCGACGTGATCGACGCCAAGGATCCGCGCCGCGGCGCGCTGGGCGCGGTGCGGCCCGGCGTTCTTGCCGCGATTCGCGACGTCGTGGGATCGCGCCGCGCGGTCAGTGCGGCGCTGGGCGACGCGCGCCCCGCGGCGGCCGTGGAGCGCGCCGCCCGCTCCGCGGCCCGCCTGGGCGTGGCGTTCGTCAAGGTGGGGTTCCGCGGCGTCGACAGCGTGACGGCCGTGCGTCGGCTCGCGGCGGCAGCGCGCCGGGGCGCGGGACCCGAGACGCGCGTAGTGCTCGTCGCCTACGCCGACTGGCGCCGGGCCGGGAGCCTCGCCCCCGAGCGGCTCTTGGCGGTGGCCGCGGCCTGCGGTGCGTCCGGCCTGCTCCTGGACACGGCGTTCAAGGATGCCGGCCTGTTCGAGCTCCTCGCCCCCCGAGCGGTGGGGGACTGGATCGCCGCGGCGCACGCCGCCGGCCTGTTCGCCGCGCTGGCGGGGAGCCTCGGGGGAGCGGACTTCGCGACGGCTCGCGCCCTCGGCGCCGATCTCGTGGGGGTCCGGGCTGCCGCGTGCGTCGGGAGTCGGACGGGCCGCGTGGCGCGCGCGCGTGTCGCGGCGTTACGAGCCCAAGTTGGTGCGGCGTTCCGGGGCGCGCCCGTGGCTCTCATCTAGCGCCATGTCGAGCTGCCCGAGCTGATCGGGTGTGAGGATCAGATGTTCCACCGTCGGCGGCAAGGTGCGCATGAAGTGGGGGTCGAGGAGCTGTTTCGTGTCGCCGGCCGCCGGCTTGATGAGCACGACGCGCCGGGCTCCCAGGGCGCCCGCGAACCACGCCGCGATGCTGTCGCTCGTGACGTCCCAGGAGTGGGGCAGTGGGTCTGCCGCCTTGAGCCACCGATACGGCGCGAGCACCGGGAGCCGACCGGCGGCGAGCGCCGCTTCCATCTCCGGCTGCTGGTCTACGAGCACCGCGTCCGGGATGCGGTCCGCCAGGGCGTGCGCGTACTGGTCCATGCCGAGGACCGCCATCCAGTGCGCCGCGTCGTCGCCGATCTTGATGCGGCGGAACATGGTGCGGACGGCCTCGGCGAACGGGCCGCCGCCGGGAATCACGAGTACCCGGCGCCCGCGGCTGAAGGCGATCAACGCTTCGGTGACGCGGTCGAGGGCGCGACCCTTGCCGAGCAGCCCGCCGCCGACCTTCACGATCGCATGGACCGCGGAGACCGCGTGGCTCACGGCGCGCACAGGAGCAGGGCGACGGCCGCCGCCGGCGCATGCCGTGCCGCGGGGCCGAGTGTGTCCGACAGCCGCGTGACGTGCAGCCCGGCGCGGCGGGCCGCTTCGGCGGCGAGGAATTCTCCCAGGCCCGTCACGACGGCCCGCGCCAGCGCGGGGTGGCGCCCTCGCACGCGGCCCACCGCCTCCCGGATCCGCGTGACCTGGGCCTCCCACAGCGCGTCGGCGATCGCGCTGATGGCCCCCGGGTCGAGCATTTCGCAGTCGGCGCAGACGATGCGCGCCAGGCGCTCGCCCGCGAAGCCCCGCGTCGGCGGGCGCCCGTCGGGCGTCGGGACCGAGTAATCGGCGGGCGCGAGCTCGCCCCGCCACACGTGGGCGTCGCCGGCGAGCGCGAAGCCCTCGGTCGACACGCCGGTCGGCCGCCCGTCGACGGGTACGGTCGAGGCGATGGCCTCCGCCGGAGTGCGCAGCGCCCCCGTATAGACGAGCTCGCCCTGTTGCAGGCGCTCGGGGTCGGTCCGGCCGATGGCGGCGGGCTGAGCGTGCACCACCGGGATGATGTCGGTCGTGGTCGAGCCGACGTCGATCAGCAAGCAGTCGGGGAAGGTGCGTCCCACGAGGCGCGCCGTCGCCGCCCAGTTCGCCGCCGCCACGGCGAGCGGCTGGCGGCGCGCCTGTTCCGGCGTGCGCCAGCACCCGTCCACGCTCCACACCCGCACGCGCCCCTCCGGAAACACCGCGGTCACGGCAGCGAGCACGAACCCCACCCCCTCGCGCTTGGTCCGGAACAGTTGCGACAGCTCGGCAGTCATCGTCACGGCGTGCAGGTCGCCGGTCTCGCTCCCGAGCTCGCTCGCCAAGCCGGCAAGGAGCGGCGCGAGCGCCGCCGGATCACGTTGGATCTCGTACGGCGCGGCCCGGGTCGCGGCGACCCGGCCCCGCACGGCGCGCGCCGCCTTCGTATGCACCCCGCCAATGTCCCAGCCGACTACGCTTTGCATACGTCCGGTTTCGGGGAGGTGTTGGGCTGCGCGTGATCCCGGTGCTCGACCTCAAGGCGGGTCGCGCGGTGCTTGCCCGCCGCGGCCTGCGGGACGCCTATGCCCCGGCGCCGTCGGTCCTGGTGCCGGGCTGGCAGGTGGGGGACGCCCTGGCGCTGGCCCGCGCGTTCCACGAGCGGCTCGGCTGCTTCGAGTGGTACGTGGCGGACCTGGACGCGATCACGGGCGGCCGGCCGCAGCGGGCGCTGGTGCGCGCGCTCGCGGCCCTGGGCGGCTGCGGGGGCCGCGGGGGCCGCCTGCTGGTGGATGCCGGCGTCGCGGGCGCGGAGCGGGCGCGCGAGACCGTGTCGGACGGCGCGGCGCGCGTAGTGGTCGGGCTCGAGACGCTGCCATCCTTCGACGCACTCCACGACATCGCGCGGGCCATCGGGCACGAGCGCGTCGTGTTCAGCCTCGACCTCCGCGCAGGCCGCCCGCTGCTCCGGCAGGGGGCGCCGTTCCACGGGACGGCGCTCGAGCTCGCTGGCGTCGCGGTCGCGGCGGGTGCGGCGGGCGTCCTGGTGCTCGATCTCGCGCGCATCGGGACGGGCTGCGGCGTGGACCTCGCGCTGCTGGGCGAGCTGCGGCGCGCCCATCCGGACGTGGAGCTGCTGGCGGGGGGCGGCGTCGGCTCGGCCCGAGACCTCGAGCGGCTCGCGGACGCGAGGTGCGACGCGGTGCTGGTGGCGACGGCGCTGCACGGGGGCGGGCTGGGCCGGGGGGACATCGAGGCCGTGCGGCGGCGCGGGACGCCGCGCCCCGGCGGTCACACCAGCGACTCGCGGTAGGTCGCCGACTGGCCGAAGGTCTCCTCCACCTCGACCTCGATCGCCTGGAGCTCGACCCCGCCGGCCGACGCCAGCTCCCGGCGGACGCGCCCCGCGAGATACTGCGCGAGCATCTCGACCGTCGTGTTGGGAATGGGGAGCAGCGCGCAGTCGATCCTGGGGAAGACGTACCTGGGCTTCTCCTGCACGGCCACGGTCACCGAGTCGCCCTCCTCCCGGATCCGGAGCTTCGGGTTCTCGAGCGGCAACAGCACCTTGTGGTCGATCTCGTCGGTGAGCTGTTTCATCAGCCGTTTCAACTCTGAGAAGTCGACCACGTAGTGAGCCTCGGGCTCGAGCCCGCCTTCGACCACGACGCGCGTGCGGTAGTTGTGGCCGTGCAGCGTCTCGCAGCGGTGCCCGGGGAAGGTGATGAAATGCGCCGACGCGAAGACGAGGCTGTCCTTGGTCACCGCGACCTTGAACGTCTTACGCGCGGTCATCGTCGGTCCTGGCGGGCCGGCGCCAGCCGCCCGCGAGCAGCTCGACGTAGATCGCCGCGCCCGTGAGGTCCGCCGTCGCGCCGGGGTTCCGCGCGTTGCGCTCGTCGCGCAGCTCGCGGTCGAGCGTCGCGAGCGCGTCCCGCCCCCGCGCCGTGCGGGCTCCGCCCAGGTCGAGCACCGCCCGCGCGCGCCGTTGCACCGCCACCGCGGCTTCGGGGCCGAGCTTGCGGGCGATGTGGGTGTCGGGCGCCGCGGCGAGCAACGTGAGATAGGCCTCGACCACCGCGCCGCTCCAGGGCAGGCCCGCGGCCAGCGCCCGCTTGAGCACCGGCGCGCCGACGTCGAACGTCGCCTGGAACTCGGTCACGTATTCGCGCGCGATCGCGTCCCGCTCGGCGGCGAGCGCCATGGCGTCCACGAGCGTCACGGTCGGCGTGCCGGCCACGTCCTGGGCCGGCACGCGCCCCAGCCCGGCCGGCGCGGCGAGCCGGATCGCCGCATACGCCTCGCGGGCATCCGCCACCGTGGTCTCGGCGAGCGTGGCGGCGAGCTTGGTGCGGAGCGGGGCAGCGCCCCGCCGCAGCGCCGCGCGGGCCAGAGGGGCGAGCAGCAGGACCAGACCGAGGTTCGTGTTGCTGGGGACCCAGCGCGCGGTCGCCTCGACGGCGGCACGGATAGTGGCGCCCAAGGGGCGCTCACCGGCCGCGGCGAGGGCCGGACCAATGGCCACGGCGCTCGCGAGGAAGTCCGCATAGTCCGCGTCGTGGAAGGGGGTGCTCGGGGCGACGTTGCCGGGTTTGGGGGCGCTCGCCTCGAGCAGACAGGCGAGCTGAGCGGCGGCGGCCACGTCGGCCGCCCGCGTCGCGCCCGCCGCCGCACTCACCGTCGCGCCAGGCACTCGAGCAGATGCTCGACGATCGCGCCCGCGACGTCGCTGGAGGTCGCTTCCTGCAGGCCGCGCCATCCCGGGATTCCGTTCACCTCGACGACGTAGACCGTGCCGTCCCGCGCGGGGAGCAGATCGACCCCGGCGTATCCGGCCCCGACGGCCCGGGTCGCGGCCAGCGCCAACTCGGCCCAGGCCGCCGGCAGCGTCGTCGGCCGGGCCCGCCCGCCGCGCGCGAGGTTCGTCTTCCAACCCGGCGCGCTGCGCTCGATCGCGCCGATCACGCGGCCGCCGACCACGAAGACCCGCACGTCGCAGCCGGCGTGGTCGATCGCGCGCTGAAGATAATATACGGCGCGCAGCGTCTCCAGCGTGCGGAACACGCGGAACGCCATCTCCTCGGTCGTGACCCGGACCATGCCGAGCCCCATGGAGCCGAACAGCGGCTTCACGATCACGTCCCCGACGGCGCGGAACGCGGCGAGCGCCTCGTCCGGGTTCTCGCACACCACCGTGTCGGGCACCGCAAGGCCTGCCCGCTCGAGGATCGCGGTCGTCCACAGCTTGTCCACCGTGCGCTCGAGGGTGCGCGGAGAGTTGATCACGGGGATGCCCCGCTCCTCGAGCGCGTGCAGCGCGTCCACCCGGAAGATGATCTGCTCGAGCGACCCGGCGGGCACGATGCGCGCGAGCACCGCCGCGCAGGCGGCGAGGTCCTCTCCCCCGGCGGTCAAGCCCCGCCCGCCGCCGCCGAGACGCGCCACCAGCCCCTCGTACGGGAGGACGCGCCCTTCGTGCCCCCGCTCGGCGAGCGCGCGACACAGCTCGTCCGTGTGCCAGCCCCGCCGTGCGCTGAGAATCGCGATCCGCACCGTGTTCGTCTCCCCGTTGGTCGCTCCGGCCCAGCCGCTCAGCTCTCGAGCAACGACGCGCGCAGCACCTCCGGGTTCGTGCGCCCGGCGTGATAAGTCTTGCCGCTCCGGGCGCTCGTCAGCCAAACCTCGGCGGGGCTGAAGAGCAGTGGATCGATCCGGTAGAAGTCGCCGTCGTAGCGCTTGAAGACGTCGGCGAACGGCGTGCCGTAGTCCTTCGATGCCGAGGCCGGGATCTTGGGCACGAGCTCGGCGAGCTCGGCGTCGTCGGCGTTCACGGTATAGCGCGCCTGCCCGCCGTACAGGATGCAGTCGTTGGTGCGGCCGATGGCGCGCAGGTCGTTCTTCGCCCCGGGCGGCAGCGGCGCGGTCCCGATGCCGCTCACGACCTGCTTCAGGTCGAAGCCCAGCGCGTCCATCTTGTGGAGTCCCGTCTCGAGGATCCGGGCCGCGATCTGCACGCCGCCCGCGAGGCTCGCCGTGGGCGCCGCCACGAGCGTGAGCTGCGACGGGGCGAGCCCCGCTTTCTGGCCGACCCACGCGGCCACCGCGTCGCTCGGTGAGTTGCGCGTCTCGAGCACCAGCACGCCGCGCTTCGCCTGCTCCGCGTACCCCAGCTTCCCGAACAGCTCCTGCTCCACCCGGACGTGCGCGCGCAGCGGCCCCGATCCCATCGCGAAGTACTGGTCCACCTGGATCGCCCACCCCGCGTACTGCGACGCCATGCAGCTCACCGCGGGATGGTCGGTCCACACCCGCACGCCGGGCCACGTCTCGCCGCCGATCACGACCGGCGTGTACTCCAGGTCGCCCAGGCCGCCCATGCAGATCTCGGCGAGCGCGGCACCGGCCCCGTAACCCCCCGGCATGGCGATCCCGGCGTCGATCACGCGCGCGCCTCCGGGGAGCCGGTGCGCCGCGACGCGCATCGCGTCGGCGTTCGCCGCCATCAGGTCCGCGATCCGCCACGCCCGCTCGTTCAAGTCCAACGGTACGCCGATCACTCCCCCACCCATTGCAGGATCTCCCCTCTGCCCAGCTCGGCCATGTCGCCCGCGTACCGCGCGTAGCGTCCGGTGATCAGGCGGTCCGCGATCGCGAGATCGTACCGGGCACGCAGGTAGCGGAGCAGCAACGAAACGTGCGGCGGGCGGTAGGTACAGGCGTAGCGGAAGGTCGCCGGCCGCTCGATCGCGCCGGCCGCCACGATCGATCCGCGCTTCATGAACCGGCCTGCGCCGCTCGCCGCCGTGCCGAACACCACGACCGTCCCCGCGATCATTCCCCTGCCCGCCCCGTCCCCGGCATCCCCCGTCACGACCACGAGGCCGCGGCGCGCTGCTGCCCCTGCGCGCGCGCCTGCGCGGCCCCGGACCACGATCTCCCCGCCGGTCATCCCCCGCGAGGCGCCCGGGCGCGCGCCGCCCACGTCGTCGCCCGCGCTCCCCCGGACGTCGATCCGGCCGCCGGCCATGGCGACTCCCAGGTCGCGCCCGACGTCGCCCTCGATCAGGAGCTCGCCTCCCACCATCCCCGAGCCGATTCCTTCCACGCGTTCGAGCTGCCCCTCGATCCGCAGCGTCGCCGAGCGCTCCCCCTCCACCTTGAAGAAGTCTCCGAGCTGCGCCGCCCGCCCGCCGTGGAGCACGGAGAGCTCGGCGATCGCCTGCGCGCCGAGCGCGGCGAGCCGGTCGGGAGCGATGCCGTCGGCCAGGAGCGTGTACTCGGGCGGCGTCACGAGGGTGAGGATGACCGCGTCGCTCATCCTCCCTCTCGTTCCCCCTCTCCGCTATGCGGAGAGGGGGTCAGGGGGTGAGGTCCCCCCTCTCCGCCTTGCCGAGAGGGGGTCAGGGGGTGAGGCCCACGACCGGTCATCACCCAGTCACCTCATTCATGATGTGCCGCAGGTGAAAGTGATGCGGTCCCAGCTTGCCGCCGTAGTTCCCGGCCGAGATCGATTTCACGCCGGGCCGGCAGGCGGCGCGAATTCCCGGGCGCATCGCCGCTGCGATCGACGGGACGTCGGTCCCGTCGAGCACGATCTCGAGCACGCTGTTCACGCCCTCGGGGAGCTGGGACCTCGTGATGGGGCGAAGCGTGGGAGCGAAGGCCTCGTTGGTGGTCGCGATCATGGTGCGGTAGCGCTGCGAGCCCACCTTGCTGCCGCTCCGGACCACGCCGCCGGGAAAGGGAAGGATCACTCCCGGGAGATTCGTCATCGCCTCGACCGCCGCTTCGGCGGCGGCCACGCATGCGTCCCCGTCTTCGGCGAGGATCAGGAAGTTCCCGCCCCCCACGCCCTTCTGCATCCCGAACGTCTCCTCGATGAGGAATTCGCCTTCCATGACGGGGACGCGCCAGTAGCGCTTGCCCCCGATCACCTTGCTCGCCTGGTACCCATCCCCGAACACGCGCAGCGCCTTCCCGACCGGGAGCCGGTCGGATGCGTCGGGCAGCCCGTCGAAGCACGCGGTCGTGGGGCAGGTGAGCACCGTCTGCCCGATCCGCACGATCAGTTGCTGGGGCAGGCTCTCCTTGTCCATGGTGAGAAACAGCACGCTCACCCCGGGGCGCCCGTCGGGCGTTTCGCTTTCCGGAAGCTCGCGCTCGAGCCCTGCCTCGCACTTGCAGCCGATCACCGAAGTGGCGAAGCCCGTGAGCTTGGCGGCCGCCGCTCTCGCCCACTTCGGGTTTCGCCCGGTGATGATGAGCCGGGCGACGCGCATCGTGAACGCCTCGGCGAACGTGTCCTCGATGGCCACGCCGTTGATGATCATGGCGCGGGCTCCACCGGGTAGTTCTCGAACGAGACGCTGGCGTACTCGTCGAAGTAGCGCTTCAGGTCGCGCGTGACCGCCGCGTCGTAGGTGGGGCGCACCGCGAGCCGCCGCCCGGCCGGGGCCCGTCGCAGCTGCCCCTCTTCCACTACGAGCGTTCCGGCCTTGATTAGGTAGCGCGGAGTCGAGAACATCTTCGCCCGGTCGGGGTCGTCCGGGTAGATCGCCACGTCGGCGTGCGCGCCGGCGCCGAGGTGGCCCTTGTCCACCAGGCCGAGCAGCCGCGCCGGCCCGGCGCGGGTGATGATCGCGATCTCGTTGAGCGTGTACTCCCGCGCGAGCCCGTCCAGCAGCGCGCTGCCTGCGAGCAGCTTCTGGTTCACCCGCTTGAGCTGCTCGTCCCGATACGCCCGGTCCATGAGCAGCCGGATGAGTCGGGGATAGGACAGGAACGAGCCGCCGTTCGGGTGGTCGGTCGACAGCACCACGCGCCAGGGGTCGCGTGCGAGCAGGAACAGCTCGAGCCCCACGGCCCATTGCAGCGCCGCCACGGCGGCCTTCTCCCGGTACGCGTACGGCACGATCCCGCAGCCGGTCTCGAGCTCGACGTCCGCGTTCACCCACTTGCGGCCGGTGCTCATGTAGAGCAGGTGCTCGACGGGGCTGTCCGCCGTGAGCGTGGTCGCGGGGCCGAACATCACCTGGCCTACGTCGGCGCTCACCTCGGGGTGTGCATTCACGTACTCGATCACGTCTCGCGCGGCCGATTTCCAGCCCTTTCCCCGCTCGCCGCCGTAGCTGTGGAACTGGAGGTGGGTGAAGTGCGCTCGCCGGCCCGCCAGGGCGTTCATGCTCTCGAGTGTCGTGGCCGCGTTGCCCGCCTGTCCCAGGTTGTTGCAGTGGATGTGCACCGGATGCGGCAGCTTCAGCGCGTTCGCCGCATCGGCGAGCGTCCCGAGGATCAGGCGTGGCGTGACCGCGCTCGAGCCCACGGCGTCGTCCAGCCCGGTGACGTGCCGCTCTGCGCCGCCCGACTTCCAGCGCGCGATGCCGCCGGGGTTCACGATCTTGATCGCATACGCCCTCGCGGCGCCGAGCAGCCAAGCCGCGTAGTCCCGCGCGCGCGCCCCCTCGCCCGCAGCCAGCTGGCGCAGGAGGTAGTCGTCGTTGCCGAGCAGCACGAAGCAGCCTGCATCGATGATCGGCGTGTCGTCCAGCTCGGCGTGTGCCTGCCGCGCCATGAGCGGGGCGACCGCCGCCTCCATCACGGTCGTGTACCCGAGCCCGGCGTAGCGGTATCCGGTGGTGAAGGTGCTCGGGATGGTGCCCCCCGTCCCGGAGCGCGGCAGCCCTGCGTGTTCGAGCCGCGGCGCGGGGACCGGGTCGGCCAGATGCTCCTCCGGCACGAGCCGGCGGCCATGGTTCACGCTCGAGCCCGCGACGTGCGCGTGGATGTCCACGCCGCCCGGCATGACGACCATCCCCCGGGCATCGAGTTGCGGCGCGTCCGCCGGGAGGTCGGCGACCACGCGGTCGCCCTCGATGCACACGTCCCGCACCACGCCGTCCACCCCGTTCCCGGGGTCGAACACCGTGCCGCCGGTGATGCGGAGGCGCGCGGGTTGGCTCACGTGCAGAGCCGCTCGCGCAGCGCGCGTACGGTGGCCGCCGCGGCGGGCGGGCCGTCGAGCGCCGGCCGTAGCGGAAGGGGGACGTCGTCCATCCGAAAGGCCGTGCCGGCCTCGTGAATGCCCGCGACGCCGGTGTCCACCGCGACCGCCGGCGCGAATGGCGCCGCGCTCGCCCGCGGCCCGATGGCGATCGTGGCAACCCGGGCGAGCCTCGCCGCGACCGGCGGGGGGATGCTTCCGGCGGCGCCGATCACGAGACTGGCGTCCACCTCGCCTGCCGCGAGGAGCGCCTCTGCACCGGCGTGCGGCCGGTAGACGGGATAGCCGCGCGCAAAGTCCACTGCGAACGGGAACCCGGTTTGCCAGGTGAGCACCGCCTCGGCGCCCGTGCGGTTCCCGCCGCCCCGCAGCGTCGACAACGCGCACCGGGTCGGCCCGTTCAGCGCTTGCGCGAGCGTCACCAGCGCCTCGGCGCGGTCGGGGTCCGCCGGGACGGCGCCCGGCTCTCCGTCCGCGACGATCACGACGTAGCGGGCCTGCATCATCAGGCGCGCGAGCGCGGACGCGGGCCCGAACCGATCGTCGGCGCCCGCCGCCCGACCCAGGACTGTCGCCCGCATGGCGAGCAGCGCGTCCACCTCGTCCGCCGGGGCGATCGCGACCCGGGCGTCGGCGTCCGCGGGACCGCGGACCTTGCCGAGGTCCACCGCGATCAGCTTGCGGCTGTTGCGTCCCTGCGGGGCCGCGAGCCCCCGGGGGTGCACCGCGTAGCGTGAGACGTAGCGCGGGTAGCGCTCGCCGGGGTCTACGCCCCAGAATGCGATCAGATCCGCCCGCTGCCGGATCTCGCCGAGGGTCGCGCCGGCCCGGCCGCGGCGTTGGGCGGCGAGGACGCCCGCGGCCGCCGTGGCGGCGACGCTATCGAGCGCGGCGCGCAGCCGGTCGGCGATCGCCACCGCCTCGCGCTGCGTCTCGCACGACACGTCGGCCGCAAGGTAGATGAGCGGCCGCTGCCCGCCCTCGAGGATCCTCGCCGCCTCGGCGATCGCCCGCCAGAGCGAGCTCCGCCGGCCGCGCACCTGCGCTTCCCGCGGCACCGCGCCATCCCCGAACCAGGCGACCCCGAGCGCACACGCGTTCCGGGCTTCGGCGATCCGGTCCTGCTTGACCGCGACGGTGATGTCGTCGCAGGCGCACCCGCAGCCGAGGCAGGTCACGTGCTCGACGACCCGCTCGTGGACGCTCATGCGGTCTTCGCCTTCGACGCCGCAATTGCGCGGTAGATCCACTGCGCGCGCTTCACGAGCGCCGCGTGGCATGCCTGCGCGTCGCGTCCGCGGGCGAACACAGTGCAAACCGGTCGGCCCCGGGGGATGCGTTCGCCCGGATGGGGTATGTCGCGCAGGTGCTCGTCTTCCAGCCAGGGTTGCGTATCGCCCGTCGTGACATCGTGTCGGGCGTAGACGATCGCCTTGCCCACGGCCCAGCCGCTGGCGCGGGCGGCGGCGAGGTCGAAGGCCGGCAGCTCCCCCCGGCAGGCGCGGGCGTGGATCTCGAAGATCGAGAGCCCGTACGCCCGCTCCACCAGCTCCATGGATGCCGTATAACGTGGGTTGAGCTCGATCGGGTACGGCAGGTCGCCTCGCTCCACGAAGTCGACGCCATTCACGCCGCGGAGCCGGAAGGCGTCCGTGACCCTGCTGGCGATGTCGGCGGCGAGCCCTTCGAAGCCCTCGTCGAACGCGTCGGCGCGGCTGACGAGGATGCTCCCGCAGTAGCGGAAGCCACTGGCCCCGAAGGCCCGGTCCCCGACGAGCATGCGCGTCAGTCCGAGCGGCGCCGTGCGCGCTCCGTCGGCCGCGAACACCACCGAGCCCGGCGTGCCGATGATCCGCTCCTGAAGGTACGTGCCGGGTGGCAGGCGCGTCCCGCCGCGCCAGCGGGTGATGCCGTGCCCACCGCCGGACGCGAGCGGCTTCACGATCCACCGCCCGCCGGGAGGCGGGAGCGGGGGCGGCGTACGGTGGCGACCGGTGTACACGTTTGGCGGCAGGATACCGCGTGCCACGAGGGACGCCGTGAACCGCAGGGGGTCGCGGGCGGAGCGGAGTACGGCTGGCGGATTCCCCCACAGATCGCTGCCCCGCGCGAGCGCGCGCACGGCGCCGGGGTGGTTCTCCAGAGGGGCGACGTAGGCGACCGCGTCGCAGGAGACGCGCCGCGCCGCCTGGGCGACGAGCCGCGTGCTGAACCGGCCGCGCGCGTCGCGCGCCATCAGCACGGCGTGCGCCTGGACGTGCAGATCGAGGTCGCCGAACCCGTCCACCGCCACGACCTCGTATCCCGCTCGGGCGGCCGACTCGGCGAGCCCGCGGGTGGCCACGCCGGCGATGAGCACGCGGGGCGCCACGTCAGGGCAGTCCCAGGCGGCGGCGCGCCTGTGCGCGGGAAATGACGTAGAGATGGTCCAGCGCGGTCCCGCGCGCCTCGCGGATCCCGAGCGTGCGCACGAGGTCGGCGTGAGGGCCGCCCGCCAGACCGTCCGCGATCAGCGCCGCGCCCTGCGCGCCCTGCTTGGCTTCGGACGCAAACCCGTCGAGCAGGCGAGTCGGCGCGATCCGCGCGACCTGCTCGGTGACGCCGCGGCGCACGGCTTCCACGCCGGCGAGCCGCCCCGAGAGCACGATCTCCGCCGGCGCCGGCACGCTCGCGGAGAGCGCAAGCACGGCTTTGGCCGCGCTCTCGACCAGCGCCTGGAGCGCGGTCCGTTCTCGCGGCGTCGTGGGATTGCCGAGCGCGTCGGGAGCGGCACGGCGCTCGTCCCACCCGGCGACCGCGGCCGCGCCGCCGCCGAACAGCAGCGCCTTTGACACCGGGCTCGCCAGCAGCGCGACCTCGCCGTCGAGCGCGCCGGCCGCGCGAAAGCCCAGCGGGCCCGCCGAGCCGCCCACGCCGTCCACGATGCGTCCTTCCGCGATGCCGAGGGCGGCGGTGAAGGCGCCGCCCAGCTCGATCAGGATGAGCGAGACCTCGCCTGGCGGCCGTCCGGCGCGGCGCGCCTGCTCGTCGATCGCGAGCGCCGCGGCGCAGACCTTGTCCGCCGTCCCCATGTCCACGCGGTTCACTTTGCGGTGCTCGGGCACCGTGATCAGGTGGATCACCCCCGGCGTGAAGAACACCGGCAGGGCCGAGCGCGCCAGCGCCCGCGCGAGCGTGCGCAGCCCGCCGATCCCTCCCGGCTCGCCTTCCACCGCGAGAAAAGCGAGCCGCAGGTCCTCTTCCGTGGCCTCCTGCGCCCGGGTCAAAGGCAGGCCGTAGCCCGAAGGGCCCGCGACGCAGTCGAGCGGCCCGGCGTCGGCGAGCAAGGCGACGAGCCGGGCCGGGTCGGCGAGCGCCTCGGATGTGGGGAACGCGCGGTCCAGGAACACCCGGCCGTCGTCGAGCCCGCACACGTCGAGGCTCACCGTTCCCGGATCGATGCCGACGACGCGGGGCATCCGGTCACGGCTCGGGCGCCGGCAGCTCCCGCGCCACGTCGGCGATGGTCTCGGCGTCCAACACGAGGTCGTTGCGCTGGAACAGGCGGGCGATGCACGCCTTGTGCAGTTTCATTTTGAGGTTCCCGATGGCGAGCGCCCCGAAGCAGATCACGCCCTCCTTCGTGACCCCGTCGTCCAGCGTCTCGATGCCTTCGATGCCGAGCGGCGGCACCGCGTTCACGTCGGCCGCGACCCTGAGGCCCGTGCGCTTCGCCCAGGCGCTCCGCGGCACGAGCATCACGCCCGATGGTCCGGCGTTGAGGACGAGGGCCGCGCCCTCGAGCACCTGCGCGACCTCGCTCGGGTCGTGCACCGTTGTCGCGCGTACGGTTCCGCCGAACCGCTTGACCACGAAGTCGCGCGCCCGCTCACCGGCCTCCGGCTTGCGGGAGGTGATCACGACCTCCCCTCCCGCCTGCGCCAGCAGCCCGGCGGCGCGCAGGCCCACGGGGCCGGTCCCGGCGATCACGACCGCGCGCTTGCCGCGGACGTCGCCTGCGGCGCGCAGCAGCTTCGTCACCGCCGCGACCGCGGTGGTGTTGGACCCGTTGGAGTCGAGCATCAACGAAACGGTGAACGGGCCGAAGAATGCCTGTCGCGCCGCCGCAAGCAGCTGCTCACCCGCCGCCATGTCGGTGCCGCCGACGAACACGGCGGTGTGCCTGAGGTCTTTTGGGCCGCGGGTGAAGATGCAGCCATGGATCAGGTCGCGGACGTCCGCCTCGCCGATGCCGCCGTAGCTCATGACCTCGTCGGCGCCGCCGTCGTAGGCCACCACCCGGTCGAACACGCTCGGCAGGCGAGAGCTGTCGAGCTGCAACAGGAGCTTGCGCATCGGGGTTCGTGCTCCAGAGTGCCGGAAAGGGTGAAAACAGTCGAGGGGCGGCACCGCCACCGCCCCCCGACCGTGGGATCCAACGACCGCCGGCGCGTCAGCTCTTGTCGGCGCCGCCCGCGAACGGGTGCGTGGCCGTCCGGGCGCCGCTGATCACCGCATCGACCTTCGGCTGGCTCTTCAGGGCGCGCTCAATCGATTCTTTCGTCGCCCGGTAGTTGAAGTCGAAGATCTTCTTGTCGTTCTTCGCTTCCCAGTGGATGAACACGCCCACCAGGATGCAGTAGTCATCCACCTTGTCGCGCGGGATCACGCCGGAGGAGACGCTGTCCACGACCGCGCGCGCCACGGCCGCCTGCGCCGGGCCGAACATCTGCACCGCCTGGGTGGCGTTCTTGATGGTGACCTTGTTGAACAGGAGCGTGTCGGGCTTCGCGGGGAGGTTGGGGCTGACGACGGCCAAGAGCTTGGTGAAGCCGTCGGTGTTGCTCGACAAGGCGTGCGTGAACGCCGCCCCCGCGTGGCCCTGCTTCGATCCGATGATCAAATCGATGTGGGCGACCTCATTGCCGTCGCCTACCAACGATTCGCCGATGAAGAAGTCCGCTGCCATAACCACCTCCCGATCCGGATGGGGTCTACGAGTCTCACCGCCGCTCGAACGGGTGTCAAGGCCGCCACCGGACCCCAAAATGGCCCCTTCCCCGGTCATGGCCGCGCCTGGCCGCCCGTCGCCACCCGCCAGACTTCGTCCGCGAGCCACTCGAGGCGCTGCTCCGCGTATTCGAGCTCCGCGGGCGTCATCGTCTTGCCGCGCCGGCTCAAGTCCCGCGTGTGCGCCAGCAGCTCATCCAGCACGTCGCGCAGCGGGTGGTTGCTGCGTCGCTCCGCCCGCGGCCGCGGGCTCATGCGGTCTGGATACCGAGCGCCCGCTCGTCGGCCTTGGTGAACTCCTCCGCCGCAGCGCGCGCGGTTGACGCCACTCCGCGCTCGGTGAGGTAGTTCTCGACGAACCGCAGGCCGAGGTAATACCCGCAGCGCTCGGGAAGCATCTTGCCGCCCATGACCCGCGCCGCCGGCCTCATCCCGCCCGACAGGAACCGCAGGCGCAGCCCCACCCCCGTCTGGCCGAGCTCGGGCGCGACCACGCGACGCAGGAAGGCGTCGAGCTCGCGGATCCGCCGATACTGCCGCCGCGTATAGCCGAAGTACTCCCACGGCTCGAACCCCGGGGCGACCGCCTGCGCCGCGGCGACCGCCGCCCCTTCGTTCACGAGCAGCTCGCGCAGCGTCGCCCGGCTCCCCGTGTCCCAGTAGTCGTAGCCGCCCAGCTCGGCCACGAGACGCTTCAAGACCGCGCGGCTCGTCGGCGAGGTGTAGCGCACCGCGTGCGCCACCTCGTGCGCGATCCACAGCGGCAGGAGGTGCGGGGCGAGCCCCATCCCATAGGTCTGCGGGTTCGCACGGCCCGTGAAGTGCTCCAGGCAGACGAACGCGACGCCGCGCCCATCCACCACCAGCTCGCCGGCGTTCGCGGCCCCGACCCCCACCATCAGACAGAGATCGACCGGACAATCCGCCTCGAGCCGTTCCAGCGAGCGCCGCAGCGCCTCCTCGGCGATCGCCACGACGTCCACGTTCTCGAGCAGCCGCCTCAGGTCGGTGCGGTCCGCCCGCACGGTCGCCGCGATCACCTGCTCGGCGTGGGGGGACGCGGGATCGAGCACGTAGTTGTGCCAGTAGCTCGTGAGGACCGGCCCGTGCCGCTCGAGATACTCGTGGTACGACGCGGTGGGGTCGGACGCGGCGAGGGCCGCGAGGAACTCCGGCACGAGATTGACGAGCATGGCGCGGTCGGCCCCAATTTGGGAGGGCGGCGCGCCGGAGACAAGCGTGGGTCGCACGTCGCGACCCGGGTCGGCTCCCTCCCGGCTCAGTGCCGGTCGCGCATCTTCCGGCTCATCTCCGTCAGGAACTTCCGCTCCGCCGGGGTGAGGCTCTCGATCCCGCGCGCCGAGATCTTGTCGAGCACGCGGTCGATCTCGGCCTGCGCCAGGTCGCGCTCGGGGCGGCGCGGCTTCGCGACGGCGTCGCTGCCGCGCGCCACGCGGCCCGGATGCACCAGCACCGTCGGCTGGGACTCGCGCCGCAGGTGGCGCTCCGCCCGGGCGAGCCGCAGGTCCCCGAGCTTGAGGTAGAGGAAACCGGCGGCGAAGCCGCCCAGGTGCGCGAGATGCGCCACCTTGTCGGCGGGCGGGAAGATGGCGAGGGCGAGCGAGATTGCCGCCACGAACGTCACCAGCCACTTTGCCGGGATCGGCCCGGGGAGCAGGAAGACATAGATCGGCTGGTCCGGCCAGGCCCATGCGAACGCCAGCATCACGCCGTACACAGCCGCCGACGCGCCCACCACGACGTCCACAGGCCGGAGCTGCATCAGCAGATACGACAGCGCGGCGCCGCCCAGCCCGCACAGCAGGTAATAGCCGAGGAACGGCCCGCTCCCCATGCGCTCCTCCACCGCCGACCCGAACACGAACAGCGCCAGCAGGTTGACCGCGAGGTGCAGCGGCCCCGTGTGCAGGAACATGTACGTGACGAAGGTCCACGGCTGCGCCAGCGCGCGCAGCGGCACGAACCCGAAGGCGTACAGGAACCGCGGGTTGACGAAGATCGTCATCTGGAGCAGCAACACGACCAGATTGGCGACGAGCAACCGTCGCACCCACGGGGTCATTCCGAACATCCGCTGCGGGCCCATCTCGCCTCGGCGTCTGCGCGTCTAGCCTGTTAATCCCCCGCGCCTCGTCCCTGAGTTCCACGCCAGCCGGCAGATCCGCTCGCACAGCTCGGGGAACTCGACCCCCGCGGCCCGGGCGGCCTGGGGGAGGAGGCTGGTCCGCGTCATCCCGGGGAGCGTGTTCGCCTCCAGACAAAAGATGTCGCCCTCGGGGCTCAATCGGAAGTCGATCCGCGAGTAGCCGCCCAGCTTGAGCGCCCGATGCGCCGTGAGCGCGAGCTCCTGCAGTCGCCGCGCGAGTGCGGCGTCGAGCGGCGCGGGGAAAACCTCCTCGGACATACCCGGCGTGTACTTGCACTCGTAGTCGAACAGCTCGTGTTTGGGGATGATCTCCCCGACGGGGAGCGGTACGTCGCCCAGCACCCCCACCGTGAGCTCGCGTCCCGGAATGAACTGCTCGGCCATGACGTCGTCGTCGTAGCGGCGGGCGAGCTCGACTGCGGCGTCGAGCGCCCGCGCGGTTTGGACGAGCGTCATCCCGACCGAGGATCCCATCCTCGAGGGCTTCACGATGACGGGCCACCCCAGGGCCGTGGTCACGTCTTCGGCGGCCACGGGAGCCATGAACCAGGCGGGGACGGGGACCCCGGCCGCCCGGAACAGGCGCTTCGAGAGGTCCTTGTCCATCGCCAGGGCGCTCCCGAGCGCCCCGCTCCCCGTGTAGGGCACGCCGATCACGTCCAGGATCGCCTGCAGCGTCCCGCCCTCTCCCCGCCCGGCGTGCAGGCACAGGAACAGCACCTCCGCCCCCGTCACGACGGGGAGCTGGGCCAGACCATCGGAGAGGAATTCCCGCTCCCGCGCGTCCAGCTCCGCCACGGACGGCGGCTCCTTGCCCACGGTGCTGCTGAGCAGCCGCTGCTCCTCGTCCCGGGTCATGAGGCCGGAGACGGTGTCCACGACGTGCACCTCGTGGCCGCGGGCGCGGAGCGCCTCCACGATCTGGGCGGCGCCCGCGAAGGCGACGGTGCGCTCCGCGGAGGCGCCGCCCGTGAGCACGGTGACCCGCATCAGCGGATTCCGGCGAGCTGATGCAGCACGTCGTAGCGAGTGACGATCCCCGCGATCTTCCCCTCGCGCCGCACCAGCGCGGCCGGTGACTCGTGCGAGAGCATCGCCGCCAACCGCTCGACCGGGAGATCGGCGTCCACCACCGGGAACGGCGGGTCCATGACCTCCTGTACCGCCTGGTCAAGGGTCGCCGGCCGCTCGAGCGCCCTGGCCATCAGGGTCGGCTCGGACACGGCGCCCACGCCGTCCCCGCGGTCCAGCACCGGGAGCTGCGACACGTTGTAGGTGCTCATGAGGTTCAGCGCCTGGCGCACCGTCGCCGTGGGCGCGACGGAGATGAGCGGCGGGGCGCCGCTGTTCTTCGCCTCGAGCAGGCGGGCGACGAGGACCCGCTCGGCGTCGAGGATCTGGTTCTCCCGCAGCCACTCGTCGTTGTAGACCTTGGAGAGGTAGCGCTCGCCGGTGTCGGCGAGCACCGTGACCACGAGCGCTTGCGGGTCGTTCACCCGGCGGGCCACCTCGAGCGCCGCCACGACGTTCACCCCGGTGGACCCGCCCGCGAAGAGGCCCTCCTCCCGGGCCAGGCGCCGCACGATCAGCATGGCGTCCTGGTCGGACACGGTGATCCACTCGTCGATCACGTCCCAGTGCAGCGACGTCGGGATCTTGTCCCCTCCGATCCCCTCGACCTTGTAGGGCTGCCCCTCGATCTTCTGGCGCGTGCCGGCGTAGTGCGTGTAGATCGAGCCCACGGGGTCGCCCGCGATCACCCTGATGTCGCGATCCTTTTCTTTCAGGAACCGTCCCGCGCCGCTCACGGTGCCGCCCGTGCCGGGCGCGCAGACGAAGTGCGTCACCTTCCCCTCCGTCTGCTCCCAGATCTCGGGACCGGTCGTGCGGTAGTGGACCTCGGGGTTCACCGGATTGTAGTGCTGGTCGGCGAAGATCGCGTTCGGGTGCGCCGCCGCGATCGCGCGTCCCTTCACGATGTAGTTCTCGGGGTGGTCGGGCGGCACGGCGGTCGGCGTGATGATCACCTCGGCGCCGAGCGCGCGCAGCAGGCGCGCCTTCTCCTGGGACATTTTGTCCGGCATCGTGAAGATGCAGCGGTAGCCCTTCACCGCCGCCGCGAGCGCGAGGCCGACGCCCGTGTTCCCCGACGTCGCCTCGACGATCAGTCCGCCCGGCTGGAGCCGCCCCTCGCGCTCGGCCGCCTCGATCATCGCGATCCCGATCCGGTCCTTCACCGAGCCGCCGGGGTTGAAGTACTCCGCCTTGGCGTAGACCGGCGTCCGGATCCCGTGGGCCACCTTGGTCAGGCGGATGAGGGGTGTCCAGCCGATCGTCTCGAGGACGTTGGCGTACGGCTTAGCGTGCGGCGCCACTCGTGTCCGCCCTCGAGGTAGTCGTGTCCCGCCTGGCCCCGCTCGTATCGCGCCGCACCGCGCTGGTATCCCGCCGCACCCTGCTCGTGTCTCGCCGCACCCTGCTCGTGTCCGGCCGCACCCTGCTCGTGTCCGGCCGCGGCCGCGTCGTGTCGGCGCGCAGCGTCGTCGTGTCGGGCCGCGGTCGGCTCGTATCGCGTGGGGCTCTCGGGATCGCCCGCCTCGGGGTGCTGCTGTCCGGCCCGCCCTTGATCACGGCGCCGCTGGCCCCGGGATGGCGGAACTCGATCGGCTGCAAGAACGCCGTGGCGACCGGGAGGCCGCGCCGCCGTGCGGGCGCGAACCGCAGCCGCTTCGCCCCGGCCAGCGCCGCCGAGTCGAGGGGGGCGTACCCGCTCGGCTCCGCGACCATGCTCGATTCGGGGACGAGCCGCCCCCCCGAGTCGACGTACAACCGCAGCACGACATCGCCCTCGACCTTCTGGTCGAACAGCTTTGGCGGATACTGGATCGGCGAGTCGGGGTTGACTGCCACGGGCGGCTCCTGGTCGGGCGGCGCGGCGGGGGGCCCCCCCCCAGACCCCCCCGGCCCCCCGTCCCGCTCGGGCGCCGGTCCCTTGCCGCATCCCGCCGCGGCAAGGACCACGACGCCCGCGAGCGCGCTGCGCCGGAGACTCACGCGCGCCCCTCGCGTTGCCGCTTCCACGCCGCGAGCCGGTTCAGCGCGTCGAGCGGCGAGAGGGTGTTCACGTCCAGTTGATCGAGCTCCGCGAGCAGCGGGTGCGGCGCGGGCGGAGCGAACAGCCCGAGCTGCTGCGCGTCGGGCGCCGCGGGTGGCGGCTGGTGCGCCACGTGATGCCCGGCCTCGAGCAGTCGGAGCACCTGCCACGCCCGTCCCACGACCGGCGCGGCCAGCCCCGCGAGCTGCGCCACGTGGATGCCGTAGGAGCGGTCCGCTCCGCCCGGCTCGAGCCGGTGCAGGAACACGATCTCGTCCCCGGCCTCGCGCACCGCCACGTTGAAGTTGCGGACGTGGGCGAGCTCTTCCGTGAGCTGGGTCAGCTCGTGGTAGTGCGTGGCGAAGATTGTCTTGCAGCCGACCACGTTGTGCAGGTGCTCGGTCACGGCCCACGCGATCGCCACGCCGTCGTAGGTCGAGGTCCCCCGGCCGATCTCGTCGAGCAGCACGAGGCTCCGCGCGGTCGCGCCGTGAAGGATGGCGCTCGTTTCGCTCATCTCCACCATGAAGGTCGATTGGCCGCGCACCAGGTTGTCGGACGCCCCGACGCGCGTGAACAGCCGGTCGGCCACGCCGATCACGGCGCGGCGCGCGGGCACAAACGACCCCATCTGCGCGAGCAGCACGCACAGGCCGACCTGCCGCAGCAGGGTCGATTTCCCCGCCATGTTGGGCCCGGTGAGGAGGATCACCCGTCCCGCCTCGTCGAGGCGCACGTCGTTCGGGATGAACGCTTCCCGCGGCATCATCCGCTCGACCACCGGGTGGCGGCTCGCCTCGAGCTCGATGGTGACGCCCGCGTTCACCTCCGGGCGCGCATAGCGCTCGCGCCGGGCGACGTCGGCGAGGGCGCTCCACACGTCGAGCTGCGCGAGAATGGCCGCGGTGGTGTGGACTCGCCCGATCGCGTGCGCGACCCGGGCGCGCAGGGCGACCACCAGTTCCGCCTCCCGCGCGGCGATGCGCTCTTCCGCGCCCAGCACCTTCGTCTCGTACTCCTTCAGCTCCGGAGTCACGAACCGCTCCGCCCCGGAGAGCGTCTGACGCCGCTCAAAGTCGGGCGGGACGTGGTCGCGGTGCGGGTTGGTCACCTCGATGTAGTAGCCGAACACCTTGTTGAAGCCCACCTTGAGCGACGGGATCCCGGTGCGCTGCCGCTCCCGCGTCACCAATCCGGCGATGTACTGCTTGCCGCCGTCGCGCGCGTCCCTGAGCTCGTCGAGCTCGTGGTCGTGGCCGGGACGGATCGCGTCCCCGTCGGTGAGCTGGGCGGGCGGCCGGTCGACCAGCGCACGGCCGAGCTCGTCGCCGATGTCGGCGAGCAGGTCGAACCGGCCGGCCGCCCGCTCGAGCAGCTCGGCGCGGCCGCGGGCGTCGAGGCCGTCCAGCGCCGACCGTACGTCGGGGAGCCGGAGCAGCGAATCGCGCAGGGCGCCGAGCTCGCGCGGCGTGGCGCGGCCCAGCGCCGCGCGGCCCGCCAGCCGCTCCACGTCGCGCACGCCCTCCAGCGCCTCCCGCAAGCGGTCCCGGCCGCGCCCGTCCTGGAACAGCACATCGACCGCGTCGAGCCGAGCGTTGATCGCCGCGGGATCGACGAGCGGCGCGAGCAGCGAGCGGCGCAGCAGGCGCGCCCCCATCGCCGTCATCGTCCGGTCGAGCACATCGAGGAGCGTCGCTCCGGAGGCCCCGGGCCGCAGTGGCTCCACCAGCTCGAGGTTGCGCCGGGTCATGTCGTCGAGCGGCAGCACGTCGCCGCGCCTGACCACGCGGGGGCGGGCGACGTGCGGCAGGCCGCCGGGCTTCAGCTCCCGCGCGTAGCGGAGCAGCGCCCCCGCCGCGCCGACCGCAGCGCGGTCGTGCGGCTCGATCCCGAGCCCGTCGAGCGACGCGAGCCCGAACGCGCGCGTGAGATCCTCGCGCGCCAGCTCGGCGTCGAACTCCCAGGGCTCGCGCTCGGTCAGCGCCGCCCCGTCGGGCAGCGCTACCGGGGAGCCTGCCGGCACCACGACTTCCGCCGCCTCGTAGCGGGCGAGCGCGGTCGGAAGATCCTCGGGCGACAGCGTTTCGAGCGCGAACTCGCCGGTGGTCAGGTCGAGCGCCGCGATCCCCGCGGCCGTGCCGCGGGGCTCGAGGGCGACCAGGAAGTTGTTGCGGTTGCGCTCGAGCCAGTCCTCGGCGAGGACCGTGCCCGGAGTGACCGTCTCCACGACTTCGCGCCGCACGAGCCCCGTCGCGAGCTTCGGGTCCTCCACCTGCTCGCAGATCGCGACTCGGTGTCCCCTGGCGATCAGGCGCCGCAGGTATTCGTTCGCGGCCTTCACCGGGACGCCGGCGAGGGGGACGTCGGCGGCGCCGCCGTTGTTGCGCGAGGTGAGGGTCAGGCCCAGCTCGCGGGCGGCGAGCCGGGCGTCGTCCTCGAACATTTCGTAGAAGTCGCCCATCCGGAAGAACAGAATCGTGTGCGGGTACCGTGCCTTGACCTCGCGGTACTGCTGCATCAAGGGCGTCACGGCTCCTCCACCACGAACGGCTGCCCGCCGAGCCGGGTCTTGAGGCGCCGCTGGGCTTGCTGCGCCTCATCGTGCGTGGCGTACCGGCCCACGCGCACCTTGAACAGTCCGCTCGTGTCCCGCGCGACCCGTGCATCGAACCCCATCACCTTGAGGCGCGTGAGCAGCTCGTCCACCTGCGCGGCGCTCTTCACGGCGAGCACCTGGACCACGTAGGTTTTCGTGCCGGCCTCGCCCGCCACCGGCTGGCTGTCGGTCGCGGGCGGCGGCGGGGTCGTGGTGGCCGCGGCGCAGCGCGCGGCGTAGAAGCTCACCTGGTTCTTGAACTCGACGTCGCTCGCGGAGCCGTCCAGCGCCTCGCGGACGAGCGCGCAGCCGTGCGCGTCGTCCTTCAGGTCGAAATAGGCCCGGGCGCCCCAGAAGTCGGCGCGTGGCTTGAGCGGCGAGTCAGGGTAGTCGCGCCGCAGTCGCTCCGCCGCCTGCGCCGTCGCCGCCGGGTCGCCCTGCGCGAAGTAGAGCTGCGCGAGCAGCACGATCGCCGAGTCGGCCCACACCGAGCGTCCGAACTCGACCGCCACGCGCTGCAGGTTGGTCGCAGCCGTGGTGGCGTCCGGGGCGAGCCGCCCCGCGGTGAACAGCGCGCCGGGATAGAGCGAATCGTCGGGGGAGAGGCGCGCGAGCAGGCGGCGGATCATCGCACGCCCCGAGTCGGGACGCGTCTGGGCGACGCGGAGCGCGGCGGCACGGAGCGTGTCGCTCTGCGCGGACAGGCGGACCGGCGGGCCGGCGGACAGCACCATCACCACGAGCGCGAGGATCCGTCCGCCCGTCCGCCTGTCCGCCCGTCCGCCTTTCATGCTGCCCCCCGCTCGAGCACCGCGAACGACAGCAGCAGCTGCACGAGGACCCCCCGCTCGTCCGTCACGGTTGTCGACTTGAGGGCGCGGTCCGCCTCGAGCGCGAGCCGCAGGGCGTACCGGAGCTCCGGCGCGCTCCACAAGACGGCCCAGCGGGCCCAGCGCGCCGCGGTTTCCTCCCAGCTCCCCAGTCCGTAGGGTCGCGCGGCGCGGAGATGATCGAGAATGGTCGACTCGAGCCCCCGTCCCCCCCGTCCGGCCCGCCTTCCCGGTGCGCCGCCGTCGAGCTCCGCGCGCGCCAGCGCCGTCCCGAGGAGCGCGGTGCCGAGTGCCGTGAGGATCCGGACGCCGGTCATCCCCGCCTGCTCGAGCACCGGCTGGACGAGCTGCGCCGCCGCAGCGGCGCGGCGCTCCAGCCCCGCGTCCACGAGATCCTGGAGCGTTTCGCCCCGGCGCACGCCGACCAGCCGCGCCACGTCGTCCGGCGTCGCGGCGCGCCCGGCCGCGACGCAGGCCAGCTTCTCGAGCTCCTGGGCGAGCGCGCCGAGGTCGTGACCGACCGCCCGGACCAACTGTTCCGCCGCGTCGGGGGCGAGCGCGAGCGGCAGCCGGGCCGCGCGGTCGGCCACCCACTGGTGCACGCGCGCCGGCGCGAGCCGCTCCGCCGCGACCGTCGTCGCGCCGCGCGCGAGCTCGGGATCGGGCGGGTCGCCCGCTCCCTGGACCAGGATCAGCAGCGTGCTCGGGTTGGGGGCGCCGAGGTAGCGCACGAGCTCCTGGCGCATCTTGGATGCCTTCTTCAGGTCTTCCACCCCCCGGATCACGACGGCGCGCCTCGCAGCCAGCATCGGCGGGGTATTCACGAGAGTGTGGAAGATCTGCGGCTCGAGGTCGGCCGCGCTGCGCTGATCGAAGTTGAAGTCGTGTGTGCCGGGCTCGAGCGCCCGGTCCACGAGCGCCCGGATGGCCTCGTCCTTCAGAACCTCCTCGTCACCGTGGAGATAATAGACGGCCCCCCGACCCGCCTCCCTCGGTCCCCCCTGGCTCCCCTGTTTGAGGCTCCGGAGCAGCGCGTCGAAGGAAACGGCCCCCATACGCGGCGGAAGTTACCGCCGGCGGGGGCCCGGAGAAAGGTCAGTCGGCGCCGAAAGAATGCCTGACGGGGGCCTACCGACCGGCTGTGGCGGGCTCGACGAGCGCGGTTCCGTAGGCGTACGGGTTGCCCGCGACCACGCTCGCGCGCGGGTCCTGGAACGAAACGAACGGCACGCCGGCGTGGGCCACCGGCCTGGGGAATGGGACTGGGGGCAACGCCGGGGCGCTCGCCACTTCCGGCTGCAGCACGGCTTCGAGCGTGAGGAGCGCGATCGCCGCTGCCAGGAACAGCGCCGCCGCGATGCCCGCCCGGGCGGGGACGTCGACCACGGCCCGGCGCTCCAACTCCAAACGCGCTTCGAGCCGCCGCCGGAAGTCCGGTGACGGCTCGATCCATTCAGCCGCCTGCAGCGCGAGCAACCCCCGGCGGACTCGGGCGTCGTACCTGCGGCACGCGCTACAGCACGCGAGATGCCGCCTCAGGCGCCGGAGCTCGCGCGGAGCGGTGATCAGGCCATCGCGGAAATCCGTATGACGGTCCAGGAATTCTCCGCACTTCATGACCGATTGTACCGCGCAGCTTCCCAGCGGGTTCCCGGCGGCTATTCGAGCAGCGGCCCGATGAGCTGGGCGAAGCTGTTCCGGGCCCGGTTGAGGCGACTCTTCACCGTCCCCAGGTTGCACCCCGTGATGTCGGCGATCTCGGCGTAGCTCTTGCCCTCGAGCTCCCGCAGCACGAACACCGCCCGGTGATGGGTGGGCAACTGCCCCACGCACTGGTCTACCGCTTCTTTCAGGTAGCGCTTGCGGTACAGGTCGTCGGGCCGTGCGGTCGCGTCCTCGAACTGCAGGGGCCGGTGGTCGGCCTCCCAGTGCTTCTTGATCGTCTGGAAGAGCACGAGCGGGTTGCGGCTGCGGTTGCGCAGCTCGTTCTTCGCCAGGTTCGACGCGATCGTGTAGATCCAGGTGGAGAACTTCTTGGTCTGGTCGAACCGGTGCAGGTGCCGGAACACGCGGATGAACACCTCCTGCACCAGATCCTCCGCGCGCTCACGGTCGCCGATCGTCCGGTTGATGAAGTTGAGCAACCGGGTCTGGTAGCGGTCCACGAGGGTGCCGAATGCCTGGGGGTCGCCCGCGAGGTGCTGGAGCACCAGCCGGCCGTCGTCGAGCTCGTGGAGCGCCTGGCGCTCCAGCGCGCGTGCCGTCGCGACCGCCCGGGGTTGTTGCCTGAGAACTGCTCGCATGGGTGACTCCTCGTGTTTCACACAGCAACGTTCGGAATTCCGAGCGAGATCCCCTTGGTTTGGGGGACGGCATGAATCGTACCCGTCGCTGGCAGATTTTCTAAGTCACCATTGGCCAATGTGTTACAAGCCATCCGCTGAGCCAAGACCCTTCAATATCGTCCCTTCGCGGGGACACCGCAAGGCTACAGGCGTAGCCTGAACGCCGCCATATAAAGGATAGCCGAAATCGTCTTCGCGTCACGGATCTCCCCATCGCGAATGGCGGATAACACGTCGGAGAGCGGCTGCGGCACCACCTCGATGAACTCGTCGCGCTCGTGCGCCGTCGTCCCAGCGGTCAGCTCACTCGCGACGAACAGGTGGATCACCTCGTCGGTGAAGCCCGGCGTGGTCCAGATGGACGTGAGACGCTCGAGCCGGCCCGCCGTGACGCCCGCCTCCTCGAGCAGCTCGCGGCGGGCACACGCTTCGGGGGACTCGCCGGTGGCGAGCGTACCGGCCGGGATCTCCCACAGCGGCCCGCCCGCCGCGTAGCGGTACTGCCTGATCATGAGGATCGTGGGGCTGCCGCTCCCGGGATCGGAGGCGCACGGCACCACGGCGGCAGCGCCCGGATGACGGATCACCTCCAGTTCGCCGGTGGAGCCGTCCGGAAACCGGACCGTGTCGACATCCAGCCGTACCACGCGTCCCGCATGGATCCGGCGGGTGGCGAGTTGCATGCGGCGCCCTCAGCGGTGGAGGAGCCAGGTCACCGGGACCTTGAACCCCTCGGCGAAGAAGTAGCCGGCATTGAGCCGGAGGTTGGAGCGGATCGGGGAGCCTGGTGCGGGGGACGTGAACGGGACGAGCCCGAGCCGCCGCGCCAGGATCTCGAGGCGGAGCATGTGAAAGCCGTCGGAGACGAGGAGCACCCGGCGGCTGTCCCGGCCGCTGAACCAGCGGGCCACGCCGTCCAGGGAGGAGGCCGTGCTCGAGCCTGCGGGGAGCGCGGCGGCGGCGGCGTGGGGAAGCCCTGCCTTGAGGAGATAGCGGCGGCCCACCTCCGACTCGCTCACCGTGTCGCCCGTGCCGACCCCACCCGTTACGAGCACCACGGGCGCGAGGCCGCGTTGGTACAGAGCCGCGGCGTGATCGAGCCGGGCCCGGAACACGGGCGACGGCCGGCCGTTGTACTGGGCGGCGCCGAGCACGACGATGGCGTCGGCGCTCGTCGCCTGGTCGCGCGCCGCGGCCAGCGCCACCGCGACGACCACCGCCGCCCAGGCGAGCGCGAGCCCGATCGTGACGACGACTGCGGCCCCGAGCTTGCGGCGCAGGGTCCAGAAAGGCATGAGGGGGAATCTACCGCTTACCGCTCTTTCGTGAGCAGCTCTTCGAACAGCGCCAGGGCGCGCGGGTCGTCGGACTGGCCGAGCCAGAAGATGGCCTTGCGGCGCACGTCGGGGTCGCGATGGGTGCGGGCGATGCGGATCAGGGCGGGGACGCCCTCCTCGCGCGGGCGCTGGGACAGGGCGAAGACGGCGCTCTCCTTCACGTCGCGGTCGACCGCGTCGTCGTTCAGCAGCTCGGTGAGTCCGCGCGTCGCCGCGTCGCCGGCCGCTTGACCGAGCCAGAACACGGCGGAGCGGCGCGTCGCGTGGGCGACCGTCGCCGTGCGGGCCAGGCGCAACAAGTCGGGCCACACGGTCACGCTGTCGGCGAGGATCGCGGGGAGCACGGCGTCGTGACCGGCCCCGTCGGGCGCGCGGGCAGCGAGGTCCAGAAGGAAGCGGGACGCAGCCTGGGCGGGCACGACGCCCAAGTCAGTGGCCGCGCCGGCTGCGGGCGGCCACGCGCCGCCGACGTAGACCCGGAGGCGGGTGACTTGCCCGCCGCGCTTGCGCAGCGCCACACGCGCCGGGCCCGCTTCGCAGGGGCAGGCCGCGTCGTCGTCGTAGTCGTTGCCGGAGGAGATCCGGTGCCGGCCGCAGCGGCCGTCCTCGCACTCGAGCGAGATGACGCCGCGGCCGTTGCCGCACACGCCCGCGCGGGTAGCGTACGTGAAGCGCACCTCGCCGTCCGGCGCGGCCGCCACGCGGTCGGACAGGCCCTGCAGCGGGAGGGCGAGAGCAAGCACCAGCGCAGCGCTCACTGATTGATGATCTCCAGGAGCACCTGCGCCGCACGCGGGTCGTGGGATTGGCCCAGCCAGAAGATCGCCTTCTTGCGGAGCTCGCGATTCTGCTCGCCCTTCGCGATCTTGATGAGCGCGTCGAGCGCCGCGGGCTCGTGCCGCTGCGAGTACACGAAGATCAGCTGCTCCTTCATCTCCGCGTCCTGCATCCGGTCGTACAGCGCCGCGAGCTGGCCCAGGTCCGCGCCGCTCTGGCCCGCCCAGAAGAGCGCCTTCTTGCGGAGCTCGACCGGCTCGCGCTCGTTCAGGGCGATGTCCATCATCCAGCGGAGATTGTCCTCCCCGCGCATTTGGGAGAGCGAGAAGATCACCTTGTCCCTCAGGTCCGGGTCGGTGAGCCTCGCATACAAGGATCGCAGGAACGCCGCGTTCTCCGCGGAGCGTTGCTGCCCGATCCAGAAGATCGCCTTCTCCCGCGCCTCGGGCCGTGCATCCGGGCGCTCGGCGTAGGCGCGGAGGATCTGGCCAGCCCGCGGGCTGTGCTGCTGGGAGAGCGCAAAGATCGCCTTCTCCTGGAGCTCCTCGTCGGTGACCGTCTTCAGGATCGAGTCGAGCATGTTCACCGCCCGCTCGGTCGGCACCTGCGACAGCCAGAATACCGCCTGCTCGCGGACTTCCGAGTCGGGATCGTGCTGGGCGGCGTCGAGCAGGATGTCCTCCGTTTCGGCGGTCCGCTTTTGAGATACGAGGAACACCGCCTTGCGGCGCAGCACGGCCGCGCACGGGTCGCGTCGTGCCAGGACCTTGCGCAGGATCGGGACGGCGTTCGCCGCGTCCATTTGCAACAGCCCGTTCAGCGCCGCGATGCGCAGATCGTCTTCATCGTCCTCATTGGGACACGGCCCCCCCTTCCCCGGGCCGCCGCCGGTGGGCGGCTCGCCCTTGGACGGTCCTTCGGTCGGACTGCCCGCCTCGCGCGCGTGGTCGGCGACCCACGCCGCGGCTTCGGCATCGCCCTGCTGCGCGAGCGCCGTCTGGATCCGCGCCAGCAACGCTGAGGCCTCCCGCAGCGTCGCCGCGCGCGGATAGCGGCCGCGCTGCGTCGCGAGCGCGTTCCGCGCGAGACGCAGATTGCCGGCGTCGTCCGTCTTGTAGAGAGCGAAGGCCGCCCAGTAGGGGGCATCCGCCGCGCGACTCGAGCTGGGGTAACGCCGGGTGATCTCGACGAACAGATCGGCCGCGCCGGCGTATTCGCCGCGGTTCAACGCCCGGCGGGCCGCCCGCCACAGCGAGTCGGCGGGGTCCTGCTCGTCGGGCGCGACCGCTCCGTCCAGCACGTCCAGCACGTCGAGCGCGTCCAGGCCCGCGAGCCCGTCCAGTCCCTCCAGTCCCTCCTCGAGCCCCTCCATCCCGTCGAGTCCCGCCAACCCGGCGAGCCCCTCGAGCCCTGCCAGCCCCTTGAGGGCTTGTAGTCCGTCGAGCGCCGCGAGGGCGGCGGCGAGCGGTTCGAGCCGGGGCTCGGGCGTCGGCAGCCCCGGCGCCTTCTGTTGCAGTCCGAGGACGGTCACCAGCACGAGTTGCAGCGCCTGCATCATAGTGCTCCCTGCGTGCGCACCGGTCCCGGACCGGCGGGAACCGCCGACCGGAGCCGCAGCAGCACGCTGCGTTGTTCCAACCCCTGGTTGATCAGCTGCACGCCTTCGCTATCCCCGCGTGGGGGAAGCTGGGCGATCTGCGCCAGCACGAGCTCCAGGTCCTCGAGCAGGCTCTTGAGCCTCGCGTCCTCTGCCGCCGGCGAATCGAGCATCAACCGCGTCGTGGCCAGCAGATCGCGCGCCTGCGCGGCGAACTGCGCGTCCGGCATCCCCGCGCGGGCCTCGGTCCGGAATCCGGTGAGTAGTGCTTCGGTGCGACTCAGGTACTGCGCCGCCGCGACGCGGTACGCGAGGGTGGCGGGGTCATTCGGAGTCGCGGCGACCGGGGCGACCCGGGCCACCGGGCGGGAGGCCTGCGGGCCGACGGCCGTCCAGCGTCCGATCCCGATGCCCAGCGCCAGCACCGCCGCGATGCCGGCGCCCCAGCGCAGCCACGGGCTCGCCACGGTCAGCCGCCGGCGGCGCCGGGCCGCGCGCGCCGCCGCGATCCGCCGCCACATCTCCTCGCGCGGCGTTTCGGGCGGGCGATGATAATCCTGCGCCGCGTCGCGCAGCAGCCGTTCGAATCGATCGTCCGTCATAAGACCCACTCCCCCGCGAAATCTGCGAGCGCGTCGCGCAGCCTGGCGCGCGCCCGCGACAGTTGCGCCTTCGACGTGCCCGTCTCGATGCCGAGCGCGGCGCCGATCTCCTCGTGCGTGTAGCCCTCGACGTCGTGCATCACGAACACGGTACGATAGCCCTCCGCCAACGCGTCGATCGCCCGCGCCAGCCGTCGCTTCAGGTCCGGCTCCGCCTCCCGCGTCGTGGCGGAGACTGCGAGCGCGTCATCCAGGTCCGTCTCCCGCAGTCGCAGCCGCTTCGCCCGCCGCAACCCGTTCAGCACAACCGACGTCGTGATCGCGTGCAGCCAGGTCGAGAGCTTCGCTTCGCCCCGGAACGAGCCGAGCCGCTGGAACGCTCGGACGAACGCATCCTGGGTGAACTCGCGCGCGAGCTGATCGTCGCCCGCGAGCCGGTAGGCCAGGCGGTACACGCGATCCACGTGCGTGTCGTACAGCGCACGCTCGGCGGCGCCGTCTCCGGCGCGGACACGGGCTAGCAGGTCGCGTTCGTCCACCGGGCTCCGGAGCGGCGATCTCGGTTAATTAACCGTCTGACACAGGGGAGGTTGGAAGGGTTGCGCAGGGGAACCCCGGGGCACCGCCCCTGGGTCAGCCGCTTCTAGCGTAGCTGAAACAGGATCCGCGCGGCTGACCCCGGGCCGGCGGCCCGGGGTCCACCAAACAGAAGCGGTTCCTTAATCCCGGGCTACCCTGCGGGGGCCGCTGCCCCTAGAGCCCCGGGGCACCGCCCCGGGGTCAGCCGCCCCTAGGGTTGCTGCAGCAGCATCCGCATCCCGATTCCCGCCAGCACTGCGAGCAGGAACGAAGCGAGCGTGCCGATCAGGAAGTACTCGGCGAACTCCCGGTCCTCCAACGCTTTGAAGCGGGCGAGCGACTTGGCGGCGATGATCCAGCCGACCGCGCCGAATTCGCCCAGCAGCACCAGGGTGAGGGCGAGGGCGCGCTCCAGCCCGCCGATCATGCGGCCGCGGGCGATGTCGATCGCGCCGGCGGTGCGGTCCTCCTCGCGGCGCATCTGGAGCGTGGGGATCTCGAGCACCGCGCGGATCAGCACCCGGCCGCGGCCGCAGACGTACAGGTAGCCCGTGGCTAGGAGCCCGACCCGGCCCCACGACAGTCCGGCGGCCCGCGGCACGACGAGCTGCGCGAGGAACATCCCCGCGGCGAGCGCGGCGCTCACGATCAGCGCTTCCACGACGAGCACGGGCGCGCCGCGGCGATGGCCGTCCACCTGCGCCGGCCACAGGGCCGCCACGAGCGTGTACGCGAGCAGCGGAACCACGAACAGCGGGTTCACAGTGCCTCCCCGAGGGCCGCCCGGAACATCTTATCCCCCCCCTCGACCAGGGGCCAGGCCATGCGGCGGGAGAGGTGCGACACGGCGCTGCGGTCCACCTTCAGCTGGGCGGCGGCAAACGCGGGGGTGCCGAGCCGCAGCAGCGTCGCCGCCCTGCGCTGTCTCGAGGTCCAGCTCCAGTACAGCGCGGAGTAGTACTGCGCGAAGGCGGTGAGCGCGGGGTCGAACCCGCCGAAGGTGAAGAGCAGCCGGTGGCGCTTCGCGGCTTCCAGGGCGGCGCGGGCGGCGTGGAAGCACGGCCCGTCCACCTCGGGGGCGCTGGTCTGGCGCTCGAGCCGCGTGGCGATGGGCCCCCGGCCGCAGGCGATCACCCACTCGACCTCGGGGAATCGGAAGCGCGTCTCGTGGCCGATCTCCCACACGGGGTCCGCGGTCGTGAGGAGCGCCTGGAACTCGTCGCCCAGGGTGACGGCGAAGCGGGCGGCGCGGGCCTTGCGCCAGCGGCGGTTGAACTCGGGGATGGCGGCGCGGAGCGCGCGCTGCAGCCGGGCGCGGCGCTCGGGGGCGAGCGTCCGCGACGCCGTTGCGTCGGCGATGAGGGCGACGTAGACCTTTGACATTTTGTGTCACATTTTACAGATGTGACGAATTACGTCATAAACTACATATATGACGGTAAATGTCAACTGCGTTGGCCCGCCACGACGCCACGTTCCAAGATGGCTGCCCGGGACGTTTCCGGAACGTGGCGTCATGGCATCGTGGAACGCCTTGACGGCTTGCGCTGGACCGACGTGGCGGCTGGGCGCCCACTTCCCTATCTTGCGGGCCCGCCTGGCCCCCCCATGTGGGTAGGCGCGCCCACCCGGCGGGACCCATCCGGCGCAGGTGCCGCAAAGGTCGTACAAGCCTGCATCGTGATGGATGCTGCGGTATCACCGCGGCCCCAGAGGAGCGCCATGCCCCAGACCCCGAAGGATCTCGTCGCCCTCACCGGCATTCCGAACCCTGCCGGTTCCGGCCGCCCACGCGGACGCATGCGACCGCGTGGCCGCGCGGTCGACCCGACGGCGTTGGGGCAGGTTCGCGACGTCCTTGGAGGCGGTCGGCCTGACCGGCGGCACCTCATCGACTATCTGCACGCGATACAGGATCGCTATGGCCATCTCGCCGCACGCCACCTGTGCGCCCTGGCCGCGGAGCTGAACCTGTCGCAAGCGGAGGTCTACGAGGTCGCGACGTTCTATTCGCAGTTCATCGTCGTGGCCGACGGCGCACCTCCGCCCCCGGCCGTCGCGGTGCGCGTCTGCGACGGCCTCGCCTGCGCCCTGAAGGGCGCCGCGCGTCTGCTCGCCGAGTGCACGGAGGCGTTGGGCGATGAGGCGCTCGTGCTGCGCGCCCCCTGCATGGGCCGTTGCGACTGCGCTCCGGTGGCCTCGGTGGGCAAGCGGCACGTCGAGCACGCGAGCGTCGAGAGCCTGCGGGCGACGATTGCCCGGCGCGAGTTCGATCCGATCACGCCACCCTACACGGACTTCGATGCCTACGTCGCGGACGGCGGGTACCGCGTGCTCCGGGCCTGCCTGGCGGGCGAGCACACCCGCGGCGCGGTGATCCAGACTCTCTCGGACGCCCGGCTGCGGGGCCTGGGCGGCGCGGGGTATCCGGCGGGGAAGAAATGGAGCTCCGTGCACGCCCTGCCGAGGCCGAAGATGGTCGTCGTGAACTTCGACGAGAGCGAGATGGGCACCTTCAAGGATCGCTACTTCGTCGAGCGGGACCCGCACCGCCTGATCGAAGGCACGCTCGTCGCCGCATGGGCCTGTGAGGCGTACCAGACGTACATCTACCTGCGCGACGAGTATCACCACATCCGCGCGATCCTGGAGCGGGAGCTGGCGCGAGCCGACGCGGCCGGATTGACCCGCCACACCCGGGTGTTCTTGAGCCGTGGGGCCGGCGCCTACGTGTGCGGCGAACGGTCGGCCATGCTGGAATCGATCGAAGGCAAGCGCGGCTATCCACGGCTCAAGGATCCGCGCACGACGATCGTCGGGCTGTTCGGCATCCCGACGTTGATCCACAACGCCGAAACGCTGTTCTGGGTCCGGGACATCGTCGAGCGTGGGCCCGACTGGTTCGTGCGCCAGGGGCGCAACGGCCGCCCCTGCCCGCGCGCCTTCTCCGTCTCGGGCCGCGTGACGCATCCCGGCGTGAAGCTCGCGCAGGCCGGCATCACGATGAATCAGCTGCTGGCGGAGTACTGCGGCGGCATGGAGGATGGTCACGCGTTCAAGGGATACTGCCTGGGCGGCTCGGCCGGGGGCATCCTGCCTGCGTCCCTGGCCGATATCCCACTCGATTTCGATACGCTCGAGCAATACGGTTGCGCGATCGGCTCCGCGGCGATCACCGTGTTTTCCGACCGAGACGCCATCCGGGATGTCGTCCTCAACCTGATGCGGTTCTTCGAGGACGAGTCCTGCGGGCAGTGCACGCCGTGCCGGGTCGGCACCGAGAAGGCGGTGCAGCTGATCGAGCAGGACCGCTGGGACGAAGCCCTGCTGACCGACCTGTGCGACGTGATGGCGGACGCGTCGATCTGCGGCCTCGGGACCTCGGCCCCGGCGCCGATTCGCTCGGCGCTGCGGTATTTCCGGCGCGAACTGGGGTTGGGCGACCCGGGATCCTCGGCATGAGTCAGATCCGGCGCGACAACGTCTGCTTCACGATCGACGGCGCGGAGGTGGAAGCGCTCCCGTACGAGACCATCTGGGAGGCCGCCAGCCGCATCGGCAAGGTCCTCCCCCACCTCTGTCACCGGAGCACGCCCGGCTATCGGCCGGATGGGAACTGCCGCTCGTGCCTGGTCGAGATCGAGGGCGACGGGCTCGAGCCCTCGTGCCGCTGGCGGCCGCAACCCGGCATGAAGGTGCTCACCGAGACCCGGCGCGCGCGCCGCGCCCGCGAGCTCGTGGTCGAGCTGCTGCTCGCCGATCAGCCGCCGCGTGAGCGCGCCCACAACCCCGACGCGCCGTTCTGGCGCTGGGCCGACCGGCTGGGCCTCTCGACCAGCCGATTCCCGGCGCGCGAGCGCGGGGGGAACGGGGGGCGGGGGGGACGGGAAGGGTCCCAGCCCGATCGGAGCCACCCCGGTATCGCGGTCAACCTGGGCGCCTGCATCCAGTGTGGGCTGTGCGTGCGCGCTTGCACCGAGGTACAGGGCCACAACGTCATCGGGATGGCGGGCCGCGGCCCGCACACGCGCATCGTCTTCGATCTGGGCGACCCGCTGGGCGCGAGCACCTGCGTCGCGTGCGGCGAGTGCGTGCAGGCATGTCCCACCGGAGCGCTGATGCCGGCCGCCGTGCTCGACGACCGGCAGGTCATGACGAAGCGGCCGTCTCGCAGCGTGGACAGCGTGTGCCCGTACTGCGGGGTGGGTTGTCAGATCACCTATCAGGTCCACGACAACGAGATCCTCTACGTGGACGGGCAGGACGGCCCCGCCAACCAGAGCCGCCTCTGCGTCAAGGGGCGGTACGGGTTCGACTACGTCACTCATCCGCATCGCCTGACGCGGCCGCTCATCCGGCGGGCGGACGCGCCGAAACATCCCGCCCTGACGGTCGACCCGGCCGACCCGTCGGCGCACTTCCGCGAGGCGACCTGGGCGGAGGCGCTGGACGTCGCCGCGGCGGGGCTGCGGCGCATTCTCGAGCGCGACGGCAGCCAGGCCCTCGCCGGCTTCGGCTCGGCGAAATGCAGCAACGAAGAGGCGTACCTGTTCCAGAAGCTCGTGCGCACCGCCTTCCGGAACAACAACGTCGATCACTGCACGCGGCTGTGCCACGCGTCCTCCGTCGCGGCCCTGCTCGAAGGCATCGGCTCGGGAGCGGTGACGGCGCCGTTCACGGCGGCCCTGGACGCGGACGTGATCCTGGTGATCGGCGCCAATCCGGTCGAGAACCATCCGGTGGCGGCCACGTATTTTCGCAACGCGGCCCGGGTCGGCGCCACGCTGATCGTCCTGGACGTGCGCAACAATCCGCTCGGGCGGCACGCGACGCACAACCTGCAATTCACGCCGGGGACGGACGTGGCGCTGCTGAACGCGCTGCTGCACACCATCATCGAGGAGGAGCTGTACGATCGGCGGTACATCGACCAGTACACGGAGGGCTTCGACGAGCTCGCGGTCCACGTTCGCGACTTCCCGCCCGAGCGGATGGCCGCTGTCTGCGGCGTCGCGGCGGAGACCCTCCGCATGGTGGCGCGGAAGTACGCGACGGCGCATCGGTCCATCATCTTCTGGGGAATGGGGATCTCGCAGTCCGTGCACGGCACCGACAATGCGCGCGCCCTGATCGCGCTCGCGCTGATCACGGGCCATGTCGGTCGGCCGGGAACGGGGCTGCACCCGCTGCGCGGGCAGAACAACGTGCAAGGAGCTTCCGACTGCGGGCTGATCCCGATGGTCCTGCCGGACTACCACGCCGTGGAGGATGCGAAGGCGCGAGGCAGGTTCGAAGAGCTGTGGGGCGTCCCGCTCCCCCCCCAACGGGGACTCACGGTGGTCGAGATCATGAATGCGGCCCACGAGCGCCGGATCAAGGGCCTGTACTTCATGGGAGAAAACCCCGCCATGTCCGATCCGGACATCCAGCACGTCCGGGAAGCGCTCGCACGGGTCGAGCATCTCGTGATCCAGGAGATCTTCCTCACCGAGACCGCCGCCTTCGCCGACGTGGTGCTGCCGGCCGCCGCCTGGCCCGAGAAAGACGGGACGGTCACGAACACCAACCGCCAGGTACAGATGGGCCGCAAGGCCCTGGAATCGCCGGGCGAGGCCCGGCCGGATTGGTGGATCGTCCAGGAGATGGCCCGCCGCCTGGGGCTTCCCTGGAGCTACGGGGGACCGGCGGACGTGTACGAGGAGATGCGGCGCTGCATGCCGTCCATCGAGAAGATCTCGTGGGACCGGCTGCTCCGGGATCGCGCGGTCACGTACCCGTGCGCGGGCGATGACGATCTCGGTCAGGACATCGTCTTCGGGGACGGCTTCCCGACGGCGAGCGGCCGAGGCCGTTTCGTGCCCGCCGCGCTCACCGCGGATAACGAGCCGCCCGATGCGGACTACCCCATGATCCTGACGACCGGGCGCAACCTCGAGCACTGGCACACCGGCGCCATGACCCGCCGCTCGGAGGTGCTCGACGCCCTCGAGCCGGAGCCGGTGGCCATGCTGTGCGGAGCCGACATGGCCCGGTTGGGCCTGCGGCCGGGCGAGTGGGCGCGCGTGGCCACACGCCGCGGCGCGATCGAGCTGAAGATCCGCGAGGACGACGCGGTACCGGGCGGCATGGTCTTCATGGCGTTCTGCTGGACCGAGGCGCCGGCGAACCTGTTGACCAGCGCGGTGCTCGATCCCATCGGAAAGATCCCGGGCTCGAAGTTCTGCGGCGCGCGCGTGGAGAAGGTCGACGGGAAGTGCTGACGGTCCGCCAGGTCATGAGCCAGAACCACCGGCCGCTCCACACGATTTCGCCCGATGCCACGGTGCAGGGTGCCGTGCAGATCATGGCAAGCGAGCGGATCCACGCCTTGCCCGTCACCGTGGACGACCGGCTGGTCGGCATCGTGTCGGAGCACGACTACGTTCGCAAGGTCGCCGCGCGGGGCATCCCGGCCTGGTCGGTGCAGGTTCACGAGATCATGACGCGGGACGTCATCACGGTCACGCCGGACGACTCCGTCCGGCACTGCATGAAGCTGATGGCCACGAACCGCATCCGCCATCTGCCGGTCATGGAATCGGGAGCGCTCACGGCGGTCATTTCGATCACCGACGTCGTCGGGACGCTCGACGAAGACTAGCCCGCTTTGCGTCCTCCCGCCCCTTACCGGTTACCGCGTCCCGAACAGCCGATCTCCCGCGTCGCCCAGGCCCGGCAGGATGTAGCCGTGCTGGTTCAACTCGCGGTCGAGCGCGGCGGCGTAGATGGGGACGTCGGGATGGACGTGGAGCATGCGGCGCACGCCTTCGGGGGCGGCGACGAGGCAGAGGAAGCGGATGCGCTGGGCGCCGGCCTGCTTGAGCGCGCTCACGGCGTCCACCGCGGAGCCGCCGGTCGCGAGCATCGGATCGAGGACGACGAAGTCGCGCGCGTCCTCCCCGGAAGGGATCTTGAAGTAGTAGTCCACCGGCTCCAGCGTGTCGTGCTCGCGGTAGATGCCGATGTGCCCGACGCGCGCCGAGGGGATGAGCTGCGCGATCCCTTCGACCATGCCCAGGCCCGCCCGCAGGATCGGCACGAGCGCGAGCTTCTTGCCCGCCACCCGCGCGCCGCGCATGCGCTCGAGCGGCGTCTCCACCTCGAGCGGCTCGACCGGCAAGTCCTTCGTCACCTCGTAGGCCATCAGCATCGCGATTTCGTTGACGAGCTGCTTGAAATCGCGGGTGGGCGTGCGTTTGTCGCGGAGGATCGTGAGCTTGTGCTGGATCAGGGGGTGGGCCAACACGGTCAAGTTGGGGAATTCGGGGTGCGGCATGGGCGAGAAGCTACGTTCCACGATGCCATGACGCCACGTTGCACGAACGGGCGGCCTCAGCGATACGCCGCGGCCTGGATGCGGTAGAGCTCCGCGTAGTGTCCGCCCTGGGCGATGAGCGCTTCGTGCGTGCCCGACTCGACCAGGCGTGAGCCGTGGAGCACCACGATGAAGTCGGCCATGCGCACGGTGCTGAACCGGTGGGAGACGAGGATGGTGATGCGGCCGTCGGACGCCGGCTGGCGCGCGGCGTTCGGGCGACTCGCGCGCGCGGCCGCCGCGTACCGCTCGAACAGGGCGTGCTCGGTTTCGGCGTCGAGCGCCGCCGTGGGCTCGTCGAGCACGAGCACGAGCGGCCGCTCGCGCATGAATCCCCGGGCGAGCGCGAGCTTCTGCCACTGCCCGAAGCTGAGCTCCACGCCCTCAGGCCACGTGGGGCCGAGCTGCGTCTCGAGTCCGGCGCCGAGCTGCGCGACGACGTCGGCGGCACCGGCCCGATCGACGGCCGCCGCCACCGCCGGCCCGTCGTCGAGACGCGGTAGATCACCCACCCCCACGGAATGCCGCACCCTGAACTCGAACCGGAAGAAATCCTGAAACGCGCCCGCGAGCCGCCCACGCCACGCATCCGCCGGCACGCGTGCGAGCTCCACGCCGTCGACGAGGATGCGTCCCTTCGTCGGCTGATACAGACGGCACAGGAGCTTCACGAGCGTCGTCTTGCCGGCGCCGTTCTCCCCCACGATGGCGACCACCGAGCCGGGCGCGAGGCGGAGGTGCACGTCGTCGAGCACGAGCCGGTCCGTGCCCGGGTAGGCGAACGACACGTGCTCGAAGCGGATGCCTTCGCCCAGTCGCGCGGGCACGGGGAGGTCGGCGCCGCGCGACTGTGAGGCGACGTAATCCTCGAGCCAGGCCAGGCGTCTGGAGCCCTCGAGCCAGATGCCGCGCAGGAACCCGATCTCGCCCACGGTGCCGCCGATGTACGCCGAGAGGCGCGAGCCCGCCGCGAGCACCAGCAGCACGTCGCCGGGCGTCGCCGCGAGCACGGACGCCACGAACACGACGGCGCCCACGTACGCCGCGCCGAAGATCGCCCACGCCAGCGCGTGCCACACAGCGCTCTGCCGGCGGGCGCGGGCGACGGGTCCGTACCAGCGCTCCCACGCGGCGCGGCGCTGCGCCACCAGGCGAGCGCCGATGCGAGTCACCCGCACCTCCTTGCCGGGCGGCGCGGTCGTGGCGACGTCGAACAGGTGCCGCGCCAGGCGATTGGCCGACGCACCCCGCTCCTCCGCGGCCCGCTCGACGCCCGGCCGCCAGGTCGACGTGAGCACCGTCGGCAGGGCCAGCGCGGCGAGCAGCGCCAGCGCCGGGTGGATCGACGCGAGCAGCGCGACGGTCACGCCGAGGCGCAGGATCCAGCCGCAGGTCGTGAACAGCGACATGTACATGTGATCGAGCACGAAGACCTGGTTGCGCAGCATCGCGAGGCGATCGAGGTACGCGGGGCGCTCGTGGTGCTCGATCGTCGCCACCGACGCCTGCAGCCATGCCACGTGCGACTCGAGGGCGATGGTCACCTGGTCGCGGAAGCGGCGCTGGGTGCGGTCGCTGATCACCCGCAGGAACCACGTGGCGGCGGCCGAAACGCCCAGCCCGACGGCGACGGCTTCGACCAGCTCGCGCCTGCCACCGAGCACGCCGTCGGCCAGCAGTTTGAACCACAGCGCCAGCAGCGCGTCCGGCAGCGCGGCCACGAGCGCCAAGCCCAACGACACGCTTAAGAGCAACGGCGCGGCCTCGTAGCCGCGCTTGAGCGCGCGCCACATGGCGGGCAAGGCCGGCGGCAGGTCGTCAGTCGAGGACATCGAGATCGGCTCCTGCCTCGGCGTCGTCGCCGAAGCGCGACGCCTGCAGCTCGAACATCGTCCGGTAGCGGCCGCCCGCCGCCATCAGCTCTTCGTGAGTTCCCAGCTCGACCACCGTGCCGTGCTCCAGCACGCAGATGCGATCGGCGTGGCGCACCGTCGAGAAGCGGTGCGAGATCAGGATGGTCGTGGTGTGACGCGTGGCGGCGAGGATGCGGTCGAAGATCTCGGCCTCGCCGCGGACGTCGAGCTGGGCCGTCGGCTCGTCGAGCAGCACGACTCCGGCGCCGAGCCGCACGGCGCACAGCGCCCGCGCCAGCGCGATGCGCTGCCACTGGCCGCCCGACAGGTCCGTGCCGCCGGGATAGCCGCGCGCGAGCACCGTGTCGAGAGCGGCGAGGCCTGTGGCGCCGGCTGCGGCGAGCGCGCGGTCGATCACGTCGTCGGGAGCGCCGGCGGGAGCCACGTTGTCGCGCAGCGGCAGCTCGAAGCGGGTGAAGTCCTGAAATACAGCGGTCACGCGCGAGCGCCAGCCGTCCACGTCGCAGGTGCGGAGGTCCACGCCGTCCACCTCGATGGCGCCGTCCTGGGGATCGTACAGCCGGCAGAGGAGCTTCGCGATGGTCGTTTTTCCGGCGCCGTTCTGGCCGACGATGGCGAGCGACGAGCCGGCGGGAATCGCGAGGTCGAAGCCCGCGAGCACCGGCTCGCCCGAGGTCGGGTAGGCGAACGTGACGTGGCGGAACCGGATTTCGCGCGCGGGCATCCCCGCTGCCGGCCGGTCGCCCCGGACCAACGCGCCCGCGGGGTCCATGGCGTCCTGCAGGCGCAGCACCGCGGCGGCGGGCGCCGCGGCTCCGTCGAGCGCCCAGGACAGTCCGCCGAAAGCGATCATGCTCGTGCTCACCGCGGCGCTCGCGAACGTCACGAGCCGGTCGAGCGGGAGATTGCCGCTGGTCGCGGCGGCGCCCAGGGACCAGAACACCACGACATTCGCGGTCAGCACGAGGAGCAGGCTCCAGATCACCGGACGCTCGCGCAGGCGCGTCGCTTGCCAGCGGAGCTCGAACAGGCGGCGGCGGCGCGACCGAAACCGTTCGAGGATCCAGTCGGCCAGCCCGAACAGCCGCAGCTCTTTGGCGGCCGGCGGGTCGACCGCGAGGCGGTAGGCGTAGTCCGCATGGCGCTGCGCCTCGCGCACCTCGTCCGTGTTGCGGTCGCGCCAGACCCCGCTCTCGCGCAGCAGCCAGTGCGTGGCGAGCCATGCACCCGCGAGCAACAACGGGGCCCACCACGCGTAGGCGGTGAGCACCAGCGCCGTGGCGAGGCCGCCCACCAGCTCCACGAGCCCACCGGCGATGAAGTCCATCGAGATGAACAGCGGCGGGCCGGTGATGCCGAGATCGAAATCCCGGGCCATCGTGAGGTCGTTGGTGAGCTTGGGATTCTCGAGGTGGCCCATGCCCGGCGGGCGGACGCAGGCCGTGGCGAGCCGGTCGTACAGCCACGCCGCCGTTCGGCTCCCGAGATTGGCGCCGACGGCGTGGTGAATCGGCGACAGGACCTGCAGCAGCACGAACACGACTCCGACCAGCCCCAGCGGCGCCGCCAGGTCGCCGCCCCGTTGCACCGCTCCGACGAGGCCGCCCATGGCAATGGCGAAGAGCGCCGGCAGCAGTCCGCGGACAACGAGCAGGGTCCACCAGACAATGGCCAGCGCGCGGTCGGCTTGGGACAGCACGCCGGCGAATTTCCACTCGTCACGCGCGCGCAGGCGCTCGATCATTGGCCTCGCTCCCGGCCGTCATCGCGGTTCATAGCGCGGCGATCGCCTGCAGCTGCCGGAGGTGATGGAGATCGTGGCCGGCGAGTGTCCGCAAGATCCAATCGATCGAAATCTCACCCAGTTCGGGGTGGGGGAATGGCCGCGCGCGCTGGTCCTGCGGTATCCGTCCGTACAGCATCAGGTTGAGACGGCGGAGCGCCAGGTATGCGGCCAGCGCCGTTTCCGGATCGGTCGGAGACTCCCGAGCTACCCACTGAGCGCCGTCATACGCCTGGACGACATAGCCGTTTACCGTGAGCGCGAGACGGACGCGATTGCACCAGCCGACCTCGTCGTGCGCCAGGTGGAGTACGAGCTGCGCCGCCGTCCACTTCCCCGGGGCGTAGGTCCGGGCCCAGCGACTCGCATCCCAACCCCGAACCAGCGCCGCGATTCGGTTCGGAGTCGCGGCCAAGAGGGACAATGGGTCCTCCGACCCGACGAGATCTCCATAAGGAAGCGACGCGCGCATCTCGACCCTCCCTCCGCCTTCGTCCTCGTCACCTGCAGTTGCGCCATATTCGCCCAAGCGGCGATCTACATCAATGCCGTGACTTCCCCTCGCTAGCGCAGATGGAGGGACCGTCTTCCCTCCATTAGGTTGGTTGGTCTGGGTCGGTATGCTCCCGCAAGACAAGGACGCCCGCCAGGGGGGACAGGAGATACCGGATGCCGAAGCTCGTGCAGGTGCGGCTCAAGGCGGTGACCGTGAAGGAGAACGGTTACTGGGAAGATCACGAGAACGTCATCGCGTTCACGTTGGTCTACCCACGCGAGGGAGCTCCCGCCGTGTCCACCGCGAGAAAGGTGAAGCTATCGAGCGGCGAACGACTGGACTTTGCCGCCGAGCTGAGGCAACGGGGTCAGCCATACGGCGACCTACTGTTTCGGGAGACGGTACGGGCCGAGTCGCCCCTTGTTGTTGAAATCAGCGCGGTCTACGGTGCGGACTGGCTCGGCAAGCTTCTGAGTAAGGCCCTGGGGGCTGCGGCAGGGGCGGCCGCAGGGCTCTTGTCGGTCGGGCCCATCGGCCTGGCCTTTCTGGGGTCGTCCGCCGGCTCATTGTTTGAGCGTCTGGGCTCCCAAGACGAGGTGCACGTGATCGCGAAGGGCTACGCGCTTCTGAGCCCCGGCATGTCCGCCGGCGACTTGACTATCGACCTGACTGTTCCTGAGGACGTGACGCTGTGGAAGGCGGCGCCGCCTCCCACTTCGATGGGAACCAAGCCTCCGGAGGACCAGCAGAAGAGACTCAGAAAGAACGCTCCGAACGGGAGCGTCACTGTGTCGGTCGAGTCGCTCGACGTGTAGCCGCTCGGACCTCCGCTCGTGGGCCCTGTTTCACGTCCCGGGGTCAAGCCATTAGGGGATCAGATCAGACGGCGGCCTGCGACTTGTCATCCCGCAATCCCAGCCGGTTTTGCAGGTGCGCCTCCACCGGAGCCGTGATGACGCCCCGCCTGAGCGCGTCCCCGAGCGCCGCTGTGGCGGCGGCCCGATCAGCGTCCAAGCCTCGCTCCCGCAGTTCTCGGATGACTCGAGCGAGCCGGCCGTCGTAGTCGTGCGGTTTGAGACTTCCCGCGTCCATCTCTTGCTTCAGCTTGTCCAGCTCCCTTACGAAGCGCTGGAGTGTGATCGGTGCCATGGGTCCTCCTTCTTAACCGTGCGGCGTTACGGGCGAGAAAGAGGGGCGGATTCGACCGCCCCCATCCCGTGCGTACATATCGACGCCTCCGGGTGCTAGAATCACGCCACTTTACTGTCACGTGTCAAGCACACAACAGTATGGTTTGATCTACTTGACAAACTAGGTACATTTCGGCACATTGTTCATAGCTAAGAACTGCAGATAGTTAACTCGAGACGGCTCACAACAAACTCAAAGAGGACCATATGGTCAGCATTACGACGAGGGACCCGATGGTGGACCTGCTGTATCAGCTGGAGCACCGCATGGGCCGGGCCTTCAACGGCGAGCCGCTACGCGCGTTCGAGTGGCCCGTACCCGAGGCCGCGACGACCGCCTGGCTGCCGCTGGTGGACATCTTCGAGGAACCCGATGTCATCCGCCTGGTGGCTGAGATACCCGGGGTGGAGCCCGA
>WNFU01001152.1_pt1 | contig 58117 bp, 47 predicted proteins | sample 5400121 | NCBI WGS metagenome assembly WNFU01 (sample SAMN13153360, study PRJNA577476) | soil metagenome | isolation source: 100 cm soil or saprolite under grassland replicate 1 | place: USA:California | collected 2016-06-15 | reverse complement strand
TCGCCGCATGCGGGTCCACCGGGTCGGGCGAGAACCGGCTCGTGGTCAACACGTTCGGCGACTTCGGATATCGCGAGCTGTACACCAGGTACGAACAGAGCCACCCCGGCCTCAAGATTGTTGAGCGGGTCGTCTCCTACGACGACCACCACAAGAACCTGCAGGCGCACCTGCTCGCGGGGTCGGGTACCGGCGACGTCGAAGCGGTCGACGGCGGCTACATCGCCCTGTTCAAGGCCTGGTCGGACAAGTTCGTGGACTTCAAGGCCTACGGCGCCGACCCGAACCAGTGGCTGGCATGGAAGTCACAGCAGGCGACCGCTTCCGGCGGGAAGCTGATGGGGCTGGGTACCGACATCGGCGGTCTCGCGATGTGCTATCGCAGCGACCTGTTCGCAAAGGCTGGCCTGCCGAGCAACCGTGACGCGGTGGCGGCGCTATGGCCGGACTGGCGCTCCTACATCGAGACCGGCAAACGGTTCAAGGCCACCGCGCCGAACGATGTGGCCTGGTTCGACTCCGGCGCCAACCTCTTCAACGCCATCATCGGGCAGGCCTCCGTCGCCTACGTCGACTCCACCAACAAGGTCGTGGTGGGCAGCAACCCCGCGGTCAAGCAGGCCTACGACCTTGCGGTCGAGGCGGTGCAGGCCGGCGAGTCGGCGAAGCTGTCCACGTTCAGCCAGCAGTGGAACGCCGGGTTCCAGCGGGGATCCTTCGCGACCGTGACCTGCCCCGCGTGGATGACCGACACCATCAAGCTGAACGCGCCGCAGACCAGTGGCAAGTGGGACATCGCCACGATCCCGGGCGGCAGCGGCAACTGGGGTGGCTCGTTTCTGACCGTGCCGAAGCAGAGCAAACACCGGGCGGCGGCCGTCGAGCTCGCCAAGTACCTGACCGCGCCGGAGCAGGCGAGCTGGATCTTCCGTACGCAGGGGCACCTGCCCAGCCAGGCCACGCTCTACGACGACCCGGCCGTGGTTGGACACACCAACCCGTTCTTCAACAACGCACCGACCGGCCAGATCTTCGCCGCGTCGGCAAAGAAGCTGCAACCGCAGCGCCAAGGTCCCAAGGACGGTGACATCGGTCCACTGATCGGTCAGGGGATCAACCGGGTCGAGACCGGCAAGCAGGGACCCGAGCGGTCATGGCGGCGGGTGTTGAAGGACGTGGCAAACGCCACCGATCCGTAGCAGACCCACACCGGCAGCGGACTGAAGAAAGGAGCTACGAGGCTGATGGCAGTCTCCGCACCCCCAGCCCCGGTGGTACCCGCACCGCGCGGCACCCCGGAGCCCACTGTGGACAAGCGGTCCCGCCTGCGCCACAAGCTCGACGTGAAGGGCATGCCGTACCTCTACATCGCACCGTTCTTTCTGATCTTCTTGGTGTTCGGGCTGTTCCCGCTCCTGTACACGGGCTGGATGGCCACCACCCAGTGGAACCGCGACATCCCCGGAAGCAGCCACACCTTCGTCGGGCTGGGCAACCTGACCCGGATCATCCACGACGAGTACTTCTGGAACGCGCTGCGCAACACCGCGGCGATCGGTGTCCTGGCCACCGTGCCCCAGCTGCTGCTCGCCATGTGGATCGCGCACCTCATGCACCGCAAGCTGCGCGCCCGCACGTTCTTCCGGATGGGTGTCCTGGTGCCCAACGTCACCTCGGTCGCCGCCGTCGGGCTTATCTTCGCGGCGCTCTTCGGGCGCGACTTCGGCCTCATCAACTGGCTGCTCAGCCTCGTCGGTCTCGGCAATGTGGACTGGCAGGCGGGCACCTGGCAGTCCTGGCTGGCGTTGGCTGTCATGATCACCTGGCGGTGGACGGGCTACAACTCGCTCATCTACCTCGCCGCGCTGCAGGCGGTACCGGACGACGTATACGAGGCGGCCGACCTCGACGGCGCCAGCCAGCTCCAGAAGTTCCGCAGCATCACGATCCCGGCGCTACGGCCGACCATCATCTTCACCGTCATCATGTCGACCATCGGCACCATCCAGCTGTTCACCGAACCACTCATGTTCAGCCCGGGGCTTGGCGCGACCGGCGGAAGCTCCCGCCAGTTCCAGACCTTGGCGATGTACGTCTACGAACAGTTCTGGAGCTACGGCAAGTACGGCTACGCGGCGACCGTGTCGTGGGCCATGTTCGTGATCATCATCCTGGCGGTTGGCGTGAACTACCTGCTGTCCCGACGCATTCGGAGCACCACATGAGCGTGATACCTGCTTCCCGCGCCCACGAAGACTCCCCTGCGCCCGGCCGACGCCGGGCCGATGCGGCGCCCGGCCGGCGCCGGGCTGGAGCGGCGCCGCGTGGGCGGCGGGCCCCAGCGGCGCCGAGCAGGCGCCGGCCAAGGGCGACGACCTACCTGCTGCTGGTCGCGATCGTCGCGGTGTCGGCGTTCCCGCTGTACTGGTCGCTGGTTGCCTCGTCGAACGACGACTCCGCCGCCGCGCACTGGCCGCCCAAGCTGCTTCCCGGAAGCCACCTGTGGGCCAACCTGCAGCACGCGTTCACCCAGGCCGACTACGGCCGGGCGCTGCTCAACTCGACCATCATCGCTACCACGGTCACCTTCTCCGTGGTGCTCACCAGCACGCTGGCCGGCTTCGCGTTCGCGAAGCTGCGGTTCCGCGGCAACAACGGGATGCTGGCATTCCTTGTCCTGACCATGATGGTTCCCGCCCAGCTGGGCATCATCCCGCTGTACATCATGATGACCCAGTGGCTGGGCTGGACCGGGCATCTGCACGCGGTCATCGTCCCGGCGGCCACGTCGGCGTTCGGGGTGTTCCTGATGCGCCAGTACCTGTCCGAGGCGCTGCCCAACGAGCTGCTGGAAGCCGGTCGGGTCGACGGATGTTCCACGACTCGCCTGTACTGGCACGTCGTGCTGCCCGCGGCGCGGCCGGCTGCCGCGGTGCTGGCGCTGTTCACCTTCATGGGTGCCTGGAACGACTTCTTCTGGCCCTTGCTGGCACTGGGCCAGGAGAACCCGACCGTCCAGGTCGCCCTCTCGACGCTGGCCGGCGGCTACTACATGAACTACTCGCTCGTGCTCACCGGAACCCTGATCAGCACGGTGCCGATCCTGCTGGTGTTCGCCGTGCTCGGCCGGCAGATCATCGGCGGGATCATGCAAGGAGCGATCAAGGCATGACGATCAGCCTGCCACGCGAGGTGGCTGAACCCGTAGACACCTCCCCGTTCCCGCCCGGGTTCCTGTGGGGGGCCGCGACGTCGGCGTACCAGATCGAGGGCGCGGTGGATGTGGACGGGCGCGGCGCCTGCATCTGGGACACGTTCGCGCGCGTCCCGGCCCGAGTCCGCAACGGCGACACCGGCGACATCGCCGCCGACCACTACCGCCGGTGGCGCGAGGACGTGGCGCTTATGGCGCGGCTCGGGCTGTCCGCGTACCGGTTCTCCATCGCGTGGCCCCGGGTCCAGCCCCACGGCCGTGGCCGGGTCAACCGCAAAGGCCTGGACTTCTACGCTCGGCTCGTCGACGAGCTGCGCCGCCACGGCATCACCCCGGTCGCCACGCTCTACCACTGGGACCTCCCCCAGGCGTTGCAGGACAGCGGCGGATGGGGACAGCGCGACACCGCACAGCGGTTCGCCGAGTACGCCGCGGTGACCGCCGAGGCCCTCGGCGACCGGATCGACCGGTGGACCACGCTGAACGAACCATGGTGCTCGGCGTTCCTCGGGCACGCCTCCGGCGAGCACGCGCCCGGAGAAACCGACCCGGCACTGGCCCTGCGCGCGGCCCATCACCTGCTGCTGGCTCACGGCTTGGGGGTACAGGCGCTGCGCGCGGCGGTACCGGCGGCACAGGTGTCCGTCACCCTCAACCTCGCCCAGGTCCGCGCCGCCGACCCCAGCCGGGCCACCGCCGATGCGGTGCGCCGGGTCGACGGGCTGGCGAACCGGCTGTTCACCGAGCCGGTCCTGCGTGGGCGCTATCCCGGCGACGTGCAGGCAGACACCGGAAGCCTGACCGACTGGTCATTCGTACGCGCCGGGGACCTCCCCGTCATCGCCGGCCCGATCGACCTGCTCGGGGTCAACTACTACGCGCCGACGCTCGTCGCCGCCCGCCGTCAGACGACGGCATCCACCCGTCCCTGGACGGCGGACCAGGCGGCCTCTCCGTGGCCGGCGTGCGAGTCGGTACAGTTCTGCGACCCCGGGCTGCCGACCACCGCGATGGGCTGGCCGATCGACGGTGACGGCCTCTACGACCTGCTCCGCCGGCTGCACCGAGACTATCCAGGTGTGCCGCTGGTGGTCACCGAGAACGGTGCCGCGTTCGACGACTACGTCAACCCGTCCGGCCGGGTTCATGACGGCGGCCGCGTGGCGTACCTGCGCCAGCACCTCACCGCCTGCCGCCGGGCGATCGCGCAGGACGTCGACGTGCGCGGCTACTTCGTCTGGTCGCTGCTGGACAACTTCGAATGGGCGTACGGGTACAGCCGCCGGTTCGGCATCGTCTACGTCGACTACCCGACCGGATCGCGCATCCCGAAGGACAGCGCCCACTGGTACCGCGAGGTCATCGCGCGCCACGCGTTGCCCGCGGTCCGGCCAGACGACCCGGGGAGACCGTGAGCGGCGCGGCAGCCGAGCCCAACGGTCCACTGTGGACCCTCTGGCTCGTCCCGCACTTCCACTACGACCCGGTGTGGTGGAACACCCAGAGCGCGTACACCCAGACCTGGGACCTCCCCCATGATGGGGCGGCACGGTACGCATGGCCGGGCCACAGCGCGTTCAGCTTGGTCAAGGCGCATCTGGCAAAGGCGCGCCAGGATCCGCAGTACTGCTTCGTTCTTGCCGAGGTCGACTACCTCAAGCCGTACTGGGACACCTATCCCGAAGACCGCGCCCTCCTCTGGCGCCTCATTGCCGACGGTCGCGTGGAGCTGGTCGGCGGGACGTACAACGAACCCAACACCAACCTCACCTGCATCGAGACGACGATCCGCAACGCGGTGTACGGCATCGGGTTCCAGCGGCACGTCATCGGCGCGGCCCCAGCTACGGTGTGGCAGCTGGACGTCTTCGGTCACGACCCCCAGTTCCCGCAGGTGGTGTCCGGTACCGGGCTGACCTCGAGCGCGTTCGCCCGCGGCCCGTACCACCAGTGGGGTCCGATGCTGACCAGCTGGAACATCCGGGAACACCGCAAACCGTTTGCGCCGACCCAGTTTCCGACCGAGTTCGAATGGGTGGCGCCCAGCGGCGACGGTGTGCTGACCCACTACATGGCCGCTCACTACGCGGCGGGCTTCAGCCTTGATGCGGCCCAGAGCCCACAAACGGCGGCGGCCGAGCTGTACGACCTGTTCACCGAGCTCCGGCAGGTCGCCGCAACGCGCAACGTCATGATTCCGATGGGCAGCGACTTCACGCCGCCCATGCGGTGGGTCACCGAGCTGCGTGCCGCGTGGCACAGGCGATACCAGAAGGTGCGCCTGCGCTGTGGCCTGCCCCGCGACTTCTTCGCCGCGGTCCGGGCCGACCTCGCCGCCAGAGGCGTCCGCCCGACCCCACAGACCCGCGACATGAACCCGGTCTACACCGGCAAAGACGTCACCGCCATCGACACCAAACAGGCCCACCGTATGGTCGAGACCCTGCTGCTGGACGCCGAGAAATGGGCCACCTTCGCCGCGCTGCACGCCGCCGCGTACCCCGCTGCCGCACTGGACAAGGCATGGCGGCTCCTGCTGTTCGGCGCCCACCACGACGCGGTCACCGGCACCCAGTCCGACCAGGTCTACCTCGATCTGCTCGCCGGCTGGCGGGAAGCCCACGACCTGGCCGCAACCGTCGACCACGCGGCCCGCGAGCATCTGGCCCGGCACGTCGACACCAGCGGCGAAGGCGCTCCCGTCGTCGTGTTCAACCCGATGGCGTACCCGCGCACGGACACCGTCAGCCTGCACGTCGACCTCCCCCGTACCGGCGGCGTCACACTCACCGACGAGCGCGGAACCCCCGTGCCGTACCTCACCGAGGCCGTGACGCACACGCCCGACGGGCGGGCGAGCAAAGCGCTGCTGCGGTGGGTCGCGCGTGACGTGCCATCCATGGGCTACCGCATCTACCGGCTGCTGCCCGGCTCCGCACCGCCGGCAGCCGCTGCCTGGCAGCCAGCCGAGACGACGAGCATCGCCAACGACCGCTACCGGCTTCGCGCGGACCCCGCCCAAGGCGGTGCCCTCGCAGAGATCACCGACCTGGCCTGCGATCGCGCCATCCTCCCACCCGGTCGGGTCGCCAACGAGCTGGTCTGCGTCGCCGAACACCCGGAGCACCCCCAGTTCGGCGAGGGCCCGTGGCACCTGCTGCCGGCCGGCGTCGCGTGGCGCAGCGCACAGGCGGGGGCATGCGTCACCGTCGAACGCTGCCCGATCGGTGAGCGCCTCACCGTCACCGGTGTTGTCGAAGGATGTCGCTACACCCAACACACCACGCTGTGGCATGGCGTGGCACGGATCGACTTCGCCACCCGCATTGACGGGTTCACCGGGACCGACCGGCTGCTGCGGGTGCGAGTACCGTGTCACGTGCCCGGCGCCATGCCCATCAGCGAGACCGCGGCCGCCGTCATCGGCCGCGGCTACGCCCTCCTCGATGCGGACGCCGCCAAACACCCGTGGACGCTGGACAACACATGCCACCGGTGGTTCGGGCTCGGCGCCGCGCTGACCGTACATCTCCGTGATCCGCACGATTGCTCCGAGCGCTCCCGGGCGGTGTCGATCGCCGAAGTCGTCGTCCCCGACGGCAGCCAGGGCCGACGAAGGACCCGCCAGCTCGCCGTCGCTCTGGTCCGAGCGGGCGTCACCGCAACGGTCACCACGGCGACCGGCAACCGGTACGGCTCCCTGCACACCGACTCCAACCTGCCCGACTGTCGTGTCGCCGTGGGCACGCCGGAGCGCAGCACGTTTGTGGCGAGCCTGCTCGACAAGGGCCCACCAGAGTCCACAATGGAGCTGAAGGCCCAGCTCGCGGCCACCGGCAAGGCCCGGCTCTGGATCCAGGCGGCACGGCCCACCCGCGGCGTATGGCGCCCGGGAGCCGACGTGCGCGGCATCCGGGACCTGCCCGTGCTTCTGGTCGCCGGCGCTGACGAGCAGACCGAGGAGCAGGCGATCAGCGAGCTCATCGACGATCTCTGCGACGCGCACCTGCACGTGACCCAACCCGGCGTGCTGCACGACGACGAGACGACCGTCGACGACTACGCCGTGGCGCTCGTCAACCGCGGTACGCCGGGCTTCGCCGTCGAGCCCGACGGCACGCTGAACATCGCGCTGACCCGCGCGAGCACCGGCTGGCCGACCGGAACCGCGGTGAACTTTGCCGACCGCAACGCACCGGGCGGGCGAAGCTTCCAGCACCACACCAGCAGGCGCTTCGAGTACTCGCTGGTGAGCGGCGCCGGCGGATGGCGCGCCGCCGGGTTGGCCACCGCAGGACAGTCGGTCAACCATCCCCTCGCCGCGATCCTCACGCCGGCCACCGGTGGACCGCTCCCGGCAGCCGGGTCATTCCTGAGTGTCGAGCCCGCCGGCAGCCTCGTCGTCACCGCGGTGAAGCCGCAAGGAAACCCGCTCGCCGCCGGGTCCGCGGCACCCCTCGACCCGGCCAACGGCCTTGTGGTCCGGGGCTACGAACCCCACGGTCATACCCGGGACGTCGCGATCCGCCTCGCCGGCGGCATCGCCGCAGCCACGGTCACCGACCTGCTGGACCGCCCAGGAGCGGACCTGCCGCACGACGGCCAGCGCGCGCACGTAGACGTGTCCGGCTACAAGCTCACCTCGGTGGCCCTGCGACCGGCCCGAGCCGAGCCCGGCCCAGCGCTGCTCGCCGAGCCCGGCCCAGCGGCGCTTGCCGGCGACACGGAACCGGTACAGCCGGTGTTCACCCGCTATTGGCTGCACAACCGCGGCCCCGCACCCATGGGCAACCTGCCTGTCACGCTCACCCTGCGACCGGAAAGCACCACGGCGAACAGCATCCGGCTACGTGCCCAGGTCGTCTCTGACGTCAGCGACGCCGACCACACGACACACCTGCTCGTACAGCCGCCCGAGGGGTGGGTCGCCGCCCCCAGCTCAACCCGGCTGACCGTACCGGCCGGGGGCCACCTCACGGTTCCCATCACCGTGACGGTTCCCGACTCGGCCACACCAGGCTGGTACGCGGTGACGGCCAGCATCGATCACCAGGACCAGGGCCTACAAGACGTGCTCATCGTGCCAGTGGGCCAGGCTCCACCCGAACCTCTGCTGCACGCCCGCAGCGAGCCCCGCCGGCTGACCCTGGTCCCCGGAGCACACAGTCGCATCCGCGTACGAGTGACCCACACGCTACGAACACCGCTGCACGGACACGTTCAGCTCGTCACCCCGCCGCATGTATGGCCGTTGACGGACAGCCCGATCCGCGGCTTCACCGTGGCGCCCGGTTCCACCGGTCGTGTCGACTTCCCCATCACCGTTCCAGCCGCCACCCCACCCGGGGACTTCTGGGCGCAGCCCAAGATCTGTGCCTACGGGCACATCACCTACTCCGAACCCATCAGCATCCACATCCGGTGTTAGCCGGTGACGTCCACGGTGGTCCGTTCGGCTCCCGGGAGCTGGGCGATGTCGCGCGCCTCCGCCTCGGCGGCACGGCGATCCGCGGCGGCAAGGCGCCGAAACGGCGTGATGGTGATCGTCAAGGTGGCACCGGAACGCCGCTGGCGCCATGTCCCGCCGATCTCACCCCGGCATGGCGCCTCCCCGTCTCTGGCAAGATCTCGATCGTACGCCAGGCGGGGGGCCAGCAGCGCGGTACCGTAGGTGCGCCATGACATACGAGGCAGATCCCCGGGTAGACGCCTACATCGCCGCACTGCCCGAGTGGCAGCAGTCGATCTGCCAGGAGGTGCGAGAGCTCGTTCACGCGGCCGACGATGCGGTCACCGAGACCGTCAAGCGGAGCGTGCAACCGTACTTCGTGCTCGACGGCAACATCTGTGCGCTCCTGGCCGCCAAGGACCACGTGAACGTGTTTCTCTACGACGGCGGCATCGTCCCGGACCCGGAGGGCATCATCACCGGCGGCCACGACAACAAGACCGCGCGCACCGTGGCGATCCGCCGGGGCGAGACCGTCAATGCGCGCGCCCTGAGCGCCATGTTCACCCAGATCATCGCGAACAACCGGGCGGGCGGCTGGCGGAAGCTGAAGCGCACCGGCTGACGCAACCGCTCCGCCGAACAGGCACTCGCCGGCTTCCTACCGGTCGATCAGCTCGGTGAGCACGGCAGTATGGGCGCGGTCCAGGTCGCGGCTCGCGGTGAGCAGGGTGACCGGACCGGCTTTGGCGTACTCACGAACCCGGGTCACCGCGTCGGCGTGCGCCGCGTCTTCCAGCTCCGCCCGGTACCGAGCGGCGAACTCGGCGAAGCGCGCCGGGTCGTGGCCGTACCAGCGACGCAGGCCGTCGGAAGGGGCGACGTCGCGCAGCCAGTCATCCAGCGCGGCGGTGTCCTTGCGCAGCCCGCGCGGCCAGAGCCGGTCGATCAGGAGGCGCGTGCCGTCGGCCGGGTCCGGCTCGTCGTAGACCCGCTTGACTCGTACCACAGGTCAAGCCTGCACCACAGCGCGCCCGCGGGCATATTCTGCGCACATGACAGCGAACGTGTCCGCGACCGCGCGGCCGCCGCGGCCGCTGCCGTTGCTCGGGTACGCGCTGCGGTTTATGAGGGCGCCACTGGAGCTCGTCGAGTCCCTGCGGCCCGCGGGGGACGTGATTGGGATCCGGCTCGGGCCGCAGACCGTCTACTGGGTGAACAAGCCCGAGCTGGTCCGGCAGGTGCTCGCCGAGGCCGGCACGTTCGAAAAAGGCATGCAGGTCGAAAAGATCCGTCCCTTTATCGGCAACGGGCTGGTCACCGCGGTCGGGGACCATCACCTGCGCCGCCGCCGGCTGGTGCAGCCCGCCTTTCACCGGACCCGGATCGCGGGCTACGTGCAGACCATGCGCGAGCTCGCCGTGGACGCGGTGGAGCGGTGGCGCGACGGCGAGCGGATCGACGCCGACAGACACTTCGTGCAGCTGACCCTGCGGGTGGTCGGAAAGACGCTGTTCTCCACCACGCTCGGAAACGAGGTCGTGGACGAGGTCGTGCGGTCGATGCCGGTGATGATGCACGGGATTGGTCGGCGCATACGCGACCCGTTCGGTGTGCGCGGCCGGCTGCCGACGCGCGGGAACCGCGAGTTCGAGGCGGCGATCCGGCGGTTGCGCGACGTCGTTGACCGGATCGTCGCCGAGTACCGCGCCGCCGGGGTGGATCACGGCGACGTGGCGTCCATGCTGCTGCTGGCCCGCGACGAGGAGACCGGTGCAGGGCTCACCGACGAACAGGTCAGCGACGAGGTGCTCACGCTGCTGACCGCTGGTCACGAGACGACGGCGAACGCACTCTCGTGGGCGGTGCACCATCTCGGGGAGCGTCCCGATATCGAGGCGAGGGTGCACGCCGAAGTCGACGAGGTGCTTGGCGATCGCGGGGTGACCTTCGAGGACATTCCCAACCTGACGTTCACCCACGGCGTCATCATGGAGACCCTGCGGCTCTACCCACCGGCCTGGATACTGACGCGGCGCACCACCACCACGGCCAGCCTGGGCGCCGTCGAGCTGCCCGCCGGAGCCTCGGTGTTCTTCGCGCCGTACGGGTTGCAGCGCGACCCGGCGGTATATCCCGACCCGGACGCTTTCGACCCGGACCGCTGGTCAGCTGACCGGTCGACCCTTACCCAGCGCCCATCCTTCGTGCCCTTCGGCGGCGGTCGGCGCCAGTGCATCGGCGACGTCTTCGCCATGACAGAGCTGGCCGTCATCCTGGCGACGATTGCCCAGCGGTGGCGACTGCTGCCCGTGCCCGGCCAACCGGTGCGGATCAACTCCATCGGCGCCCTCAAGCCCACCCACCTGCCGATGACACCGCTGCGTCGAGCAGCAAGCTGAGTCCAGGTCCGGCGCGCTCCTGCCAACAGGCGAGCGCCTTCATCGAAGGGCAACCGCAGCGACCCCGACGGACTGACCAATCAGGCTGTGAACCGGATCCGGCGGCGCCGGAAGGCCAGGAACAGACCCGCGCCCGCGGAGACCAGCGCCAAGGCGACAGCAACGGTCAGGCCGACGTTGGCACCGGTCACCGGCAGGCCGCCGCAGTTGGCCGGCTTGACGTACTCGACCTTGGTCACCTCGGCGCCGACCGTGACGGTCGCGACCAGCCCGGCCCTACCGGCGATTGACTTCGTCACGTCCTTTCCGGGCTGGATCGTGATCGTCTCGACCTGGTCACCGACCTTGATGGAGACCTCAACCGGGGTACCGTCCGCCGGGTTCTCCAACGTGATGATCAGGCTGGTGCAGTCGGACTTGTGGGTCAGCGCCAGCTTGCCACAGTGCTGCGGCGTCGCCCGCTCGTGCCGGCCGATGACCTCCGTGCCCTTCTTGACCTGTACGGCTGCCGCGTTCGCCGCGGGAACGATCTCCTTGACCGTGTGCCCGGCCGGAACCTGGACCTCCTTACGCCACTCGCCGGCGGCCTCGATGACGAACCGGACGTCGCGGTTCGTGCCGTTCTTCAGCTCGACCACAACCGTGCCGTCGCACTTGTCCTCGAAGCCGACCTCGGTCTCTCCGCAGACCTGACCGTCGAAGCGGACCGTGTGCTCGAAGTCCCCGTTGAACCCGTTGCTCCACCGAACATGCAGGCGCATCGTGACGCTCTCGTCGGCGATGTCGACGCGCTGTTCACCGGTGAGCGGCTGGTAGTCGGCGTGGGCGTTGGGCAGGAGCCGGGCACCGTTCTTGATCTGGCCCACCTCCGGGCTGACCTCGCTCAGCCAGGCGTCCTTGTCGTTCTCGCTGTTGCCGACCTTCCACTTGATGATCGCGGTTGTGGGCGTCGGCCCACACTCCACCGCGGTCTCAAAGATGGGATGGTGGGCGCTGGCGGGAGCGGCGAACGCGAGCGCGCCAACGGCGCCAACGAGCGCGGCAGCGCCGACAGCCAGCAGGCGGGAACGCACGGAAACGCGGCGCACGAGAACCTCCAGAAGATGGGAGCTGCTTCCGGTCACGGGCGTGCGGCGTCTGCCTCACCGGGCCGGGCTCGTCAAGGAGATCCCTTGCCAGGTAAGGCTTCTGCCCTCGTCTGTGCCGCACCGAAGGTCAGGTGAGCGGTGACCGAAGGAGCATATTGCTGTTCAAGGCGAGCCAAAAGACCGTGGCGGACGCGAATGCCTCGGCGCCATCCGACCGCTGGCTTGCAGCGAGGTCAAATGACAGGTATGTACAAAAATTTCCGGGCCATAGAAGATCGAGAGTTACTGATCTGTTGTTTAAGTCTGCAAGTGCGGCAGCGTGTCGCCGCACATCGGCGTGTCGCCGGGCTCGGCCGATCACACGCGCGGCGCGGCCCGCACTGCTCGTCACTCGGTACGCATCAACCGCTCGGCATGGCTCGTCTCTTCGGCGGTCACCTCGCTGGGCCCGCTGGTACGCAGCTGCCAGCCGGTGATCACCCCATCCGGACCCCGTAGCTGGCCGCCGGCCAGAGCATGGTCGATGCGCTGGCGCACGACCCGTTCAGCGTCAGGCTCGGTGGCGAACAAGGTTCTGAGGTGCACCTGGTCGCCGGCTCGCTCCGCCCGCGTGTGGTGCGCCGCGAGTGGACACGGCGGCTGGTGGTCCCAGTGCCCGCAGAGCGCCACGGTGATCGCGGCGCCTGGTGTCCGCAGGTCCGCATCCGGCTGCATGACCAGGACCGCCTCGTGGGCGTACGCATGTCGCATCCGATCAGTATGCCCGCCACCGGCCAACCACCCACGCCAGCTGGGCTTGCGGGCGCGCCGTAGCATCGCGAAACATGCCGAGTCCCTCTGTCGTTGCGATGCCTCGTTTGGTATGCCGCTGCGTGGCAGCTCTGGTCCTTTCGCTCGCGGTCACCTCGTGCTCATCCGACTCCAACAGCGCCTCGAACCCGACGACGACCGCGCCGTCGTCAGGCTCGAGCACGCCAGCCTCGGCGGGTGGTACGCCCGACGCTTGCTCGCTTGCGACGGCGGCGGACGTCGCTGCGAGCTTCGACGAACAGTTCGACGCCGGCAAGCCGTCCGGCGCCGGCAGCCAAAAGGGTTGCTTGTTCGTACAGTCGGGTGGCGCCGACTCGGTGTACATCTACGTTGCGTCGGGCTCGGACGCGACCACCTTCTACTCGACCAACCGGTCCGCCTATACCAGCAAGGACATCACCGGCCTCGGCGACAAGGCATTCGTCTCCAGCGACGGCGGCCAGCTCGGTGTACAGAAGGACAGCGTGACGATCCTGATCCACCTCGTCGGCTTCACGAAGGTCCCGCCAGCCACGCTGCAGTCCAAGCAAGAAGCGTTCGCCCGGCTTGTTCTCGGCCGGTTGCACTGAGGTGAAGCCGATGACGTTCAGCCGAGCTGACCGGCGCCTGCAACGAAGGGGTGGACGGACATGACTGAGGCCGGCTTGCTGGCTTCCCTTGAGGCGTTGGCGGGCAACTACCGATGGGTTTGGCACGAGGCCACCCGGCGCGTGTTCCGAGCCGTGGACCCCGCGCTGTGGGACAGCACCGGCGATCCCTTCGCGGTGGTCCGCTCGGCTTCGCCCGAGCGGCTGTCCCAGCTGACCGCGGACCGCCTCTTCCGACAGCAGCTGCAGGCGGCCGAAGACGACCTCGCCGGCTACCTGGCCGGTACGCCGGTACGGCCGACGGTGGCGTACTTCTGCATGGAACATGGCATCGCGGCGCCGCTTCGCACGTACGCCGGCGGCTTGGGGGCGCTTGCCGGTTGCATCGAGAAGACGGCCAGCGACCTCGGCGTGCCGATGGTCGCCGTCGGCCCGTGGTACGGCTGGTACTTCCGCCAGCGGCTCAGCTACGGCTGGCAGAGCGAGGAGTGGACCCGCGCCGACCCGGGTGATGCCGGCCTTCACCTGTGCCCCGACGGGCGTACCGGCGTTGACCTGGCCGGCGAGTGGACGGTGGTGCAGGTGTGGCGGGCCCGGGTCGGCCGGGTGGACCTGTACCTGCTGGATACCGATGTACCGGAGAACCCGCCGCACCTGCGGGGCATCACGGACCGGCTGTATGGCGAGGATGCCGAGCACCGGCTCCGCCAGGAGATCGTGCTCGGCATTGGTGGGGTCCGGGCCTTGCGGGCGCTTGGCCTCGCGCCCGCCGTTTTCCATGCGAACGAGGGACACGCCGGGTTCATGGGCCTGGAACGCATCCGCACGCTCGTTGGCGATGGTCACCCGCTCGACCATGCTGTGCGAGTCGTGCGTGCGGGCACGGTGTTCACCACGCACACCGCGCTGCCGGCGGGGTTCGACCGCTTCGACCGGGCGCTGGTGGAGAAGTACTTCTCCGGCTGGGCGCACGAGTGCGGTGTCGGGGTGGACTGGCTGATGGACCTCGGTCACTTCCCGGGAGCCCAGCCGGACGAGCCGTTCAACATGGCCGTGCTGTGCGCGCGGCTGTCCGAGCGCATCAACGCGGTGTCGCTGCTGCACCGCGAGGTCACCGAGCAACGCGTGCTCGGGTCGCTGTGGCCGGGCCGAGCCGCGCCGGTGCGGTGCGTGACCAACGGCGTACACCCGAGGACCTGGACGCCGACGGCGATGGCCGCACTTTTCGACCGGTACGTCGGTGCGGGCTGGGACTACGCCGACGCCCCGCCGTGGGACGGCGTCTGGGACATCCCGGACGCCAAGCTGTGGAACGCCCGCCAGCAGATGCGCGCCCAGCTGGTGGCCTTCGTGCGGTCGTACCTGCCGCGGGTCCTTGGTGAACAGGGCTGGCGAGCCGATCTCGGGTGGGCGCACCATGTGCTGGACCCCGCCGCGCTGACCGTCGTCGTGGCGCGGCGCGCCACGGGGTACAAGGAAACCGACCTCCTGGTGTCGATGCCGCAGCGGCTGGAGGCGCTGACCCGGAACGCCGAGCGCCCGGTGCGCGTCATCGTCTCCGGGGTGGCCCATCCGGCCGACTCCGACGGCAAGGAGCGCATCCGGCGCATCGTGGAGTACTCGCTGCGCGAGGAGGTTCGGGCCGACGTGGTCTACCTGCCCGGCTACGACATGCGGCTCGCGCAGCTCCTGCTCGCCGGCGCCGACGTATGGCTCAACCACCCGAGGCGGGGCGACGAGGCCTGCGGAACCAGCTTCATGAAGTCCGTCTACAGTGGAGGCCGGATCCTCACCACGGCCGACGGTGGCGCAGACGAGCTCATCGTCGATGGCGACAACGGCTGGATCATCGGTGACCGGAGCTTCGGCGCGTCCCGGGAGGCCACCGCGCACAACATGTTCGAGCTGCTCGAACACGTTGTCGTGCCGGAGTTCTACGACCGCGACGCCACCGGCGTTCCTCAACGCTGGGTGGCCGGGATCAAACGCTCGCTCGCCACGCTGGCCTGGCAGGCCAGCTCCAGCGGCATGGTGCGCGCCTACGAGCGGCTCTACCGCGAGGCCGAGCACGCCGTGCAAGCGACCAGCGCCCCTCACTCAACACCCATGCACGACAACCGCTGACGGCAGCCCACTCGCCCAGAGTCGCATGCGGTGGCGTCTGCGGGCTCCACCGAGATAGACCGGCTGGTCGGGTTCGGCGCCAGGACTTCGGCTCGGGCGGCGCGGTCGACATCGCATATGACGAGGCGGCCGGCGTCACCATGTTGACCGTCACGACCACTGGCGCTCGGTTCAGCTACCGGCACGACCAGTCCGGGCGGCTGGTCGGCGCGACAGACGCCGCGGGGCACTCCACCCAGCAGACGTTCGATGCCAGCGGGCGGCTTCTCGAGGCGGTTACGCGCAGCGGGACCAGGCTCACCATCACTTAGTGACGCGCGCGGCAACGTCCTGCGCCGCACCTGGGCCGGACAGTCCACTGTGTACACCTACGACGCGCACGACCGGGCCACCAGCGTGACCGACCCGGCCGGCGCGGTCACCCGCTACGGCTATACCGGCGACAGCCGGGTTCCGAGCGAGGTGACCGACCCGACCGGTGCCGTTACCCGTTCCACAGTGGTAGCTGGGCTCGTCACCGAGAGCGTCGACCCGGTCGGCGCCAGGACCACATACGGCTACGACGCGGCACGGCGGCTCACCTCGGTCACCGACCCGAGCGGTCAGACCACGAGGTACAGCTACGACGGGGCCGGACGGCTCATCTCGATGGTCACCCCGCTGGGCGCGACCACCCGGTACACCTACGACGCGGCCGGCCGACTGGCCACCACCACGGATCCGGCCGGCGGGGTCGGGCAGGCAGGCAGCACGACCACCACGGTCAAGCCGCCGGGCGGGAGATAGCGTGCGATCACTGGGCAAGCTCACCGGTTGCCTGATCGTCGCCTGCCTGGTGGCCGCCGGCTGTCGCACCGACGCGGGCCAGGAGCCCCGGGGGCCGTCCACGGCGGCCCCCGGGGGGCACAGCTCCTCCCCCGTCGACCCCGATCGCTTGAAGGCCAGGACGCAGGCCAGGCTGGACCAGGACCGTCGCGCCAGAGGAGCGGTGCTCGATGAGACCGCGCTCGCCGACCTACGCCTGCAGGTTGAGACCCCGATGGGCGCCGGCGGGGACGCGCTGTCGCCCTGCCGTCCAGTCCTGGCGAGCAACCAGAAGACGATCGGCGGCTATGTCGCCAGCTGGAAACGGCCTGACGCGTCGCTCCGGCTGGAGCAGTACGTGGTGGCGTACGGGACAGACGAGCCTTCGCCGGAGGCCACGGCGGCGCTGGCCGAGGTGCGGGACTCGCTCACCTGCAAGGAGCACCGCACCCGGGAGGGCCGGCTGACGCTGACCGGCACGACCCCGCTGCCGGAGTACCCCGGCGTAGCAGACCGCCTCGCGTTCTGCGAGCGGATCGACGACGGGCCACGCACCACCTGCACGGTCCTGCTGGCCCGTGGCGATCTCCTCTCCAAGGTCCGCGTGGTCGCCCCGACGCAGAGTGCCGCAACCGAAGCTCTGTCCCAGCTAGCCGCGGCTGCGGCACGCGCGCTCGTCAAGCCGTAGCCTCGGTGCAGGCGCCCCTCGCATTGACAGAGTTCAGTCGCAGCGCGAACCTTTAAGAAACTTTCCTAAAGGTGGTGTGCTATGCGAGGTCCCACTCGTCTCGGGATCGCCGCCGCTGCGCTGGTCACAGCGGCCGCGGCGGTCGCCTGGGCGGCGCTGCCCGCCTCGGCTGCCGACAACCTGGTGACCAACCCGGGGTTCGAAAGCGGCCTCGCCGGGTGGTCGTGCCAGAACGGCAGCACGGTCACGAGCCCTGTGCACTCCGGGTCGTCGGCCCTGGCCGGCGCCGCCGACAATGTCAGCAACGCCCAGTGCACGCAAACCGTCGCCGTGCAGCCGAGCTCGGCGTACACGCTGTCGGCCTGGGTTCGCGGCAACTACGTGTTTATCGGCGCGACCAACTTCTCCAGCAACTGGACGCCCTCGGCGGCCGACTGGACCCTGCTCTCGACGTCGTTCACGACCGGCGCCGGCGTGACGAGTGTGCAGATCTTCCTGCACGGTTGGTACGCCCAGGGCACGTACTTCGCCGACGATGTCGTGCTGGCCGGCCCTGGCGGGTCGGTACCGGTACCGCCGACCCCGACCGGCCTGGCGGTCACCGGTACGACCACGAGCAGCGTCTCCCTGTCCTGGAACTCCTCGGCCGGCGCGACGAGCTACACGGTACGGCGCAACGGTGCCAACCCGGTCACGGTGACCGGCACCTCGACCACGGTCACCGGCTTGGCGAGCAACACCACGTACAGCTTCACGGTGAGCGCGTCGAACACCGCCGGCGAGTCGGCGCAGTCCGCACCGGTCTCGGCAACCACCGCCGGTGGCCAGGTTCCGCCCACGCCGACGGGGCTGTCGGTCACCGGCGTCACGTGCACCAGCGTGTCGCTGTCGTGGAACGCTTCGAGCGGCGCGACGAGCTACCGGGTGTACCGGGGCACCGCGCTCGCCACGACGGTCACCACCACCTCGGCGACGGTCGGCGGCCTGAACGCCAACACCACCTACAGCTTCCAGGTCAGCGCGGTGAGCTCTGCCGGCGAGTCGGCGAAGTCCAACACCGTTTCGGCGACCACACCGTCCTGCCCAGCCGGATCGTCGCGGTCATGGCCGTACATCGACGTGACCATGCCAACGCCCACGATGGCCTCCGTGGCCGGCGCCACCGGTCATCGGTTCTTCACCACGGCCTTCGTTATCGGGTCGTCAGCGGGCTGCGTACCGTCCTGGGGCGGCACGATCCCGCTGACCGAGTCGCGCATCGTCAACGACATCAACGCCATCAAGGGTATGGGCGGCGACGTGACGGTGGCCTTCGGCGGTGCGGTCGGCCCGTACCTGGAGCACGTGTGCGGCTCGCAGGCGCAGCTCGTCGCCGCGTACGAAAAGGTCATCGACACCCTGCACATCACGCACATCGACGTCGACATCGAGGCGTCGATCAACATCGACATGATGAACAAGGCCCTGGCACAGGTGCAGCGCGAGCGTCCGGGAACCTCGTTGCGGTTCACCCTGATGGTGCAGAGCGACGACTTCGGCCTCAACCCGGCGCTGGGCACCGATGTGCTGACCAACGCGAAAGCCAACGGCGTCAACGTCGAGATCGTGAACCCGATGACGATGGAGTTCGGATCGTCGCGGCCGGACTGGGGCGACGCCGTCATCGCCGCGGCCAACGCGACGCTGGGCCAGATGGCACAGATCTGGCCGGAGAAGACCGACGCGCAGCGCAAGCGGATGCTGGGCGTGACCCCGATGATCGGCCGTAACTTCAACGGACGCATCTTCCAGCTCGAAGACGGCAGCCAGCTCGTCGCCTGGGCCAACGCCAACCACATCGGGCTGCTGGCCTTCTGGTCGGTCGGCCGGGACAACGGCGGCTGCCCGGGTGGCGGAGTGTCACCGACCTGCAGCTCGATCGCCCAGTCGACGTACCAGTTCACCAACATCTTCAAGGGTTTCACCGGCTAGGCAGCCGGCGTCACCGGTCGGGGCGCCCCACCGTGCCGCGTGGCATCGGTGGGGCGCCGACAATGGTGCCGTCGGCGCCCCACGTCCACTGCTGGTTGCGTCCGGCCGGAACAGGTAGTCGAGGATCTGGCCGCGTTGGGGCTCGGGATAGTCGATCAGGAGACGGCTGTTGCCGCCGCCTCCGCTGATCGCGCCCACGCCCGTCGAAGGTACGGCCGGAGGCGTTGCCGTTGATGGTGATGGTCGTCGCTGCGGCGGCGGGCGACGCGGGTGCGGTGGTGACGACGGTAGCGAGAAGGCACAGTACGGCCAGGAGAGTCGCGTGCCGGCGGGGAGCACGCGAGCGAACGTGACACAGTCCAATCAATGCCGGGACCATTGGTCCCAAGACCGTGGCCCGATGGCGGCGGTGTCCACGGTGGAGAGTCGGTCGGCTGGAACGGCGCGGATCCGTTTGTGGAAGCGCTCTCCGTTTCGAGAACCTTCGATAAAGCTCGTTGTCAATACCGGACCGAGGCAGTCGATGGGTGCCGCGCGGTTGACCTCGTATCATGGCCCGTCGCCACGCGTGTCGATCTCTGCGGGTATCCGTAACTTTCTTTCAGCTATTGACAACTTTCTTACTAGTCGGTAAACATCGGCGAGAGCGCTCTCCCACCCCCCGCCCCCCGTGCCGAGGCGCCCGGTACCACCGCCCGGTGCCGTCTCTAGTTTCGCGTTTCCAGCGTCAGCCGGTGTCGCCCTGCCAGCCGGCGCTTCGCCGACCCATGAGAAGAGGCATGTCCTGATGACTGTCAACCCAACCCAGGCGGCCGGCGAGGCACCCGGCCGGCGCACCGGCCGACGTACCGGCCGGCGACGGCCGCTCTTAGCCGGTGCGGCCGCGCTGACCCTGCTCGCCGCTTCGATGGCGGCCGGCGGCGCCCCGAACTGGGGTACCGGCGAGATCGAGACCATGACCAGCAGCACCGCCAACGTGTTCCAGGACGGCCAGGGTCACCTGCTGATCAGGCCGATCCGGGACGGAGCCGGGAACTGGACCAGTGGCCGGATGGAGACTCAGCGCACCGACTTCGCCGCTCCGGCCGGTGGCAAGCTTCGCTTCGAGGCGTCCCTGCAGCAGCCCAACGTCAGCGGCGCCGCGGCGGCGGGCTACTGGCCGGCGTTCTGGTCGCTGGGCGCGGCGGCCCGGCCGGTCGGTGCGACCAACTGGCCGAGCATCGGCGAGATCGACGTGATGGAAGACATCAACGGGCTCAGCTCCGAGTTCGCCACCCTCCACTGTGGAGTTGCGCCGGGTGGTCCGTGCAACGAGTTCACCGGGTTGGGCAGCGGCCAACGCCCCTGCGGCGGTTGCCAGACCGGCTTCCACACCTATGCCATGGAGCTCGACCGCAGCGTCTCGCCGGAGCAGATCCGCTGGTACCTCGACGGCAACAACTTCTTCACCGTCTTCGCCAACCAGGTCGACGCGACCACCTGGAACAACGCCACCCACCACGGCTTCTTCATGATCCTCAACGTGGCGATCGGCGGCTCCTTCCCGGCCGCCTTCGGCGGCGGCCCCACCGCCGCCACCCAGTCGGGCGTACCGATGATCGTGGACTACGTCGCGGCGTACACCCAGGGCGGCGCCCCACCACCACCGCCACCGCCGCCGTCAGGGTCTGGGGCGACCGGGCCGATCACTGGTATCGGCGGCAAGTGCGTCGACGTACGCGCGGCCAACACCGCCAACGGCACCCCGGTGCAGCTGTACGACTGCAACGGCACCAACGCTCAACAGTGGACGGTGGCCAGTGACGGGTCGATCCACGCGCTGGGCAAGTGTCTGGACGTCACGTTCAGCGGTACCGGCAACGGGACGCTGATCCAGCTGTGGGACTGCAACGGCAGCGGCGCCCAGGTATGGCGGCCACAGACCAACGGTACCCTGGTCAACCCGCAGTCCGGCCGTTGCCTGGACGACCCCGGCAGCAACACGGCCAACGGCACCCAGCTGCAGATCTGGGACTGCTTCGGCGGCACCAACCAGCAATGGCACCTGCCCCCCGGCCCGATCACCGGCATCGCCGGCAAGTGCGTGGACGTACGGGCAGCCAACACCGCCAACGGCACCCCGGTGCAGCTGTACGACTGCAACGGCACCAACGCCCAGCGATGGACCGTCGGCACCGACGGGACACTGCGGGCGCTGAGCAAGTGCCTGGACGTCAGCGGCGGCGGCACCACCAACGGCACCCTGGTCCAGCTGTGGGACTGCAACGGCACCGGCGCCCAGGTCTGGCGGGCACAGACCAACCGCACCCTGCTCAACCCGCAGTCCGGCCGCTGCCTGGACGACCCCGCCAGCAACACCGCCAGCGGCACCCAGCTAATCATCTGGGACTGCAACGGCGCCACCAACCAGCAATGGAGCCTGTCCTAAACCCCGTGCACAGCCATCGCTCTTCTTCTAGCGACCGAGCGGCCACTGTCTACAGTGGTCGCTCGGTTACGGCTTCGTCGGTACCGAAGGGATTCTCCCTCCTTCGGAGTGACGCTGGCACTCACGCTCAGCGGGCGCCTCAGCACACTCGACGCGCTCTGGTCGGTCTGGGCCGAGCACGGCCAGGCGATGACCGACGAGCAGTGGCGGCGGCCGACCCGGCTCGGCGACTGGGACGTGCGGAGCCTGTACGCGCACGTCGGGTCGTGGCCCTTCGGGCTTTCGATGCTTATCGACCGCGTACGGGACACCGAACCGACACACGCCACAGCCGCCGCGCTCCTGCGGGACTTCAACGCCCCGGACGGGATCGCCAACAGCATGCGGGACAAGGTCGCCGCCAGAGCCCGCGAGGACGCGGCCAGCTACAGCACGGCGCAGATGGTCGAGCAGTTCGCCGGTACGGGACCGCGGGCGATCGCCACCGCGCGGCAGCTGGGCCCCGTCGTCGTCGACTACTTCGGGCGCGCGCTGCTGCGCCTCGACGAGGCTGTCAGCATCGAGGCGGCGACCGGCCGGAGCACGACCGACCTGTTCCCGGTCCTGTCCTGAGCGAGCGGGGTCCGGCGGGAACTCGCCGCCCTCAACCAGGGCTGACGGACGCTCCGCCCCATTCCTCAGGGGCAACGTCGGCGAGCGTCTCTGAGAACGTCCACCGGTGGCCTGCAGGATCCTCGGCGGTGTACTGCCGTTCGCCGTACTCAAAATCGGTCGGCTTCATGAGGATGCGTGCGCCGTGCGCCCGTGCCCGGTCGCAGTGGGCCCGCACGTCCTCGACACGCACCATTACCGAGTGGCTGACCTCGCCGGGACGGGGAGGGCGACGATCGCCGTGGACATCACCGACGATCACGGCACCATCGCCGAACTGGAGCTGAGCGCGGTGGTTCTCGCCGATCCGCACCCGCTCGACGAAGCCGAAGGCCGCAGACAGCCAGGCGACCGCCTTGCGCACATCGGGATAGATCAGGACCGGGATCACCGTTGACGCCGGAATGGAGCGGTTGGCCTTCATGGCAGGCCATTCAACCACCGCCGCGCACCTCGACTTGTGATCAAAGGCGGCGCGCGACCGTGACGAGGAAGCGAACCTCCCCGGAGAGGCCGAGTACCGGCTCGGCGGCCAGCTGGTCGAACCGCCGGTCGTACTCTGTCTCATCCATCAGCCCGAAGACGTTGACGATGACCGGTTTCGCGGCGCTCATGCTGGTCAGCATGTAGGCATACCAGCGTTGACCGTAGCTGGTGGCGCCACCCATTGGGTACCGCAGCTCCTCGGTCGTGATGGCCTCGAAGCCCGCCTCCTGCAGCAGCGGCCAACGGCCGCCAGTCCCGGTCGGCTTCCCGCCGACCCAGATCCAGGCGCACATCACCGTACGAAAGCCGGTCCAGCGCCGGTTTGCCACGCCGGCGCAGCACCGCCCGCATCCGGGCGACCAGCTCGTCGATGTCGAACGGCTTGGCCACATAGTCGTCGGCGCCGAGGTCCAGCGCACCCACCTTGTCCCGGACCTCGTCCCGGGCGGTCAGCATCACCACCGCCACATCACTGACCTGCCGCGTCTCCCGCAGCACCCCGATCCCGTCGCGTTCGGGCATCCCGATGTCCAGCAGCACCAGGTCCGGTTCCCGCTCCCGTAGCACCGCCAAGGCCGCCTCCGCGGTGTACGCGCAGGCGACGTCGAAACCCTCGAACCGCAGGCTACGCTCAAGCAGCCCGACCAGCTTCACGTCGTCGTCGACCACCAGGACCCGCGGTGAACCGTTCGGCATGCCCCTCCCTCCAGGCGCTCACCGGCCAGTCTGCCCGGTACCGGTGGGCGCGGCGAAGCTCCCGCATCCAGCCTGCCGGCGGCGGATGAAGCGACCTGGTACGAATCCTGAGCGAACTCTGAAGGGAGATCAGCTCCAGCGCAGAGAGCACCGCCAGGGCTTGTCGCGTTCAGCAGTCCGGAGCCGGGGTGGGCAACTGCTGCCGGTCTACGCCCGGGTTGACCTGCCGCCCGTCGCGCATGGTGAACGTGTCGGTGGCCAGCCACAGCAGCCAGTACCCGCTGGTACCGGGCGGCCCGCCGTGGCCGTGGGCGTAGTCCGGTGCGTCGGTACGGTGGAAGTGCGGGAAGTCCGGGGAGGGCTGCTTGGATTTGCAGAACTGGCCGGTGACCGCGATCCCGACGAAGCGCAGTGCGGTGGCCTTGCCCGCGTCCGGGCTGTCGAACTGAAGGAAGACCAGCGCGTTCGGGTTGACCCACCGGTACTGCCGTGGGGCGTGCTGCCCGCCGGTGAGCGGTTGATCGGAAAACAGCGGCCACAACGCGGCGATGTCCTGTGTGGACAGAGTCTTCGCTCCGGGGCCGGCGAAGTCGGCCTTCGGCACGGTAGCCCCGCAGGTCGGAGCGGGGGTGGGTGCCTGCTGGTAGTCCACGCCCGGCGTGACCTTCCGGCCGTCCTTGAGCGTGAAGCTGTCCACCGCGACCCAGCTCAGCCAGTACCCGACGGTACCGGGCGAGCCCCCGTGGCCGTGCCCGTAGTCCGGGGCGTCGAGGCGGTGGAAATGCGGGAACCCGCCGCCGGGTCCGCCGGGCTGGGCCTCGGCGCAGAACACGCCCTTGACCGCGATACCGATGTAGCGCAAGGTCGTGGCCTTGGCCGGATCTGGGTTGTCGAACTGCAGGAAGATCAGCACCTTGTCGTTGACCCAGCGGAACAACCGGGGGGCCTGCTGCCCACCGGTCAACGGCTGGTCGCCGAACTGCGCCGCCAACGCCGTCACGTCCTCGTGCGACAGCGGGGCCCCGTGCGGCCCCGTGGCCGACGGCGACGAGGGGGCGGCAGCGGGTTGTCCGCCGTGGCCACAGGCCGCAAGGGCGAGCCCCACGGCGGCCAACACCGTAGGTTACCCGACCACGGAAGATCGAACGCATCGTGCCTCCCAGGGTTTGCCGGACATGCGGTCGCGACGCTACGGGCCCGACCCGGACAAAACCGCTGATGATCGACTAAAGAGTTCCTGAACAGGTGAGCGAGGAGCGGACGATCGAGACCGTCTCCCGGCTGACGGTGCCGCAGAGGTGGACCTACGCGGCGGTGCGACTGCGGCGTCGTCGCGCCAGCCAGCGCAGCGCGAGCCAGCAGAACAGTCCAAACCCGACAGTCGAGTAAACTAGGTTCACCACGACGGCGACCGTCGGGTCGAACCCCAGGCTGCGCAGCTGTCGCTGCCTCAGCTCGGGGATACCGACGGTCAGCTCCGCGATGGTGCCCGCGATCGCGGCCACCTGCCCGGCGAGAACCACGAAGCACACGACGACGACCCAGCGAACGCCCCGTACCACCAAGCCGGCCGCCGCGGCCAGCACTACGCCCACGACCACGAACGGCCACACCTGACCGGTCTGATCGTGGGTCAGGGCCGCGACCACACCGGTCGCCGCCATCACCACCCCGGCGAGCAACAACACCAGCACACCGATCTTCAATGGTCGGTGGAACACCGGCTCGGGCACGGCCCTGATCCTAGGCCGGCTCCCAGGTCGGCGACCGCGCCCACTCGATAACGAGACGACCGCGGTGTTCGACGACGTCGGTGCCGAGCTCGGCGCAGAGGGATCGGAATCTTTGACGCACCCAGGTGGCCTCGTCGCCGGTCGCGGTTGCCAGCCGGGTGTGGCAGAAGTCCAGCGCCAACGGGACAGCCTCGAGCCGCTGTGGCCTGGGGTCGAGCGTGATGAGGAACAGCAGGCCGAGGTCGTTGCGCAGCGTCCGATCAATGGCGTAGTCGTCGATGAAGTCGCCTAGGTCGTACAGGATCCGGTCCCCCACGCCCTGGAACACGTGGGCGGAGTGCCCCGCCACCAGGGTGGCGCCGGCGCCACGAAGCTCGTGGGCGGCCCGCCGGACGTACGGCAGGGGCGAGGCGAGCATGTTCGGGCCCCAGTGAGGCGAGACGAGCACGGCGTCGGCCTCGGTGGCGGCGGACCTGACGGTATCGATCAGCCAGCCTGGGGTGTCGTGGCGCAGGTTGGCGTACGCGACGCCGGGGCGGCCACGGCCGGCGGCGTACTCAGCGGGGTGGTCGGTGAAGGCCACGATCGCCAGCCGCAGCCCCGCAGCCTGTAGGACAACGGGTTGCCGAGCGCGTTCGATGTCGGGTCCCGCGCCGACCCACTGGATGCCTGCCGCCGTCAAATGGTCGAAGGTGTCGAGAAGCGCCTCGCTGCCGAAGTCGAGGGCGTGGTTGTTGGCCAGCGATACGCAGTCCACGCCGAGCAGGGTGAGCACTTTGGTGGCCGCAGGCGGGGCCCGGAAGAAGAACGGCTTAGCGGGATCAGGCCACGGCCGCCCGCGGGTGGAGATGCAGCATTCGAGGTTGACGAAGGCGAGGTCCCCCTCGCCGAAGGCGGCAACCGCCTCGCCGGAGAAGAGCGCGGAGGGCGACGACGTCGTCAGGACGTGGGCAACCCCCCGCCCCAGCATCGTGTCGCCGGCGAGCACGAGCTTCACCACATTGCGCTACCCCACGGTCCGGGCCCGGAAACGCAAGAGCGCGGGCCGCGACAGCGGCGCCCGATACGCCGAACCTGGAGCCCCAGGTCGCTCAAGCGTTCCCGGGCCGATCGCGGCGGCTGCTGCGCGCCGGCCGGTTCGTGCTCGTAGACACCAGCACCGCGGTCAAGGGGGCATCCGGTGGACGCGCCGCGGCTGGGCTCGGTGTACCTATTGCGTCGGCTGCCTGGGCACTACCAGCGTCACCGGTGTGCTGCCCAGCCCACGCAGCCACACGGTCAAGACCACGCCACCGCCTACCGCGTCCGGCAGATCGAGCACCGACGTCGTGGGTACCATATCTGCCGTGCACGGCCGCTGCCCGTAGTCGGCGCTGACGGTGATCTCCACGGTAGTTGGATCCCGAACTACCAGTGCGACCGGCACTGCTGGGCAGGACCCGCTGCCCCACAGAGTGAGCTCGATCGTCGCGCCGCGCCAGACCGCTGAGGCATGGCCAGGCTCGACGGGCGGACTCGCCACGTCGCTGGGCATTCCGCGGTAGCTCGTTGACGCGATCGACACTGGGCGGGTTTCGGATCGCGAACACGCCACAAGTCCGGACATCGCGATGGCCGCGACGATCCATGTCACCACACGCTCGATACCAGTTATGACGCTTCAACCGGCGCCAACGGCCACACCCGAACCCACCAGGATTGCCACGACCCTTTGTCAACCTCGACCGCCAAGACCAGGACCGCCTCCGCCAGCTAGCGGCACGGCCCTACGGCCCGCCCCACACCCCCGACGAATCCACGGTCCGGCGGAACGTGCCTAGTCGTGATCACGGATTCACCGGCCGGATTCGGTCGGGCGTCGGCGTTGACTGGAGGCAGCACGGTGCAAGGGGCGGGCCCCGGTGCTGCACACCATGGACCAGGGCGTACTGATGCTGGTGTTCGGCCGCCCTCGCAACAAGATCACTTTCAGCTATGACGGCGGGAGCACCTGGGCAACCGCGCACAGCTTCTACGACAACATTCCGACTTCCGGTTGCGCTCTGGGCTACCAACTCGCCGACGGGTCGTACTTCCCATGCTCATCGCTGGGGTCGAGTGGCTACATGGGCGTTGCGGTCACCTCGCCGCGGACGGAGTACGTCCTCGGCGACAACTGCCACTGCCACACCAACTGGGGCTGCGCCGGGGACTACCAGTACCCGCACGGCCGCGATGACAAGCTCTGGTTCAGCACCGTTGTGCTGAGCTGACCGCACCCACGCCCGCAGACCCGTGGAGGCCCGAGCCCGGTGTGGGGCCGAGCAGGGCGATGCAGGCGTGGACGGCGAGCTCGGTGATGTCGCTGATGCGTCCGCCGTCCTCGACGGTGGAGGCCGTCAGCTCGCGGAGCCCGCCGAGCAGCATGATCGCGAGTTGTCGCGACACCGGGCTGGCCCGGACGGCGCGCCACGCGTCGGTGTCGCAGAGCGTCTGGATCATGGTGACGAAGGCTTCCATCGTGTCCCGTTGCAGCCGGCGGGCCGCGGTGCCGAGCGATGGCACGTCACGGATCCAGCTGAGGGTGATCGCCGGCCGGGACTCCGCGCAGGCGATCCATGCCTCGACGGCCTGCCGCACCTGGCTGGTCCACGGTGTGCTCTGGTCGACCGCGGCGGAGATCTGGCGGATCATCTCCGCGTTTGCGTCGGTGAGCAGCGCGACGAAACAGGCTTCCTTGTCGGAGAAGTGCTCGTAGAAGGTCCGCCGTGAGGTCCGCGCGCGACGCACGATGTCGGCGACTGTGGTGTTCCGGTAGCCATCCTCGACGATCGACGCGGCGAGGCCGTCAAGCAGACGCTGGCGGAACTCGTCAGCATCCTCGTTCGCGGTTGCGGTCGGTTCGGCGGCGTGCTGCTGCCGCACAGTCGTCACCGTGGTCACGCTATACCTCTCGTCCGGCGAAGCCCTTGTACCGGATGGTACGCGAGCGTACCGTGTGTGGTTGGTACGCGAGCGTACCGCGTTGGGAGGGGTGTTGCTCCGATGACGACTGTGACGCTTCCGCCGGGTCCGTCGACCCCTCGAGCGGTACAGGGCGCCTATGCGCTGATCGTTGCCCAACGGGGGATGCGCCAGATGCGGGACCGCTACGGGGACGCTTTCACCGTCAACGTGCCGATCTTCGGCCGGGCCGTGGTCGTCAGCGATCCGGCGGAGGTCAGGCAGATGTTCATGACCAGTCGGGACGTCGCGGACAATCTTGACCGGAACCTCGGGCGGGTACTGGGTCCCGGCTCGTTGTTCGCGCTCGCCGGCGAGGAGCACCACAGGCAGCGCAGGCTGCTCATCCCGCCGTTCCACGGCCGGCGGCTCGCGGCGTACGAGAAGATCGTCGAAGAGGAGACGGTGCGCGAGCTGGCGTCGTGGCCGCAGGGCCGGGCCTTCCCGACGCTGCCGTCGATGATGCGCATCACGCTGAACATCATTCTGCGCGCGGTGTTCGGCTCCGAGGGTGCTGAGCTCGCCGCGCTGCGCGAGCTGCTGCCGCGGGCGATCAAGCTGGGCTCGCGGTTGGCGGTGCTGCCCATCCCAAAGGTCGACCTTGGATGGTGGAGCCCGTGGGGGCGGTTCTGGGCGATGCGCCGCGAGTACGACGCGATCGTGGCACGGCTGATCAGCAAGGCGCAGCGGGATACCAGCCTCGACGAGCGCGACGACATCCTCGCGCTGATGCTGCAGAGCCGCTACGACGACGGCTCGGCGATGAGCCGCGCCGAGATCGCCGACCAGCTGCTCACGCTGCTCGCCGCTGGCCACGAGACGACCGCGACGACGCTCGCCTGGGCGGTCGAGCGGCTTCGCCGCCACCCAACGGTCCTGCGCGCGCTCGTCGAGGAGGCGGATTCGGGTGGCAGCGCGCTGCGCGAGGCGACGATCCTAGAGGTGCAACGTACCCGTCCGGTAATCGACCTTGTGGGACGGCAGGTGAAGGCCGACAGCCTCCAGGTGGGACGGTGGACCCTACCGAAGGGGTACGCCGTGCTGGTCAGCATCGCGCTGATCCACGACAACGAGTCGCTGTTCCCGAACGCGCGGACGTTCGATCCACACCGCTTCCTCGGCGCACGGCCGGACCTGTACCAGTGGATCCCGTTCGGCGGCGGCACCCGGCGCTGCCTGGGCGCCGCGTTCGCGAACATGGAGATGCACGTCGTCCTGCGTACCATGCTGCGCGAGGTCACCCTGGTGCCGACCGACGAGCCCGGCGAGCGTTGGCATTCGCGTGGCGTGGCCAACGCTCCGGCCAAGGGAGGCCGCGCCATCGTTCGCCGCCGGACCGCTGACACACTGCCATCCGTCGCGGCGAGGGCCGCCGGGCCAGCCACACCGGGAAGGACTACCGATGCCTCGACCATCTCGTAGGATCGCCGGCCGCCCTGTGGTGATCACCGGTGCCGCGTCTGGCATCGGTCGCGGCCTGGCCCGGCGGCTGTCGGGGCTGGGCTCCCCCGTGGCCATCGCCGACGTGGACGGGGCCGGGCTGAAGGCGACCGAGGCGTCGTTGTCCGGTCCGGTGCTCAGACGGGTCCTCGATGTCCGGGACGCGGCCGATCAGCTGCAGTTCGCCGGCGAGGTACGCGCGTGGCTCCCGGCACCGCTGGGGGCGGTGTTCAACAACGCCGGCGTCGCGGTGGCCGCAACGGTTCTCGACGCGGTGCCGGAGGACGACGACTGGCTGTTCGAGACGAACTTCTACGGCGTAGTCAATGGGACCCGGGCGTTCCTGCCGATCCTCGTCGAGCAGGACGACGGCGTCATCGTGAACACCTCAAGCGTGTACGGGCTGGTCGGCATGCCGTACCAGAGCGCCTACTGCGCCTCGAAGTTCGCCATCCGCGGCTTCACCGACGCGCTGCGCCAGGAGCTGCGCGGCACCGGCGTGCGGGCGGTGACCGTGCATCCGGGTGGCATCAAGACGAACATCGTACGCAACGCGCGCATCCGCACCGATCCCGAGGGCCTCGGGCGGTCCAAGGAGCAGCTGGCGGCGCAGTTCGAGGCCATCGCGATGACCTCGCCGGACAAGGCGGCGGCGATCATCCACCACGGCGTCGAGCGCGGCAAGGCTCGGATCCTCGTCGGACCGGACGCCTACCTGTTCGACGCACTCGCCCGGGTCGCGCCCACCCACTACTACGCCGTGCTCTCGCGCCTGCAGTCAAGGCTGCGCGCCGGACAGAGGGAGCCCGTGTGACAGCGACGACCGAGCATCTCGACGTCCTCATCATCGGCGCCGGTCTGTCCGGCATCGGAGCGGCACACCATCTCCAGTCCGCCTTCCCCGGCCGGAGCTACGCGATCCTCGAGGCGCGCGACGCGATCGGCGGCACGTGGGACCTGTTCCGCTACCCCGGCGTACGGTCTGACTCCGACATGCACACCCTCGGCTACCGGTTCCGGCCGTGGACGCAGGCCAAGGCCATCGCCGACGGACCATCCATCCTCCGCTACATCCGCGACACCGCCGCAGAGGCCGGCATCGACCGGCACATCCGGTTCGGGTACCGGGCGGTACGCGCCGAATGGTCCACAGTGGACGCGCACTGGACCGTGGAGGCGCTCCACGGCGGCGAAACCGTCCGGCTGACCACCAACTTCCTGTACCTGTGCACCGGCTACTACCGTTACGACACCGGCTACGCGCCGCACTTCCCCGGCATCGAACGCTTCGGCGGAACCATCGTCCACCCGCAGCACTGGCCGGAGAACCTCGACTACACCGGCAAGAAGGTCGTCGTGATCGGCAGCGGCGCGACGGCCGTCACGCTCGTACCGGCCATCGCTGATCGGGCCGCACACGTGACCATGCTGCAACGCTCGCCCACCTATATCCTGTCGTTGCCCGCCGAGGACGCGATCGCGAACCGGCTGCGGCGCATGCTCGGGGCACGCCGTGCGTACCCGATCGTGCGATGGAAGAACGTCGCGATAGGCACGCTGATCTACCAGCTCAGCCGGCGCCGTCCAAGCCTCGTGAAGTCGTTGATCCGCAAGGCGGCGACCCGCCGGCTGCCGCCTGGCTACGACGTCGACACCCATTTCGAGCCGCGCTACCAGCCATGGGACCAGCGGCTGTGCTTCGCCCCCGACGGTGACCTGTTCGCCGCGATCAGCCAGGGGCGGGTGTCCGTGGCCACCGACCGCATCGCCGAGCTCACCGAGGCGGGGCTGCGCCTGGAGTCCGGTGCCGAGCTCGAGGCGGACATCGTCGTCACCGCCACCGGGCTGCAGCTTCTGGCCCTCGGCGACATCCAGCTCGCCGTCGACGGCAGCGAGGTCAAACTTGCGCAGACCATGGCCTACAAGGGCATGATGCTCAGCGGCGTACCGAACCTCGCCTTCACAGTCGGCTACACGAACGCGTCCTGGACCCTGAAGGCCGACCTCGTCAGCGAGTACGTCGTCCGGTTGCTGCGCTATCTGGACGCACACGGCTACGACCAGTGCGTACCGACCAACGACGACCCGACCATCACCGAGCGGCCCCTGCTCGACTTCCAGGCCGGGTACGTGCTGCGCTCCATCGACCGGTTCCCCAAAGCCGGCTCGCGACCCCCGTGGCGGCTCGGCATGAGCTACGCGAACGACGTGGTGAAGCTGCGACACGGCCGGATCGACGACGGCACGATGCGGTTCTCCCGCCGCCCGGTGGCCCACGAGGCCGTCCGCCAGCCGGCGTAACCTTCCTAGCCAGGCGCCTTCATGCGGCGCTCTGCGCTGGCGTGCCACCAGGCTGGAGGGGATGCCCCGGTCACCTTCGAGGTGGGTTGGTCTGGATGTAGGCCAAGTCGGCGGAGGGCATGGGACCACCATGATGCGCTGCCGCATCACGAGCGTCCACGGCGTTTTGTAGACGTCGCTGGAGTTCGTCATGACGGTCGGTGAGCTGGTGCCTGCACGTGCCGGAGGATGGTGGCGACGATCTGGTCGAGGGGTGCGTTCGTGTCTACCTCAAGCCCCGCCGCGCCTCTGAGCAGTGGTTCGATGGTTTGCTGCAGGTGAAGTGTCCGAGCGACCTCGTCGGGATCCTTCCCATAGGGGTTGTTGGTCCTCGCGGCCAACCGCTGAACGATGACTGGAGCGGGCGCGGTCAGCAGGATGATGTGATCGAACTGCGGGTAGAACTTCCCCTGGTTGGGAGCGCACCCGCTGAGGAACAGCACGTCCACCTCGTTGGCGGACAACAGCTCCTGGATGCGGTCCTCTCGCCATACCCAGTCGTGCCCAGGGGTCAGGCCGGTTGGTTCGTCGTCGGGGACTTTCACCAGCTCGGACAGCCCGTCGTAGTCCGTATCGACGGCCGCGTAGCCAAGCGCGGCCAGCTCGCCGATCACGGTCGACTTCCCGGTTCCTGACATCCCGGTCAGGAGCACCCGCTTCATCCTGGCAACCGATCGTCTGGCAGACGGCGGCTGACTAACGTCGTTCCAGGAGAACCACGGGAATCCTCCGGGTGGTCTTCCGCGCGTACCCGTCGTAGCCCTTATACATGTCGGCCATCTGTCGCCACAGGCGCTCGCGCTGCTCCCCCGCGGTCTCGATGGCTCTGACTGGGAAGGTCTCGCGGCCGATCTGCGCGGAACCTTCCGGCCGCGACCGCAGGTTGAGCCACCAGGCGGGGTGCCTGGCCTTACCGCCGTTGGACGCGATGATCACCCACCGGTCGCCGTCGGTCTGGTACATCACCGGTACCGTCCACGACCGCCCCGACTTCCGCCCGGTCGTGGTGAGCAACAGCACCGGCGCGCCGAACATCCTGCCGCCGATCTTCCCGCCGCTACGCCGGTACAGCCACACCGCCGTACGCATGAACCCACGCGCAAGCGCCTTACCGAGACCGCCAGACCGCTTCGCCATCTTCACTACCTATCAGAGAAGACGAGTCGGTGAGACACCGGCCCGTGTCCGTGGCGCATCCAACACCCCTCGGCATTATGCCGGCATGAGCGCCTGGCGTACCGCGAGCTCGGGGCTGCCGTGGAAGGCCGGTCCGTGTCCGGGGATGACGACCTCCGCGGTCAGGCCGCGCAGCCGCTGGAGGGACTCGCGGGCTTGGGCGGTGTCGGTGTTGAAGAACGCCGGTAGCAGCTGGGGGCCGCGTTGTCTGACCAGGGCGTGCCCGGTCATCAGCGCGTCGCCGGCGAGCAGCGCACCGCGGTCGGGCAGGTGAAAGCTGGTGTGCCCGCTGGTATGCCCGGGGGTCGGTATGGCGACCGGCGCGCCCGCAACGTCGAGTGGCCCATCGGTGAACGGGTCCAGCCCGCGCAGCCGTTCGGGGCGGGCTCCCTTGAGGCGGATCACGTCGAGGAGCCAGACCACGACGTCGGGTCGCCAGAGCATGCGCAGCAGCGTGGCCTCGCTGACCTGCTCGATGCGTTCGCCCTTGGCGTTGGCCGCTTCTCGCTCGTGCGCGCGTACCGGAACCCGGTGTGTGCGGCGCAGGTACTCGGCGCTGCCGATGTGGTCTGGATGTCCGTGGGTGAGCAGGATGGCGCCGAGATCGGCAGGGGACCGGCCGATCTGCTCGAGGGAGGCGATGACCCGGGCTCGATCGCCTGGGTAGCCGGAGTCGATCAGCGTGACCTCGGCGCCGTCGGTCACGAGGACCCACGACACGTGCTTGGCCCGCGCGTGGTGGACCCCGGGTGCCACCTCTACGACGTCGACGTGCATGCTACCTCCCGCCACACGATGGTCTCAGCGCGGCCGCGGCTGGCCAGTATCCGGGGCAACCTGGCCGCGGTCTCCCGCGGTGGCGGTTCTGGAAGCGAGCCAGTCGAGGCTGACGGCGGCGGTCCACGACTGGGCGTGGCTGCCTAACGGTTCGCCTGTGTGCGGCTCGTAATACTCGGCGAAGGTGCCATCGGCCACCAGCCGCAGCCCTTCCCGGCGCATCTGTTCGGCCCTACACGGGTATCCACGCCATTCGAACGCCCAGCCGAAGAGCCAGACGACATGCGGCCAGAGCGGGCCACGCCAGTAGCGGCGCGCGTCGTATCCGGCGGTGCCTGGACGAGTGGACGGTGGTACCGCAGCGACGAGGCCGGGAGCGCCACACCAGCGCGGTCCGTCGAGCTCGGCGAGGACGGCTTGCTCGGACGTTTGGTCGAGGCCGCCACAGAGCAACGGCGCGAAGCCGGCCAGCGTGTCCGTGCCGAGCCACCGCCCGGCGCGAAGGTCATGGTCTCGCGCCATGCCGCTGGCCGGGTCGGTGCTCGCAACGACGGCGCGGCGCAGGCGATCGGCCCAGCCGCGTAGCTGTTCGGCCTGGTCGTTGGGGCGCCGCGCGACGGGTGCGAGCTTGGCGAGTATGTCACACGCGACGGCGAGGACCGCGGTGGCGAAGACATCACCCACGCGGAATGTGCTCTGCCGAGCGATGGCAGCGTCGTCGTACCGCAGCCGGCGCAGCTCGCCGGCCAACCACAGGTATCGGTCGTACTCGGCGTCTTCCGGCCGCTGTGCACGGTCGCCCACCACGCTGACGTCGGTCCGGTGGTATGCGGGCAGCGGCCCGACGTGGACAGCCGCGTAGGGCTCGTCCCAGCGCGGCGAGTTGTCCATGCCGGACTCCCAGCCGTGCACGATGGCGACCAGACCGGGGCTCGCCTCGGCGCGTGTGGTCACCAACCAGCGGTGCCAGGCGTACAGCGCCGGCCAGGTTCGTTGGACGAACGCCTCCGCCGCGTCCCGGTCCGTGCCGCCATGACGGCGCGCCACCTCCAGAATCCGGTCGACCGCGATGGCGTGTACCGCCGGCTGGCAGATACCCGACGTCGCCGGTCGGCGGGGTGCCGCGTCGGTCAGCTCGGCGCACCGCCACCACTGCGGTCCCGGAAAGTACTCGGAGGCATCGTCGGCGAAGACGATGTGCGGGATCATGCCGGTACGCCATTGCGCGGCGAGCAGCGAGTCGAGCTCGACGCAGGCCCGGGGTACGGACAGGTGGGCCAGCCCGATCGCCACGAACGCGGCGTCCCAGCTCCACTGGTGTGGGTACAGCCTCGGGGCGGCCACGGTCATGGTGCCGCGATCGTTGGTCCGCAGCACACCCGCCGCCGCCTCGCCGAGCTCGTCCTCGGCAAGACGCCGGCGTGGCGGGTGGACCATACCCGGTCCCTCAATCCTCCAGGGCGAGCGCGGTTTGCGGATCGAACCAGCGTTGGTGTTCTTCGCCGAGCCGCACCCACACCCGGTCGCCGGGTTCGGCCCGGAACCTCGCCGGTGCCTGGATCTTGAGCGTCTGCCCGCCGAGCTCGGCGGTCAGCAGTACCGAGGAGCCGAGCGGCTCGTACACCTGGACCACCGCGGACACCGCGTCCGGTGCGCCCTCTTCGACCAACGCGATCGCCTCGGCCCGGATGCCGAGCCGGATTTCGCGGCCGGCAAACGAGGTGAGACCAGCCGGCGCCGGCACCCGTACGCCGCTGATGTCGACGTGTCCGTCGATGACCGTACCGGTCAGGAAGTTCATCGGCGGGCTGCCGATGAAACCACCGACGAACACGCTGACCGGGTGGTCGTACACATGCAGCGCGGAGGCGACCTGCTCGATCCGGCCGTCTCTCATCACCGCGACCCGGTCGCCCAACGAGAGCGCCTCCACCTGGTCATGCGTCACGTAGACGGTCGTGGTGCCCAGCTCGCCGACGAGCTTCTTCAGCTCCGCCCGGAACGCCAGCCGGAGCAGGGCGTCCAGATTGGACAACGGCTCGTCCATGAGCAGCACGTCGGCATCCACCACGATGGCCCGGGCCACCGCAACGCGCTGCCGTTGCCCGCCGGACAGCTGTGCGGGGTACCGGTCCAGGAACTCGGTGAGCTCGAGCAGCTCGGCCGCCCACGCGACCTTGCGCCGGATCTGGTCGCGGGGTAGGCCGCGCATCGCGAGGCCGAAGCCGATGTTGTCGCGTACGCGCCGATGCGGAAACACCGCGTAGGACTGGAAGACCATCGACAGGTTGCGGTCTCTGGGCGGAAGGTACGTGACATCCCGCCGACCGATGACCACCTGGCCATCGGTCGGCAGCTCCAGGCCGGCAACCATGCGAAGCAGCGTGGTCTTCCCGCAGCCGCTCGGGCCGAGCAGCACCACGAACTCGCCGTCTTCGACGTCGAGCGAGACGTCGTCGTTGGCCCGGTTCTTCTGGCCCGGGTAGACCTTGACGAGATGACGTAACCGGATGTCAGCCATGGGTCGTCCTCATCGAATCGTTGAGCCCCACATGTTCAACAGGTACCGGCGCATCAGCAGGATGAACAGCAATGCGGGCACCACCAACGCGAAGCCACCGGCGAACCGGTAGTAGACGGGCGAGTATGACAACGACGTCAACACCTGGGCCGGCAACGTCCGGTTGGCCAGGGTGAGCACCGCCGCGCCGAGGATCTCGTTCCACGACAGCACGAACGTGAAGATGCTCGACGCCGCGATGCCGGGCAGCGCCATCGGGGCGATCACCCGGCGAAACGCGCCGAATCGGGTACAGCCGAAGATGAGCGCAGCCTCCTCCAGGTCGACCGGCACCGCGACGAAGACACTCGCGGTGATGAGCACCGTGGTCGGCAGGGCAAGCGCGGAGTGCACCAAGGTCACCGCGAGGATGCTGTCGTAGATGCCGGCGTTGAGGAACAGCGTCGCCAACGGTATGGACAGCACGACCACCGGCAGCGACCGGGTCAGCAGCAGGAACAGTTGGTAGGGGTCGCGGCCGCGGAACGCGTACCGGGCGATGGCGTAGCCGGCTGGCGCGCCCACGACGAGTGAGACCACGATGGTGGCCAGTCCCACCACGACAGAGTTGAGGAACGCCGGTACGACACCGGTGGCGCCCAGGAACCCCTGGAGCGTCTCGGTCGATGGGTCTCGGGGCCATACCGCCTTCGGGAACCGGTTGTGCTCGGACCGGCTGGACAACGCGGCGAGCGTGATGAGGTAGATCGGCGCGGCCATGAAGACCGTCAGTGCCACCGCCGCGACCTGTTGCGCGGCCCGGCGAACGCGAACCTGCCGCAGCGGCCGACGATCGATCGGTGGCAGCGCGATCTCGGCAGCCGCCGGCGCGGCGGTCGGGGTGTGCGCGGTCATCGTCTCACCTCCCACGGGTGCCGGGCTGGCGCAGCAGCCTCAGGTAGGCGAACGCGGTGACGATCGACACGGCGAGCACGACGAGTGCCACGGCGCTCGCTACCCCGGGGTCGGCGAGGTTGACGTACCACTCGTACGTCTCGCCGACCAGCAGCGGGAAGTTGCGGCCGGTGAGCGCCTGCGCCACGGCGAACGCTTCGAACGCGAGGATGGTCCGCAGGATCAGCGCCACCTGCAGGCTCGGCTTGAGCAACGGCAGCGTGACGTGGCGCAGCCGCTGCCAGAAGGTCGCGCCGAAGACCTGGGCCGCCTCGTCGTAGTCGCGCGGGATCAGCTGCATTCCCGCCACGATGATGATCAGTACGAGCGAGGTCGCCCGCCACAGCTCCGCGACGACCACGGCCAGGAACATCGTCCCCGGGTTCTGGTAGGACAGCCACTCGACGGGGTCGAGGCCGAACCAGCTCAGCGCCGAGTTGAGGTACCCGTTGTTGGTGAAGATCGACAGCCAGACCAGGCCGGCGGCGAGGTCAGACACGGCCAGCGGTACCGCCCACAGATAGAAGTACACGCCGGAAAAGCGCAGCCTCTCGCGCAGCAGCAGCGCCATGGACAGGGCGAGCGCGAACTGCAGCGGGATGAGTACGACGACGAGCAGCAGCGTGTTGCGCAGCGCGAGCCAGAACCGGGGATCGCCACTCATCCGCTGCCAGTTCGCTGTCGTGGGGTTGGTGAAACCACCGAACGCCTGGGACACGCCGACCACCAGCGGCCAGCCGAACAGCAGCAGCATGAACAGCGCCGACGGGGCGAGCAGCAGGTACGGCCCGAACCGGGCCGTGGTGCGGGCCAGCGGCGACCGGCGGGCCATGGTAACGCCCGCCGCGTCGCCCGTCGGGGTGCTCATCACCCCACCTTGCAGGGGCCGTCGCTCTTCGGATCCGGCGCCCAACAGGATGCCTTGGCCTCGTCGATCAGCTGCTGCAGGATCGGTGCCTGCGCGTCGAGCGTCTTCTTGATGTCCTGCTTCTGTAGGACGATCGCGGTGAACGCGTCCCGGAAGACCTTGGTCACCTGGCCCTCCTTGGCGCCCAGCCCGACCGGCGGCAGGGCAAGCAGCGCGTCGGTGCTGTCCTGCGTCTTGCGTACCGCCTCCGCCTCCAGCTTCACGGCCGGGGGCAGATCACCGGGTGGCTCCGTCTTGACCGTGGGGAAGAACGCGTTCTTCCGGAGCACCTCCAGCTGCGTCTCCGGCTTGGCCAGCGCCTTGATGAGCGCCTTCGCCTTGTCCTGGTCGGGTGCGCCCTTGGGGATCGCGAGGCCGGTGAGGATCGCCATGTAGGCACGCCCCTTCGGCCCCTTTGGCGCGGGCGCCATCACCCACCGGTCGGGTTGGTCCTTGGGCGCCTGCACCAGCCGGGCCACGTGGTCCCAGGCCACCTTCACCTCGCCGGCGGCCAGCGGCTCCTGCATGAACTCGTAGTTGGCGCTCGCCGCGACGCAGTTGGCCCAGAGCTCCCGCACGTACTGCCATGCGGTGACCGCATCGGCGGATCGGAACATCGTGATCTGCCCGCCGGTGAACGCCGGGTAGAGATATCCCTGTAGGAACCGGTGCAGCAGCCCTCTCGGGCCACCCGGGAAACCGAACACCGCTTTGCCGCCGTTGGCCTGCCGGGCCGCCTTCGCCCAGGCGAGGTACTGGTCGTAGGTGAGGTTGTCGACGTCCGCGCCGGACGGCAACCAGGCCAGGGCGTCCTTGTGTACGGCGAGCACATAGGTCGCCTGCGCCCACGGGATGTAGTAGGTCTTGTCGGTGCCGAGCTTGCCCAGCGTGGTGAACTCGTCGGGGTAGCCGGCCCCGGACAGCTCGCTGGCCAGCCCGGACAGATCCTCCAGCAGGTTGGTGCCGAGCGTCGCCATGTCGCCGTGCAGCCCTCCGACTACGTTGATCTTGACCTGCTTTGCCTGCACCTGCGAGGTGACCTGGCTGATCACCTGGCCAGCGTCGGTCGGGACGAAGTTGACCTTCGCATCCTTGTACGCGGAGTCGAGGATCTTGCGGAACCGCTCGGCTTCCTCAACGGGCGTGAACTGGGTCGAGATGAACGTCAGGTCGCCGCCCTTGCCGCCGCCTGACGTGGTGAAGCCGCCGCAGGCTGACAGCACCGGGATCGCCGGTGCGGCGGCGCCGATCGTGACGGCCCACCGCAGCACATCGCGACGGGAGATGACGGTGGTCGTTGCCGGGGCCATCGCTTGATCAGACATTCGGCCCCTCCCTTCATGAGCCGGTACAGGCAGTATTGCGCCTACGAAGCCATTCGGGTCGGGCGTTGATGCTCACGGGCTGAGCTGCCCACCGGACGATCAGCTGGAAGTATCACCACCATGAGCACAGGCTTCGACGCAATCGTGATTGGCGCGGGCCCCGGCGGCGAGGCCGCCGCGTCCCGGCTGCTGGCCGGCGGGCTGCGAGTCGCCCTGATCGAGCGGGAGCTGATCGGCGGGGAATGCGCCTACTGGGCCTGCATTCCGTCCAAGACGCTGCTGCGCCCGGTCGAGGCCCGCGCCGAAGCGAGCAACGTCGCCGGCCTGTCCACGCCGGACCTGGACTGGGCCGGGCTGCGCGACTACCGCGACTGGATGATCCGCCACCTCGACGACACGGCACAGGTCGCCGACTACCAGAAGCAAGGCGCGACCCGGCCACCGATCGCGGGCCTGGACCAGGTACCGGTGTGGACCAACCGAGAGGCCACCACCCTGCGCGAGATCCCGCCCCGGGCGGTCATGATCGGCGGCAGCGCAGTCGGTGTGGAGCTGGGCCAGTTCCTGGCGCGAGCTCGTCGCCGCCCACCTACGCAGCGACGGCATCGACATCCGCGCCGGCCGCCAGACCCCGGGGCGCCCGCCAGGACGGCGACCACACCCTGGTTGAGCTCGACGACGGTACCGCCGTCCGTACCGACGTGATCGTGCTCGGCACCGGTCGCCGGCCCCGCACCGCAGGCCTCGGCCTACCGGAGCTGGGTATCCCGCTCAGCCCACAGGGGGCACTCGAGGTCGACGAGCATTGCCGCGTCGTCGACGGGCTGTGGGCTCTCGGCGACGTCACCGGCATCGCCCTGTTCACCCACGTCGCGAAGTACCAGGCCAGGGTGGTCGCCGACGCCATCCTCGGCCGCCCCCGCCGCGCCGACTACACCGCCGTCCCCCGGGTCGTGTCCGCCCAACCCGAGATCGCCGCTGTCGGCCTGACCACCGCCGGGGCCCGCGACCGCGGCATCACCACCACCGGCGCCGAGCTGGACCTACCCGAGACGATCGCCCGCCCCTGGACCTACGAACCCCGGCCCGCCGGCACCCTCGGCCTGCTCGCCGACCGGGACCGGCGTGTCCTCATCGGCGCCTGGGCCGTTGCGCCGCAGGCGAGCGAATGGATCCACCAAGCCGCCCTCGCCATCCGCGCCGCTATCGGCATCGACACCCTCCGCGACAGCATCGCCCAGTTCCCCACCGACAGCGAGGCATACCTCAACGCCGTCGAACAGCTCGACCTCTGAGTCCACAGTGGATGTGCGGGTGTCCCCTGGTCTGGTCCGCGCGGTGGCTATAGGCTCTGTGCCAAATGACGTCGGCGGGGAGGGTTGCGGTGGATTCTCGTGCTGCCGACCTGCGTACGGACGTGCCCCATGCGGCGCGGATCTACGACTACCTGCTCGGTGGTAAGGACAACTTCGCCGCGGACCGCGAGGCCGCCGCGAAGATCGTGGAGAACCTTCCCAACCTGCCGACCTCGATGCGGGCCGGCCGGAAGTTCATGACCCGGGTGGCCCACCACCTGGCGGCTGAACAGGGCATCCGCCAGTTCCTGGACATCGGCACCGGGCTGCCGACTGCGCCGAACCTGCACGAGGTGGTGCAGCAGGTCGCCCCGCAGTCCCGGGTGGTCTACGTCGACAACGACCCGCTCGTGCTGGTCCACGCCCGCGCGCTGTTGATCAGCACACCAGAGGGGAAAACCGCCTATATCAATGCCGATCTGCGCGACCCGGACGCCATCATCAACGCCCCAGAGCTGCGGGACACCCTCGACCTGGATCGGCCGGTCGCGGTGACCTTGATGGCGATCCTGCAGTACGTCGCCGACGACCAGCAGGCGCGCGACATCATCAACCGGCTGATGGCACCGCTGGCGTCGGGAAGCGCGTTGGCGTTGTCCACCGTGACCGCCGACACCGCGCCCGAGCAGGTGGACCGGGGCAGCGCCGCGTACAAGGACAGCGGCATACCGGTCAGGTCGCGCACCAAGGCCGAGGTGGAAGGGCTGTTCGACGGGCTGGACCTGATCGACCCGGGCGTGACGTTGGTGACCCACTGGCATCCCGACGACGAGGCCAGAGCGATCGATGACGCCCACGTCTACCTGTACGGAGGCGTTGCCCTCAAGCCCTAGCTCGTTCGGCCCGCCTCACGCGCCGGTGGCTGCGACGAGCAGCGGGCGGTGAGCGGCCAGGAAGTCGGCGACCGTGATGGGCTGGCGGCCGCTGACGCGCTCGACGACGTCGGTGACGACGTCGAACAGGCCCTCCCGTGCGGCGCGGCCGAAGCCGGCCGTCATCTGCGCGATCAGCGGCGGCGTCCCGTGGCCGATCGCGCCGGCGACGACCTGCTCGTCGGTCAGGCTCTGGTGGCGCACGCGGCGACCGGTCACCTCGCTGAGCATCGCCGCCACCTGGTCGTCGGTCACCGCCGCCGGGCCGGTGACGTCGAGCAGGCGTTCGGAGTGTCCGCCATGGACCAGCAGCGTCGCGGCGGTGGCCGCGCAGTCCTCACGAGTGACGTACCCGGTCGCCCCGGCACCCTGGTTGCTGGCCAACACGCCGCTGGCGACCGCGGCAGGCGCAGCGTACAGCAGCAGCTCGGTGTACATGTTGTTGCGCAGCACCGTATAGGCCAGCCCCGACTCCGCCAGCGCCCGTTCGGTCACGGCGTGGTCGGCCATGGGCGCACCGATCGGATGGCCGGGCCGATCCGCACCCGTCAACGAGGTGTAGACGACGTACTCCACCCCGGCCCGTGACGCCGCGCGGATCGCGTTCGTGTGCTGTCTTGCCCGGTACCCGTGGGTGCGTACCGCATCGGTACTGATCAGCAGGAGCCGCTGGGCCCCGTCGAACGCCGCGACCAGACCATCCGGATCGTCGAAATCAGCATGGCGGGTCGCGACCCCCAGATCAGCGGCCTTGTCCGGCGTGCGGCTGACCGCGATGACCTCGGCCGCGTCAACCAGCTCCAGCAGCATCTGTACGGTACGGCGGCCAAGCTGCCCCGAGGCACCGCTCACCACGATCATCGACCCGAGCCCTGTCCCTCAGCCGCGTCCCGCCGCCACACGCGTTTCCCTCATCATGGACCCGGCGGCGCCCAGCCGTCATCGACGGCGTTCTGTATGGCACCGCCGGATAGGAGGCTGGCGCACCGCCGGGCTCGACTGTCCAATGGTCGGCACAGGCGATCGGGGTGACGAAATGGGTGTCTCATGGCGCAACCTGACGTACCTGGCTATCGTGCTGCCGGCGTACCTGCCGTTGCTGGCGACCGCGGTCCCCGGGTGGCGTCGCTACCGCTGGCGTTACCTGGCCGGCTGGAGGGAATGGCTGCCGGCCATGATGGTCGTGGCGGCGCTCATGTCGGTCCTGGACGCGTTCAGCGTGGCTCAGGGGTGGTGGGTGTTCGATGCGCGGTACTTCACGCCGCCAAACGTCGCGGGTGTCCCCCTTGCCGAGCTGATGTTCTTCGCCGGGGCCGTGTTCTTCGTCCGGTTCATCGTGGTGAGCGTCGATGACATCGCCCCGCGCTACGGGCTGTCCGGACCGGTCGACCGGCGACGCCTGCTCGTTGGCGTCGTGGGCACGCTGACCGTCATCGGTTACGGGTACGCCTGGCTCAACGCCGCGCATCCGCGCACCGTGCTGGAGTTCGGGTTCATGTTTGTGCTGTCTACGCTGCTGCTGGCGACCACGCCAAGCTTCTGGCGGCGAGAGACGTGGCTGGGCATCGGCATCGCACTGGGGCTGCTGTTCATCATGGACTCGGTGATGAACGGTCTGGGCACGTTCACGCACACTCCGGGTGTCGGGACGGGGATCACGGTGTTCGGGCTGTTCCCGCTGGAGGACCTCCCCTATGCGCTGACCGTCATCCAGTTGCTCATCGCGGCACCCCACCTATGGCGGCAGGCGACCGCCTACCGCGGCGCCGATGCCGCGCTGCGCGTCGGCGAGCCGGTCATTTCGCCGGTCGTCGCACCGCCACGAGATGGCCGTCCACCTTCGTGATCTGAAAGTACTCCGGCTGCACGAGGTCGATCGGGCACGGGGCCGTGCATCTTCGAAATTGCTCCGCCGCGATGTCGTTTTAGCTCGATCAACTTCGACGTACAAGTAGCGGACAGAAATGTCGTACCCCTGTGGTGGAGTGCGGGTATCGGGCGGTGAGGAGGCCCACGATGCGTCAGCTGAGTATCAACGCCGTTCGGTCCGAGGCGCTGTTCGTATCGGCGCTGCAGCGCTCCGACGACCCCGGTGCCGAGCAGGTCAGACAGGCGATCGCGGGAGCCGTGCGCGAGCTGGGCAGCCAAGGATGCGCCGCCCGGGTGGCGCAGGAGTTCGGCGACCACCCGGAGCTCGCCGTGGCGCGGATGCGGTGGGCCCGCCGGATGGTCGACGAGATGTTCGGCGTCACCCGGCCTGATGCTGTCCACGTTCGCCGGCCGGTCTTCTCGGTGGCGGCTCACGTTGCCCAGGCCGCGTGATCGGTAACCGCCCCGCCAGGGTGCCGGCAGGCGCGCCCGGTCAGGCCCGGTCAGGCAGCGCCTCGCGCCAGTAGAGACGGCAGCCAGGCGCCGTGCCGTAGAGCCGCCCGGCATGGCCGGCCAGCACGGTGCAGCCCCCGGCGTCGGCAAGGTCGACCCAGCTCGCCGGCGCTAGCGCAGGCGGCCGGATGCGCAACCGGCCGGTGCGACCGATCGAGAACAGCAGCCCGCTCATCCCGGTGAGCGCCATTGTCCCGTCGGCCGGGCCGATCCGCGTCCACCCGTGGTCCCCGTCGGCCAACCGCACAAGGGCCAGGTGCCACAGCTCGTCGGCGCCGGTGACCGCGAAGAGCGTCCCGTCGGCGATGCCCAGAGCCGTCGTACCCGGCGGTACCGCGCAGAGGTCGGTCCACGGCGCCGGCGAGGTGACGGCATCCCGGTAGCGCAGCACGCCGCCGGCCGTCACCGCGTAGAGCCCCACTGCCAGGCCCGACACCGCCTCCCGGGGTGAGGTCAGGCAGACCACGTCCGGGGCGTCACCGACCGGGCGCCAGCGCAGGTTCTGGCCACCCGCCTCGCGACTGAGCAGGACACCGTCGCGGTCGACCGCGAACAGCCGGTGCTCGCCGGCGGCCAGGGCCAGCACGTCGGCCGGCGGCGCGACCACCTCCCAGCCACGTGGCTGCTCCGGCCGCGACAGCCGGTCGAGGACGTTGCGGGTCACCCGCTCGACCACCGGGTCGTCGAGGGTGTTGCCCCAGTTGACCGTCGCCGCGTTGAACACCGTGCCCGCCCCGAGCCGGAACACACCCATGGTGGCGAACCCGCCCTGGCCGTAGCGCCGCCAGTGCCGCAGGTCGGCCGTGGCCAGGATGACGAACGACGGGGGCGTGCCGTCCCTCCCGGTGGCTCGCGGCACGCCGTCGACCTCGTCGTACTCCGCGGCGTCGGTCTCGTAGCCGACGGCGCCCAAGCCGAAGGTGTCCCCGTCGGCGATCCCGGTGCCGGCGAAGACCCAGTGGTCGGCGAAGCGGACGGTGTACTGCGCGTCCTTCATCGCGTCCATGTAGTCGCCCCAGGCACCGGCGCCGTGCCGGTAGCTCACCCCGGTGAAGCTGTTCTCCGGGCGGTCGACCGGTGCATTGGACCATTCCACGGTGGCCCGGCTGGGGTCGACCCGCGCCATCGGATCGGTCACGGGGTCGCGGTAGCAGACCATCGTCCGCATGTCATCCTCGAACCGGGCCTGCCAGAAGCAGGTGTTGCCGGCGAAGAACGCGACGTTGCCGCCGGCGCGGGCGAACGCCTCGACCGCCTCGCGCATCTCCTTCGACCAGTACTCGTCATGGCCGTTGACCACGAGCAGCCGGTAGGCCCGCAGCAGGCCCAGGCCGTCGTGCAGGTCCAGGTTGGAGCAGTACTCGACGCGGTACCCGGCGGGGCGCAGCCAGCGCAGCAGGCCGTCCTCCCAGCGCTCCGGCGGTGGCCCGCCGCCGGGCCGGTCGAAGGAGACCCGGGTCGCGCGCTCGGGCTGCTCCGCGTAGTAGAGGCCCTCGTGCGGTACGCCGGACTGGTGGTACGCCTGCCACGTCGCGAACGGGATCGAGACCAGCACCGGCGAGGAGCTGCCCGGCTCGGCGGCCCGGACGGCGAAGTAGACGTCTTGCCCGCCGGGGCTGAACCGCGCTCGGTAGAGCGAGCTCGGCCAGTCTCGGGGGACCGTGAGCCGCCACACCGGCCCGTCCACCGCCCCGTCCAGCATGCGCCGGTCATCGGTGGCATCCTCGACCACGACCCGACCCCGGACCTCGTCGTCGCCGCCGGCCGCGGCCAGCTGGAACCGCAGGGTCTCCCCCTGCGCGCAGGAGGTACGGGAGGCGTACGCGAGCAGCGGACCACCCCCGTCGTCCACAGTCAACTGTTAGGAACTCTAACAGTCTCGATCAAACCTTACACGCCGGGTATGCGCGCGCAAGGGTACGTCCGGTCATTTGCCCGCATGCTCGGATCCTCCACAGAGGACAGACAGGCCGGACCGGAGTCGGCGGCGCCGGCCGGCCGTCAGCCGGTGCCGAGCGGCGGTTCAGCCGGTGCCGGGCGAGACCTCTTGCGCGATGTCGACCGGCAGGAGGAAGCCGCGCTCCACCAGGTGCGGGATGTGCGGTGCCGCGGCCTCGACGACCGCCTCCGGCGCGGCATCGTTGGCGACGGCGAACTGGACGAGCTCGTCGCGCAGCGGCTTTCCGTTGGCGCAGGCGCCGACGACGTTGACCACCAGCGGGTCGGCGTCTTCGCTCCAGCGCAACCCGGCCTGCAGGCTCAGCATCTGGCGGTCCAGGCGCCACCCGTCGGGTCCCGTGTGCTCGGCCGCCTGCCACAGCGTGAGACCGTCGCCTGGAACGTACCGGCCGTCGAGCGGCTCGTGGTCGCGGAGCCAGTCCTGCCGGGCGAACCACGCCTCGACCTGGGTGCCCAGTGGCGGGTCGAACTCGTGAAGGAGGCTCTCGATCCGCACCACCGGGTCGTCCCGACCACTCCGGCGCAGGGTGACCAGCCCGGTGCCGATCGCCTCGACGCGAAGCTCTGCAAACCAGCGCAGCCAGGCGTCGCGGTCGGCCGCGGTGGCGCCGTGGGTCTGGGCCAGCCAGCTGTCCACATAGGACGCCGGGTCGGCGAGCGAGCGCTGCAGGATCCAGGCGTCCAGGCCACCGGGTACCCAGCCGGACACGCGATCCCGCCAGTCCTCGCCGGTCACGTGCATCCAGCCGGCCACGTACTGCAGGTAGCCGCCGTCGGCGAGCACGCTCGATCCCTGGACGGCCAGCTCAGCCGTCAAGCCGTCACCCGGCCGGCCGGAGTCCTGATAGAGGAGGGTGGTCCGGCCGGGACCCACCACGAACGGCGGGTTGCACACGACCAGGTCGAAGCGGCGATCGGCCACCGGCGTCACCAGGTCGCCCTCGATCAGCTCCCAGCCCAGCCCGTTGAGCGCCGCGGTGGTGGCGGCGAACCGCAGGGCCCGCCCCGACAGGTCCACCCCGGTGACCCGCGCCGCGTGCCGGCTCAGGTGCAGCGACTGGACGCCGTTGCCGATGCCGAGGTCGAGCGCGGTCGCCACCGGCCGGCGCAGGACCGCCCCGGCCAGCTCCACGGACACCGGGCCGGCACACATCACGTGGTCCGCCGGGGTCGCCCGCTCCGGACGCAGGTCCGGGCGCACGTCGGCGACGACCCACCAGTCGCCGTACGGGTGCAGGTCCACCGCCGCCCGTACGCCCGTGCCGAGCCGCTCGACCAGCCCGGCTTGGATCGCCGCGGCCAGGTCCAGCGGGGCGAGCGCGGCGGCCACCGCCTCGGCGGGCTCGACCCGTCCACAAAGGAACAAGCGGATGAGGGTCGTGAGCCGGTCCGGCTCGGTGCTGTGACGGAGCGCGTCCGCGGCGGAGACTCCGCCGCACACCGCGACCGCCTCGGACCCCAACCGCTCGCTGACGCCGTGCCGGGTGTACCCGGATACGACAAGCGCCTCCCGCAACCGGGCGATCGAGCCGGGGCTCAGCAGCGAGGTTGTCACCGGGGCCAGAATAGCCGTCGATCGGCCATCCGCCGTCCACTGTTAGGACTCTTGACAGTTTCCGCGACGGGCTCATAGAGTGGCGCCACCTGGGGGGAGGTCTGTGCGATCCACCTGCTCTCCCAAGGTCATCGCGCCATACGTTCGGGGGAGCCTGGTGCAGCAACAGGAGTCGGCCGGAGACCCGCTGTCCTTCGGTCAAGAACGGTTATGGTTTCTCGACCAGCTTGACCCGGGCGACGCGTCGTACAACATCCAGCTGATCCGGCGCCTGCGGGGTCCGCTCGACGTCGCGGCGCTTCGGCTGGCGTTCGATGACGTCGTCGCGCGGCACGAGCCGCTACGCACGCGCTTCCCCAACGTCGCGGGCAGTCCCTGCGCGATCGTCGAGCCTGCCGCGGCGGTGCCGGTCGAGTGGGTCGATCTCAGCGGGCAAGCCGCCGCCGAGATCGATCCGGAGCTGGCGCGCCTGCTCGCTGAGCGCACCAACGCCCCCTTCGATCTCGCCGCCGGACCTCTGCTGCGGGTGAGCCTGCTGCGCCTCGGCGCCGACGACCACGTGCTCTGCCTGGTGCTGCACCACATCATCGCCGATGGCTGGTCGCTCAACATCCTCCTTCAGGAGCTCGAGGCGTGCTACCGGGCGCGTCGCGACGGGCGGGTAGCCGGGCTGGCCCCGCTGCCGATGCGGTACGCCGACCACGCGATCCGGCAGCGGGAACGGGCCGATGCGCTGGACGGCGCGCTCGCCTACTGGCGCGACCGGCTCGCCGGAGCGGGGCCGCTGGAGCTGCCCGCCGACCGGCCCCGGCCGGCGGTGAAGACAAGCAACGGCGCGTACCTCACCCGGGAGCTGCCGGGCGCGCTGGCCGACGCGATCGACCGCCTGGCGCGGGCCCGGCGTTGCACGCCGTTCATGGTGCTGCTCGCCGCGTACCAGGTGCTGCTGGGCCGGCACAGCGGCCAGCCGGACTTCTGTGTCGGCTCGCCGACCGCGGGTCGCGTGGTGGCGGAGCTGGAGCCGCTGGTCGGCTATTTCTCCAACGTGCTGGTCCTGCGGGCCGACCTGGGCGACGACCCGACGTTCGCGACGCTGCTCGGTCGCACCCGAGCCACCGTGCTCGGCGCCCTGGCCCATCACGAGATCCCGTTCGAGCGGCTGACGAGCGAGCTGGCCCTGCCCCGGGACCTGTCCCGGGACGCGCTGTTCCAGACGCTGTTCACCATGCACACCGAGGACACGCCGGACCGCGCCGCCGAGCTCCCGTTCGCCGACCTCACGATGAGCCGGGTGGACGGCGGGCACCGGCTGACCAAGTTCGACCTGATGCTCGACGTCTGGCGCGAGCCCACCCGGCTGGTCGTGGTGTTCGGCTTCAACACCGATCTGTTCGACCGCGAAACGGTCGACGGGCTGGCGCGGCGGTTCGAGGTCCTGCTGACGGGCGCCGTCGCCGACCCCGACCGGCCGATCTCCCGGCTGCCGCTGCTCGCCGACGACGAGGTGGACCGGTTGCACGCCTGGGGCACCGGTGCCGTCGCGCAAGCGCCGCCGGAGACCGTCCTCGAACAGGTGGCCCGGCACGCCGCGGACGCGCCGGCGGTCGTCTGCGGCGAGCGGTTACTGTCCTATGTGGACCTTTTGGCGGCGGCCGACCGCCTCGGCGGTGCCCTGCGCGACGCCGGGGTGCGGCCGGGCTCGATCGTCGGAGTCTGCCTTCCGCGGTCGGCCGACACCGTGGTCGCGCTGCTGGGCGTGTGGCGCGCCGGTGCGGCGTACCTGCCGTTAGACCCGGACTATCCCGCGCAGCGGCTGGCGTTCATGGTCGCCGACAGCCGCGCCGAGGTCGTGATCACCACCGCGGCGCTGGCCGGCCGGGTGCCGCCGGGCGCCCGGGGGCTTATCCTCGACGGCGCCACCCGGGGCGCCACCCCCGGCGCCACCCCCGGCGCCACCCGGGGCGCCACCCCCGGCGCACCGCCCGGCCTCGACGACCTCGCGTACGTGATCTACACCTCCGGCTCCACCGGGACGCCGAAGGGTGTGGCGGTCACCCACCGCGCGCTCGCCGCGAGGGCCCGCTGGATGGTGCGCGACTACGCGCTCACCCCCGCCGACCGCGTGCTGCAGTTCGCGTCGTTGAGCTTCGACACGCACGCCGAGGAGGTGTACCCGTGCCTGGCCGCCGGCGCCTGCCTCGTCATGATGCCCGACGGCGCACGATCGTTACCGGAGCTGCTCGCCAGCCCGTCCGGCCGGGCAGTCACCGTGCTGGACCTGCCCACGCCGTACTGGCACGAGCTGGTCGACGTGGTCGACACCGTGGCCTGGCCGCCCGGGCTGCGGCTGACCATCCTCGGCGCCGACCAGGTGCACGCCACCGCCGTCGGCAAGTGGCGTGACCGCTTCGGCAACCAGGTACGGCTGGTCAACAGCTACGGACCGACCGAGACAACGATCATCGCGACCACCGCGGAGCTGGGCCCCGGCGACGACCGCGGGCGCCCGCCGATCGGCCGGCCACTGGACAACACCCGGGTGTACGTGTGTGACGCGCACGGTGCGCTGGTGCCGCCCGGCGTACCGGGCGAGCTGCTCATCGGCGGCGCCGGGCTGGCCCGCGGCTATCTGCACCGGCCGGGGCCGACCGCCGACAGGTTCGTCCCCGACCCGTACGGGCCGGCCGGTGGGCGGCTGTACCGCACCGGGGACCGGGTCCGTTGGCGGCGCGACGGCCGCCTGGAGTTCCTCGGCCGGCTCGACGACCAGGTGAAGGTCCGGGGGTACCGGGTGGAGCCCGGCGAGGTGCAGGCGCACCTGCTGACCCACCCCGGTATCGCCCAGGCGGCGGTCGTCGCGCGCGGTGACGCCCTGGTGGCCTACGTGGTGCCGGCTGGGCCGACCATGCCAACCACGCCGACCGCGCCGCCAGCGGACGAGCTGCGCCGCCACCTCGCCGAGAGCCTGCCCGACCATCTGCTGCCGAGCGCGTTCGTCGCGTTGGAGCGGCTGCCGCTGACCGTGGCCGGCAAGCTCGACCGGCAGGCGCTGCCGGCGCCCGAGCGCCCGGCCGGCGGCGCGGGCTTCGTCGCGCCGCGCACCGATTCCGAGGAGCTGGTCGCCGCGGTCTGGGCGGAGGTGCTGGGCCTGGCGAAGGTCGGTGCGCTCGACGACTTCTTCGACCTCGGCGGGCACTCGCTGCTGGCGACCCGGGTGATGGCGCGCCTGCAAGCCGCGATCGACCTGGCCGTACCGCTGCGGACCTTGTTCACCCACCGCACCGTGGCCCGCTTCGCCGACGCGGTGGAGGAGCTGCTCGTCGCCGAGATCGAGAGCCTGCCCGACGAGGCCGTGGCACGGCTGCTGGCGACCGAAGGTGCTCACTGATGGTGGACACCGGTCGCCACACCGCCCGGCTCTCGCCTGCCAGGCAGGCGCTGCTGACCCGGCGGATCCGCCAGCGGCCCGGGCCGGACGAGGCGACGGTGCCCCGCCGCCCGGACGGCGCGCCGCGGCTGCTGTCGTTCGCGCAGGAGCGCCTGTGGTTCATGGAGCAGTTCGCGCCCGGCACGGCGGCGTACGTCATCCCGGTGGCCCGCCGGCTACGCGGCGGCCTCGACGTCGGCGCGCTGCGCCGCGCCTTCGACGCGCTCATCGCCCGGCACGAGACGCTGCGCACCCGCTACCCGGTGACGGCCGACGGCCGGCCGGCACTGGTCGTCGACGATACGGCGACCGTGGACCTGACCGTGGTGGAAGCGCCGAGCCTGGCAGCGGCAAGCGATCTGGTCAACGCGGCCTGCGGTGAGCCGTTCGACGTCGCCACCGGGCCGCTCCTGCGCGCGCTGCTGGTCCGGCTCACCCCCGACGACCACGTGCTGCTCGTGCTCACCCACCACAGCATCAGCGATGGCTGGTCGACCGAGATCCTGCTCAGCGAGCTGTTCACGCTGTACGGGACGGGGATCGCCGGCGTGCCGTCGCCGTTGCCGCCGCTGCCGGTGCAGTACGGCGACTTCGCCGCCTGGCAGCGCGAGCGGCTGTCCGGCGAGCGGCTGCGCACCGCGGTCGGGTACTGGCGCGACCAGCTCGACGGCGTCGAACCGCTGGCCCTGCCCACCGACCGCCCCCGTCCGGCCCGGCAGACGTTCAACGGGGCCGGGTACGGGTTCTTCGTCGAGCGCGACCTGCTGGACCGGTTGACCGCGCTGGGTCGCGAGCACGGCGGCACGCTCTACATGGTGCTGCTGGCCGCGTTCCAGCTGCTGCTGGCGCGGCACAGCGGCCAGCGGGACTTCGCCGTCGGCTCGCCGATCGCCGGCCGGCCGCACCGGGAGCTCGAAGGCCTTATCGGCATGTTCGTCAGCATGCTGGCCTTACGGGCCCAGCTGGACGGCGACCCGACCTTCGTCGAGCTGCTGGCCCGGACGCGGGAGACCTCACTCGACGCGTACGTCCATCAGGAAGTGCCGTTCGCCCAGCTGGTCACGGAGCTCGGGGTGACCCGGGACGTGCGCCGCCCGCCGGTGTTCCAGGCGGTCCTCACGGTGCAGAACTACGGCACCGGCGGCGCGCCGCAAGAGCCCGGACCGCTGGCCGTCGAGCCATTCCCGGTCCAGGCCCGCGGTACCCGCTTCGACCTCGAGCTGTCTCTGATGGAGTGGCCCGACGGCCTGCATGGCGCGTTCAACTACAGCCGCGACCTGTTCGACGAGGCCACGATCGCGCGGCTGGGCCGCCACCTCGACCGGTTGTTGCGGGCGGTGGCCGACCGGCCGGCCGCGCGAGTGTCCGAACTGGACATCCTCGACCCCGACGAGCGGCACCGCGTGCTGTCGGCGTGGAACGCGACGGATACCGCGTTCCCGGACCGGGCCACGCTGCACGGCCTCGTGGCGGCCCAGGCCGCCGCCACCCCCGACGCCATCGCGGTCGCCTTCGGCGCGCAGACGCTCACGTACGCGCAGCTCGAGGCGCGCGCCAACCGGGTCGCGCACCGGCTGGCGGCCGCCGGCGTGGGCCGCGGCGGCCTCGTCGCGGTCTGCGCCGAACGCTCGCTGGAGCTGGTGGTCGGGCTGCTCGGGGTCCTGAAGTCCGGCGCCGCCTACACGCCGCTCGACCCGGAGTACCCCGCCGAGCGGCTGGCGTTCATGATGGCCGACGCGGGCGCGGCGGTGCTGCTGACCCAGCGCCATCTGGACCCGCCGGGCGGTGCCGCGCAGGTGCTGCCGCTCGACGATCTGCAGACCTGGGCCGGGCAGCCGGAGACTCCACTGCCACCGCGGGCGAGCGCGGACGACGTCGCGTACATGATCTACACCTCGGGTTCGACCGGGCGACCGAAGGGCGTGCCCAACACGCACCGGGGCATCGTCAACCGGCTCGACTGGATGCAGCGCACGTTCGCCCTCGGCGCCGACGACGTCGTGCTGCAGAAGACCCCGGCCAGCTTCGACGTCTCGGTCTGGGAGCTCTTCTGGCCGCTGCTGGCGGGCGCCCGCCTCGTGCTGGCCGCGCCCGGTGGCCACAAGGACGCCGCCTACCTGCGCGACCTCATCCGGTCCGCCGGGGTCACTACCGTCCACTTCGTACCGTCGATGCTGGCGCTGTTCCTCGCCGAGGAGGGCGTCGAGGCGTGCCGGTCGCTGCGGCGGGTGGTGTGCAGCGGCGAGGAGCTGCCGGCGGCACCGGCCAACGAGCTCCTCCGCCGGCTGCCCCATTGCGAGCTGTGGAACCTCTACGGTCCCACCGAGGCGGCGGTCGACGTCAGCGCGTGGCGCTGCACCGGGGGCGCGGAGACGGTACCGATCGGGTCGCCGGTCCAGAACATCCGGCTGTACGTGCTCGACGGCGCGCTCCAGCCGGTGCCGATCGGCGTCCCCGGCCAGCTCTACATCGGCGGCGTCGGGCTCGCCCTGGGCTACCATCGCCGCCCAGCGCTCACCGCCGACCGCTTCGTGCCTGACCCGTACGGCCCGCCGGGCGGCCGCCTCTATGCGACCGGGGACCTCGCGCGCTGGCGCCCCGACGGCGCGATCGAGTTCCTGGGCCGCCTCGACAACCAGGTCAAGCTGCGGGGCTTGCGCATCGAGCTGGGCGAGATCGAGTCGGCGCTGCACGCCGTGCCCGGCGTCGCCGAGGCGGCGGTCGTCGTCCGGGAGGACACCCCGGGCGACAAGCGGCTCGTCGCGTACCTGGCCGGAGCCGACGTACCGGACGGCACCGCGCTGCGCGCCGAGCTCAAGCGCACGCTGCCGGACTACCTGGTGCCGGCCGCGTTCGTCGCCCTGGAGCGGCTGCCGCTCACCCCGAGCGGCAAGCTCGACCGCCGGGCGCTGCCCGTCCCGCCGCAGCGCCGCGACCTCGACACCGAGGCGGTGCCGCCGTGCACCCCGGCGGAGGTCGCGCTCGCGGCCATCTGGTGCGACGTGCTTGGCGTGCCGGCGGTCGGCATCGATGACGACTTCTTCGCGCTCGGCGGGCACTCGCTGCTGGCCACGCAGGTGGTGGCCCGGGCCCGCCGGGAGCTGGTCGCCGCCGGTGGCCAACCGGTCAGCGTGATGGACCTGTTCACCCACCCGACCGTACGTGAGCTGGCCGCCGTCGCCGAGCTGCCGTCCGACCGGCGCGGCCCGAAACCGTTGCTGTACCGGCTCAGCAAGCCGGTGTCCGCGCCCACCCGGTCGCTGGTGTGCGTCCCCTATGGCGGCGGCAGCGCGGTGGTGTACCAGCCGCTCGCCGAGGCCTTGCCGGCGGGCCACGAGCTGTGGTCGGTGGCCATCCCCGGCCACGACGTCGGCGTCGCCGAGACGCGGCTGCCCTTCGCCGAGCTCGCCCGCCGCTGTGCCGACGAGATCCGGGCCAGGGTCGAGGGCCCGATCGCGCTGTACGGCCACTGCGGCGTGGGCGGCGCCCTGATCGTGGAGATCGCCCGGCTGCTGGAGGACGCCGGACGCGACCTGGTAGCGGTGTACGTCGGCGCCATTTTCCCGTTCGCCCGCCCGCGCGGGCGGGTCCTGCACGGGTTGAGCCGGCTCGCCCGGCTGGAACCGTTGCGGAGCAACCGCACCTACGTGAACTGGCTGACCGCGATGGGCGCCGACGTGGCCGGTCTCGACGGCCCGGCGCAGCAGACCATCATCGGCAACCTGCGGCGCGACTCTGCCGCCGCCGAGGAGTACTTCACCGCGCGCCTGCACGAGGGCGGGACGCGGCTGCGGGCCCCGATCATCGCGGTGATGGGCGAGCGCGACCCGGCCGGCGACTTCTACCAGGAGCGGTTCCGCGAGTGGCACTTCCTGGCCGATACCGTCGCGCTGGTCATGCTCGACGAGGCGGGGCACTTCTTCCTCAAGTACCGGGCAGCCGACCTGGCCGAGGTGGTGACCCGTACCGACGAGGCGATCGCCGGCGGCCGGGCCGACACGCTCCCCCGCCGTGACCACGACCGCGGCTGGTGGCTGCAGGGGACCAGCACCGCGACGGCACCGCCGGCCACCACCGGACCCCGGCCGGGCCTGGGCCGGTTCCTGCTGGTGGCGCTCGGCCAGCTGGTCTCCATCATGGGCTCGGCGCTCACCGAGTTCGCCATCCCGATCTGGATCTACCAGCAGACCGGTTCACTGTTCCGCTTCGCGCTCTTCGCGGTGCTGGCGCTCGTGCCCGGGCTGCTCGTCACGCCGCTGGCCGGCGCGATCGTCGACCGGGTCGACCGGCGGCGGGTCATGCTGGCCGGCGACCTCGCCGCGGGCCTCACCCAGGCCGCGCTGCTCGGCCTGCTCGTCACCGGAGGACTGCACGCCTGGCACATCTACGCGCTGCTGGTGAGCCTGTCGCTCGCGCTGACGTTCCAGCGCCTGGCGTACGCCTCGGCGGTGCCGCAGCTGGTCCCCAAGCAGTACCTAGGGCACGCCAACGGCATCGTGCAGATGACCGGCGGCGTCGCCCTGTTCGTGGTGCCGCTGGTCGCGGTGGGCCTGCTGGCCGTGATCGGGCTGCGCGGGATCCTGGTCCTCGACGTAGCGAGCTACGCGTTCGCGGTGACGGTTGTGCTGCTGGTCCGCTTCCCGAAAACGCTGCCGTGGCGCCGGCGGGAGTCGCTGGGCGCCGAGATCCGGCACGGCTTCACGTACTCCTGGCAGCATCGCGGGTTCCGGTCGATGCTGCTGTTCTTCGCAATGCTCAACATCTTCCTGTCGCCGCTGTTCCTGCTGCTGACCCCGCTGGTGCTGGCCTTCGACACGCTGGACGCGGTGGCCCGGGTCGCGATGGCCGGCGGTGCCGGAGCCACGATCGGCGGCCTGGCGCTGGGGTTGTGGGGCGGCCCGAAACGGCGGCGCATGCGCGGCACGCTCGCGCTGACCGCGGTCCTCGCCGCCTGCTGCGCGTTGACCGGGCTGCGGGCCGACCTGTGGCTGATCGCCGCCGGTGCCTTCGCCATGGCGTTGGCACTGGCGCTGCTCAACGGCGTATACGCCACCATCGTCCAGGTCAAGGTGCCGCAGCGCTTCCACGGCCGGGTCTTCGCGCTCAACACGCTGATCGCCTGGTCCACGCTGCCGATCGGGCACGGGCTGGTCGCCCCGCTCGGGGCGCGGCTGTTCGAGCCGCTCATGCGCTCCGACGGCCTGCTCGCCGGTACGGTGGGCGCGGTGCTGGGCACCGGTCCCGGCCGCGGGATCGGCCTGATGTACGTGCTGTTCGCCGCCGCCATGCTGGCAATGGTCGCCGCAGCCGTGCGTACACCCGTGCTGGCCCGGTTCGACGAGCAGGTTCCCGACGCGCCGCCCGACGACCTGGTCGGCCTGCAGGAGCTCGCGCGGCAGCGGAGCCGGCCGTGACGCCGCGGACCGTGCCCGAGCTGCTGGCCGCCCGGGCGGCGGCCGATCCAGACCGGTGCGCGCTGATCGCCGGGCGGCGCTCGGTCACGTACGCCGAATGGGACGCCCGCGCCACCGCGGTCGCGGCCGGGCTGCGCGCCCGCGGCGTACGGGCCGGCGAGCGGGTCGGGCTGCTGTTCGGCAACCCCGACTGGGTCGACTTCGCCGTGGCGTACAGCGGGACGCTCCGCGCCGCCGCGGTCGCGGTACCGCTGTCGGACCGGCTCGCCCCGGCCGAGGTGCGCGGTGTGCTGGCCGACTGCGCCGCCACCGCCGTGGTCCACGCGACGGGGGCGACCGCACCGGACGGGCCGGCGCCGGCAGCGCCACTGTCCGATGTGGAGCGTGCCGGTGTGGGGCGTGCCGGCACCGGCGGGGCGGGCTGGGATCCGGCCGGTCCCGACGACCCGGCCCAGGTGCTCTACACCTCCGGTACGACCGGCCGCCCCAAGGGGGTTACCGCCACCCACGCCAACCTCGTCTACGGCGCCACCACCGATCCCCGCCGGCGCCCGCTGGCGCACTCGGCACACTTCCTGCACGCGTTCCCGGTTGCTCACCGCGCTGTCGGCGCGCCCAACCGCGATCGCCGCCGCCCGGTTCACGCCCGGATACTTCGCCCGCCTCATCGAGGAGTACGCCGTCGGCACCGTCTTCCTGGTGCCGGCCATGGCCATCGAGCTGCTCAGCGCCGGCGTCCCCGAGCGGCACGACCTGTCCAGCGTGGTACTGGTCGGCTCGACCGCCGCGGCGCTGCCACCCGCCGTCGCGACAGCCCTGGCCGCCGCGTTCCCGAACGCCACCATCACCAACACGTACACCTCGACCGAGGCGGCGCCGGCGCAGACCACGATGGTCTTCGACCCGGACCGCCCGGCGTCCCTTGGGCGGGCGGCGTCGCGGCGCGACCTGCGGATCGCCGGCGCCGACGGGGCACCGCTGCCGCCGGGCGCCGTGGGCGAGGTCTGGCTGCGGTGCCCCACCACGCCGCGGGCGTACTACGGCGACCATGCGGGCACCGGGGCGGTTTTCCGGGACGGCTGGGTGCGCATGGGCGACCTGGGTTACCTCGACGACGAGGGCTACCTCTACCTGGTCGACCGGGACAGCGACGTCGTCAAGTCGGGCGCGTTCAAGGTGTCGACGCTGCAGGTCGAGTCCGCGCTCCACGAACACCCCGACATCGTGGAAGCCGCGGTGCTGGGCGTGCCGCATCCCGTGCTGGGCAACGCCGTCGCGGCGGTGGTTGTCCCGCGCGGCGACCTGTCGACCCGGACGCTGCGCGCCTTCCTGACCGAACGGCTGGCCGACCACGAGCTTCCCGCGCAGATCCTGCTGCGCCCGTCCCTGCCGCGAAACCCGGCCGGCAAGGTCCTCAAGCGCGAGCTACGCACCCTGTTCACCGACGCGGAGGCAGGACGATGACGACATCACTGGCGGCGCCGTCGACAACCGGCGGGCGGCTGCCGGCCTCATTCGCCCAGCACGGGATCTGGGTCACCGAGCGTACCGTCGGCGGCGGCTCCACCTACCACCTGCCGCTGACCATCCGGTTCGACGGCGACCTCGTGGTGCCGGCACT
>WNFU01000401.1_pt1 | contig 58220 bp, 51 predicted proteins | sample 5400121 | NCBI WGS metagenome assembly WNFU01 (sample SAMN13153360, study PRJNA577476) | soil metagenome | isolation source: 100 cm soil or saprolite under grassland replicate 1 | place: USA:California | collected 2016-06-15 | reverse complement strand
ATATGACACCCCTTTCTGAGTTTGGTCCCGGAGGACCGTCATGACTCAGTAAGGGGTTATTTTTGTTGGAGGTAAAGGGGGCAATTAACCCTTCCAAACCCGCATTTTTCAAGGCTGAGATTTAGCCGAGAGGCTACCTGAAATGAAAGGAGGCAGACCTATGAAAATCACGATCGAGTTTGATCCGGGGATGGTCACGGGGAACCTGACAGGTCCTGTTATTTCCCAAGTCGAGCCGGTCCCCCAGACCACATCCAAGGCGGCTGTTCAGGGAGCGCCTCTGAATGCCGGAGCTTTTGCAGGAGAAGCGCCGGCGCCCAGGGCTTCCGTTCTTCCATCCCCTCCCCCCAACCCGGCTGTCATTGCGCCCGAGTCTGCGCCGCCGGCGCCGCACCCCGATAACTTCGGGCTGCCCTCTGACGACAGACAAGAGATTGGCGCTTTAGACGCCGGCTCCTATCGTGGCTAAACCGCATTTGCGGTGTGGCCTTTTAGGCGAACAAGGATTGGGCTGTAAGGCAGCTTTGGCGCAGCCCATAGACAATAGAGGGGAGGCGATCACACGCATCGTCTCCCCTCGTAGATGTTTGAACGATTGAAATGAAAGCGTCTCTAACATCCCCGTCAAATACCCGTTACGCACGAGGACGTCTTCGAATTTTCGCGACCGCGCCTTCAAATGTGTGATGAACGCGCGGGGCTATTCCGCTTCGGTGATCTTCTGGACGAGAATCTTGCCTTCGTGCTTCATCCCCTCGACGGTCATTTTGATGTGATCCTTCTTGCCGGTCTTCTCGAAGACGGCTTTCGCCAGTTCGTTGCCTTTGGCGTCGAATGGATACCATTGGCCGTCGGCGTAGACGCCGTAGCCGCCCTTGACGCACTCCTCCATCAATGCGCACTCCTTGGTGTGTTCCGCTGCGAATTTGGTCGCGGCTTCGGGGCTGTCTTTGACGTGATCGGCGAAGCAAACCACGTCCACAACGTAGCCGGTGAGCTTCACCTTCTCGTGCGCCCGAACGACGGTGCAGGCAGTGACCAGCAACGCGGCGGCCAAACTTAAAAAGATCGTTTTCTTCATGCTCGATTAGCTCCTTGAATAGTAGTGATTGTGTTTAATAGCGGCGACCGGACGAACCGGAACGCCGATAATCGTCGTAGTAACCGTCATTGGGGAGATAGCGACCGTCGCCATTGTAGCCGCCGCGCTCCGAGCGTTGATGATGATTGAGGTCATCCCGCTCCTCACGTTTGTGTTGTTTCAAATCTTCTCGCTCGTGGCGTTGATGATGGCGTAGCTCATCGGAATTGCCGTAGCGGTAGCGTTCCTCGCGCTGATGTTGTTTGAGATCTTCCTTCTCATCGCGCTCGTGGCGTTTCTGAGCGTCGTGTTCCCGCCGCTGATGGTTGTGGTCGTCGTAGTAACGAGCGTCATTATAGTAACGATTGTCATCATAACCTCGATCGCGGTTATAGTCGCCGTTGCGATAACGACCGTCCTGCGCGACGGCGACGGAGCCGCCGGAGATCACCGGCAACACCACCAACGCCAGAGCGAAAGAGGCGGCGGCCAGATATTTGGAAAACTTTTGAAGCAACATAAACCCTCCTTGCTGCCAATTTGCTGCCAATTTACAGTTTGATCCATTCCGGCAGCTTGATGATCCTTTGATCGCAGTCGCCGGCAAATTTCAAGAACCGGGCGGATCATAGGCATCCGGCGTGCCGCATGGTTTCCAGCAAGTGTTAAACCGTTGCGCGCCTGAAGGTTTTTTGTTTTCAGAGCGAGGGCAATGTCAGTTGTTGTATACGATACCGAATGCGAGTGTAGCAAATGGCGCGACGCATTCCAATCTTGGATACTTATACACGGGATGGGTATACTACCCTATCACAGGAGTTCATTGTGCAACATCACCACAATCACAGCCATTCAGTCGCCGAGGCCCCGTCGCCGGTCGTCGAAGTGGATATAAGAAGCGCCTACAACGGAACCGAGTACGCGGGATTTGAACAAGACCTTCACCAGCTACCGGGCGTCACCGGCGCGCATCTCGACCGCACGCGCGGCGTGGCGCATCTGAGCTACGATCCCGCAACCACCACGCCACAAAGGCTTGAAGACCAACTCCGGCGCCTGGGTTACAAATGTGACTGTTACCGCCGCACGGGTTCGATCGCTCAGGCGGGCCATCCGTGCGTGGGCGATGAAGAGCGGCGCGGCGATGGACATGCGCGGGCTGCGCCCGCCACAGCGCCCACGCCGCACGCCGAACATCCGCAAGCGCCAAGAACCGCCGCTGAGAGCCGCGCCGCGATGGGGCACGGCGAGCACGCTGGTCACGGGGCTGAGATGGTCGCCGACCTGTGGCGGCGCTTCATCATCTCAACTCTGCTGTCGCTGCCGTTAATCGCTTTCTCTCCCTTAGGCGCGATGATCGGGCTGCCTGCGATGCCGCCATTCGGGCTTTCGATGGGGGTCTTCGGATTCCTGCTCGCCACGCCGGTCGTGTGGTGGGGCGGTTGGCCGTTCATCTCCGCCGCCTGGCGCGCGATCAGGCGCGGCGAGGTGAATATGATGACCCTCATCGCCCTGGGCATCCTGGTCTCGTACCTCTATTCGGTGGCGGCCACCTTCCTGTTTGAGGGCGAGGTTTTTTACGAGGCCGCAGCCATGCTCACTTCATTCAGCCTCGCCGGCCACTGGCTCGAAATGCGCAGCCGCTTCGCGACCGGCAAGGCGGTCGAGGCCCTGCTCAGACTCGCACCGGCGACGGCTCGGGTGAAGCGAGGCGGAGCTGAAGTCGAGATTCTGCTCTCCGAGGTCGTCGTAGGTGATGAGGTCGTTGTGCGGCCTGGCGACCGCGTGCCGGTCGATGGCGAAGTCACCTCCGGGTCTTCTTACGTGGATGAATCTATGATCACCGGCGAGCCGATCCCGGCGGCCAAGACGCCGGGGAGCAAAGTCATCGGCGGCACGGTCAATCAGACCGGGGCATTCAACTTCAAAACGACTGCGGTCGGAGCCGACACTGCGCTCTCGCGGATCGTGCAGATGGTTCAGAACGCACAGGCCAGCAAGGCTCCCGCACAGCGATTGGCAGACCGGGCTGGCAAGTACCTGGTCTTCATCGCGCTCGGTTCCGGCCTCCTCGCTTTCGCGCTGTGGTACTTCTTCGCCGGGGCGACGTTCCTGTTCGCGCTCACCGCAGCGGTCTCGACCGTCGTCATCGCCTGCCCCGACGCCCTCGCGCTCGCCACTCCGACCGCGATCACCGTCGGCGTCGGCAAAGGCGCGCGCGAGGGCGTGCTCTTCAAGAACGCGACGGCGCTCGAAGGCGTCGCCGGAATTGACACGGTGATCTTCGATAAGACCGGCACGCTCACACAGGGCAAACCGGCTCTGACCGATCTCATCCCGGCAGTCGGAATCGCCGAGCAGGAGTTGTTGCGGCTGGCGGCTTCCGCCGATCATCCTTCGCAGCATCCGCTGGCCGAAGCCATCGTCGCTGGCGCGAGGGCGCGCAAAATTGATTTGATCAAGCCGGAGGGGTTCGACTCGATCCCGGGTCATGGAGTAGAGGCGAGCGTCGGCGGGCGGCGCGTGCTGATCGGCAACAAAAAGTTGATGGAGCGCGAAGGCGTAGAAACCGGCGAGATGAGTGAGCGCGCACAGGAGCTTGCTGCGCAAGGGAAAACAGCGATGTACGTGGCCGCGGACGGCCGGATCGCGGGCGTGGTGGCAGTGGCCGATACCATACGCGAAAGCGCGCGCCAGGCGGTACGCGCGCTTCACGAGTTCGGCGTGCAGACGGTGATGCTCACCGGCGACAACCGCCGCACCGCGGAAGCCGTCGCGCGAGAACTCCGGATGGACACGGTGATCGCGGAAGTGCTGCCGGAGGACAAAGCCAGAAAGGTCTCTGAACTCCAGGCGGCGGGCCGCAAAATCGCGATGGTCGGCGACGGAGTCAACGACGCGCCGGCTCTCGCGCAAGCAGATGTCGGCATCGCCATCGGCGCTGGCACGGACGTTGCTGTCGAGACTGCCGATGTGGTGTTGGTGAAGAACGACCCGGCGGACGTCTCGCGCTCTATTCACCTGGCTCGCAAAGTGCGCGGCAAGATTAAGCAGAACCTCTTCTGGGCCGCGGTCTACAACTTGATCGCGCTCCCGGTGGCGGCGGGGGCGCTTTATCCATCATTAGGTTTATTGCTGCGCCCGGAGTGGGCGGCGCTGGCGATGAGCGCTTCGACGGTGACTGTGACTATCAACGCTTTGATGCTTAACCGCGTACGCTTCGCCGCTCATCCTCGCGAAGAAGACGCGGAGTCGCAGAGATAATTGATGACGAAGGTATTATGACCTGAAAAGGAGAAGCAGATGAAGTGTGGGATTTTCTTCGGCCTGACAAACGACATGCGCGACCTGCTGGATGAGGCGCGCGAGAGCAAGGACAGGCGCGCTCTGCTCGCGATTGAGATCTTCTGTTACCGTGTTCGCAAGTATATCGGCGCTGCTCTAGGTCGCATGTACAAGCATCAAGATAGCTCTCGCAGAAATACTTGGCATCAGTCTCAAGTCGAGAGGAGGCGACCCCCATTGCGTCGAGTGGTCGACGGCGGAGCGGTCTTCAAGTCATTCAGGGCAGCTCTTCCATGCCTATTTTCGTTTGCGTTCGTTCGTAATCCTTGGGATAGGCTCGTGTCCTGTTATCGCGACAAGATTCGAGGAGAGGTCGACGGATACACATATTTTACGATTCGACCCGGCGTCGCAAACTGTCTCGCTCGGTTTGACGCCTTCGTGCCAGGTATGTCGTTCGCTGACTTCGTCGTGGCGGTTGCGTCGATACGCGATGAGGATGCAGGCTGACACTTCCGATCGCAGCACGCTTTCGTCACGGCCTTTGTGTGGCGCCTTTCGAACGCGGCTGAAGCGTGATCGCGATGGTGGCTCCGGGCTTCATCGTCTCCGAAAGCGCTCGCAAGACCGCGACTGGATCGTCCCAGAACATGAACACGTTCACGGCGAACACCTTGTTGAACTGCTTGGAAAATCGCGAGAGCTGCTCGGCCCCACCCAGGTGAAGCTCGACCCGGCCGGCTCGGATCGCCGCCGCATTTCGCCGCTTCGCCTGCGCGAGCATCAGCTCAGAGTGATCCAGTCCAACCACCTTACCGCGTGAGGCAAGCTGTGCCGCCCGCGCGATGGCAAGGCCGGGGCCAAACCCAATTTCGAAAACGTGATCATCGGGCCGAATGTCGAGCAGCTCGAGCGTGAGCATGCTGCGCCGCCGATTGGAAGGCCGCACCTTCATCACGAAACCTACGAGCCGACCCAGCAACCCGCTTGGCTCGCCGAACTGCCGGACGATCGTGCTGCGCATGCTCATAGGGGAGCCTCCAGAGCGCTTTTGCACTCTTCGTCATATTTGCGGCGGCGCTGAGTCGTGTTGCCCCAGCTGCGTGTTGATTCTGATGGTCCCTTTTTCATGGTCATATCGTTTATTTTCTAAGCAACACTAGTGTCCGTCAAATCAGGACCATCTCAGGCCGGCTTTCACCACTAACAGTGGGCCATTACGCGCAGAAATCCGAGCTGGCGGATGAAGAATCGAGAGAATCCTCCAAGTCCCGCCTCACTATATGCCTATACCTGGTGCAGGTATCTGCCTGACAGATCGAAGATGGGGAATCTTAACCACTTGCAAGCGATTTTCCACATCGGACTGCGGAATTTTTCTTAGCCCTGCGCACTGCCCTTTACAGCCAAAGGCGGATGCTCCAGCGACAACACGCAGACGTGAGTTGGCACACCCCTTGCACTGAGCGCAGACGAGAATAATCGAACAGCCATGAATGAAGCGGTCTTCGCCTCATTCAATTGCGTGCGGAGCCGGGGAATGTGCAACAGCGAATCATCTTCCGATTGATGATACCCAATTGGAAGCGGGAGGGAACATGAACCAACACAGGAAACTATTGACAAACAGAATCATCAAGCTGGTCTTTTTGGTGGCTGTTCTCTTTATCGCCGCGCCCTACTGGATGAGGGGTGGTAAAGAGGGGGATTTCAAAGTGGAAGCGCATCCGGGTTGGGCGCGCAGATACAACGCGAAATGCACACTCTGCCACACGACCTATCCTCGTCTGAACCGCACTGGCTATGACTTCAAACGTCTGGGCTATCGCTTGCCGAAAGAGGTCGAGGCCAGGCGGGCGAAGGGGCCGGGGCCAACCGCGACGACATCAGGCGTGGCGGCGGCGGATTACAAACCTTATGTCATTGAGCCAACGGGTTATAAACCGGAGGCCGCGACGCCGGAGAGCGAAAAGGGGCAGGAGCTTTATGCGAAGTTCAACTGCGCGGGCTGCCACACCATCAGCGGAAGCGGCGGATTGGTCGGGCCGCCACTGGACGGTGTCGGTGGACGCCGCGATAAAGGATTTTTGACGGCTCACCTGACTGATCCGGCGGAACACGCCAGGAAGTTTCCCGAACTGCACGGTAACCAGCCCAACCGGATGCCCCATCCGCATGCGTCATCTGAAGAAGTCAAAGAATTGGTGGCCTACCTACGAACGCTGCCCGAACCGGCGGCGGGGTTCCGTGTCAGCCCGCACGCCCATAGCGATGCGCACGGAGGTGCAATGGCGGTGGTTGATTACGTCCCGGCCGCGCCCACCGACTCGAGCCGCGCCGGACAAAAACTCTACTTCGACATGGGCTGCGCCGCGTGTCACACCATCAACAAAGTGGGTGGTCAGTTCGGCCCCATGCTTGACGGCATCGGCGCTCGCCGCAGCCGGCAGTTTATCGCCGCTCACATCACCAACCCGCAGGTTCATACCGAAAAGTTCCCGGGCGAGCACGCAGCGTCATCGATGATGCCGCCAGCCAAAGCCACGCCGGAACAGATCGAACAGATCGCGGACTTCTTGATGACGCTGCCGGCGCAAGAACAGGAAGAAGATGTCGCCGCGACGAAGACTCGCATCCACGACTATATCGCGACCTCTTACCTGCCGGGCATCGAGATCGAGAAGGAGGCAGGCGAAACCAAAACCACATACGAAAAGCGCGAGTTGGTTATCTATGCCGCAGGCCCCATAGGACGCAACTTTTCGTTCTTCGTCCAGCCTCTGCCGCTCAGCGAAGAGAAAGGCTTTATGGGCAAGTTCGAGATGATGCAGGGATTGTTCAACTACGGCGGGGCGCGCAACTTTATGCAAATGCGCTTCGGCCAGATCTTCAACCTGCGCAACGCGGGCTTTGGCGGCACGGATCGCGGTCTGACCGAATCCTTGCCGTTTATCTTTCAACCGGACAACGGCTTCAATCCTGCCGGTTTAGGGCGCGGTGTCTCCTTCGAGTATACGCTGGGGCGCACGACGACTTTCAAAGCTTTCGGCAACTATAACGAAGCTCCCGAAGTGGAAGCGGGGGAGGGAAATGAAGGAGGTGAAGGCGACGAGTCGCTCGTGCCCGAATTCCGCCGCTCTCGCGTCTATGGTTTCGTCTACGAGCAGGTGCTGGGTAACAAGGGACTCAGCGGGGTCCAGTTCCAGTATACGGGAGGGCGCATCCCATTCCTGCTCGGCGATGTGAAACAGAATCCGCTGCAATTCCAGCGTTTCTCATTCTTTGCCAACAAGACGTTTCAGGACGGCAAGAACTTCGAGCGTCTCAACGCCATCTTCGGCGTCTCGTTCCTGCGTGATGAACGCTTCCTAGCTATCGAATCAGAGCAGCGTAGTCGTGGGTGGGGTTACTTCGTCGAGCTGGACACGATTCCCATCGTTGACCATTTGAGCCTGTTTGCGCGCTACGACCAGCTTCGCCCGACGACGCTCCTTTCCGACAACACGCTGCGAGGCGGCACGTTCGGAGTGATCTTCGATCCGATCAAGTACGGGCGCATGTCCATCGAGTATCAACGACTCGGCGGAGTCGAGACGGCCAACCGGTTCCGAATCGGCTGGCAATTGAACTTCTAAATCAGAGCACGTGAGACCGGCACAGCGCCGCGCGCGTAAGCAAGCGGCTGACCTATGAGACAGCCGCTTGCTTACGCGCGCGGCGCTGTAGCCGGACCTTCAACGATCACCTATGAAAGGATAAGAGGAGCGATGAAACATTCGATACAAGGAACGGCCAAAATAGTTTTCGTGATCGCGGCGCTGATCGCTGCGGTTTCGCTCCAGCGCGCGACAGGGGCAATGGGCGCGCCGTTCGATGATGGCGCGGCGCTCTTCAAAGCCAATTGCGCCTCCTGTCACGGAGAGGACGGCGTCGGGAATACCCCCGTCGGGAAACAACTCAATGTTCGCAACCTGCGCTCCGCCGAAGTGAAAAAGCTATCGGACGCGCAACTGGCCGCGGTTATTGCGAAAGGCAAAGACAAAATGCCGCCTTTTGAAAAGGGCCTGAGTAAGGAGCAAATCAAGCAATTGGTGGCGCATATTCGCCAGTTGGGTAAGCGGAAAGCGAAATCCTCCCGCCTCTGATCGAAAAGGAGTTGCGGCGCGAAGTTGTCTCGCAGGCTACATCCGATGAAGCGCCGGCCAAGAAGCCTGTAACTGCGGCAGAGAAACCTGTGAAGAAGACCGCTCGACTCTTCAATGGCAAAAGGCCGGCGGATGAGAAGGTGAGAAGGGCGCCATAAGCCATTGAGAAGAGACGGAACAATGATTGGGCTTGACGTCCATCTACACGGGAGTTGAGTGATGACACAGATACATGAACGACGGATCGCGCGTGACCCTTTCACCGGCGTGCAGATTCGCATCGGGGTGATGGGGTTCAGCGGGCGGCGAATTCGATGGTTCTGTGACGGGTCTCTGCCGGAAGCTCGGACGCGCGATTGGTGAGAAGGGCTGTTGCCTGTTGACCGGAGCCTGTCCGGGGCTGCCGCACGAGGCGGCGCTGGGAGCGAAAGATGCCGGCGGCCACGTCGCCGGCATCTCGCCCGCCGTCAGTTTGAAGGAGCACGTCGAAGTCTACAACTCGCCTTATCGGGAATATGACGTGCTGACCTTCACCGGGCTGGGACTGATGGGACGTGAGCTAATCAACATTCGCAGCAGCGATATTGTGATTGTCGTAGGCGGACGTTCCGGCACGCTGGGCGAGTTTGCCATCGCCTACGAAGAAGGAAAGTTGATCGGGGCGCTGACCGGCACGGGCGGAATCACGGACGCCTGGCCGACGCTCGAGAAAAGCCTGAGCAAGAACACTGGCGCTGAGGTCATCTACGACGCAGACCCGGAACGCCTGGTGAGCAGGCTGCTGGAGCGTTATTTGTCGGGCAATTATGTGTGTCCCTGCCATCCGCAGCGCCGTGAAGATCTCAATGCTGCAAAGGGGTGTTTCTGATGGATAAATCTTTGCCGGCGATGCATCGCGCCTACACAAGTTCATCTCTTATTTGGCGCACTGCGCTTTACGGGTTGGCGCTTAACGGTCTCTGGGAATACGCTCAATGCCCCTTCCTATACGTCATGCCGACTACCGGTTTCTGGCAATCAACGCTATTGATGTCGGCTGCTATTTTCGGCGACGTGGTAATCACGATTGGAGTTTGCTTTCTATCTTACATGGCGGCCGGCCGGCAGCATTTAATACCACCTGACAGGTACGGATGGCTGGCATTGTTGGGGACCGGGATTGTCGCCGGGGTGGTTTTAGAATGGGCAGCCCGCGCGCTCGGCCAGTGGTCTTACACTTCGCTGATGCCAACCTTGAGCGTTTTGGGGGCGACTGTCGGTCTTGTTCCGATTGTGCAGATTACTTTACTGCCCGCGCTAAGCCTGCGCCTTGCCACCTGGCCTGAGCGGTTTCGATAGATGAACAGGATGCATATACATAGAGGATTGAGCATGGTTTCTTCAACTCTCATCAATAACCGACATCAACCTTATCCTGTTCTGGCTTGCAAGTCGCGCATGCTTATTGTTAGCGACTCTGCTGAACGACTTACCAGGCTGAGAGTTTCGCTTTTCGTAGGCGAGGTCGAAATTGCGGGCGCCTCTTCCCCCGGAGAGATGTGCTCGGCGTGTCGCGGCGGATACGACCTGGTGGTTGTTGACCTAAGCCCTGAAAGCATCAGCGGTGTGCTCAAGGTTCTCAGAGGATGTGAGGGCTGCGCAAAGATTCCCGTGCTGGTTGAAGCTGACAGACTCACGGCGGATCCGCGCCTGGCCGGATTGCTTCCGCAATATCGAGCCATGCCGTGCAGTCAAACTGATATGGTCAAGCTCGCGCGGAGGCAGATCGCCCCGAATGACGAAGGGCGAAGAGCGCGGGGGATACTTTGAGCGAAAGGACGGATTTATAAGCATGTTGATGAAAGACCCGGTTTGCGGAATGACGGTTTTGCCGGAGAGAGGGTTGACCGCTCTCTACGAAGGTCAAACTATCTATTTCTGTTCAGAATATTGCCGGAACAAATTTCTCACGCAGCCGGAGAGGTACCTGGAGACGTTCTTTGCGCCGACCCAGGAAGACGTCAATGAGTCCCGGCGAGTAGCTTACTTCTCGATGGAAGTCGCCGTCGGTTCGAGTATGCCGACTTACGCGGGAGGGCTCGGTGTGCTTGCCGGAGATACCTTGAAATCTTGCGCCGATCTGCGGATTCCCGTGGTGGGAGTATCTCTGCTCTTTCGCAAAGGCTATTTCGACCAGACATTCGATGAGTGGGGCGGGCAGCAGGAGGCGCCGGTCGTGTGGGAACCTTCGCGATTCTTGCTGCCTTTGCCTGAGACAGTTCAGGTGGAGATCGAGCGTAGAACGGTTCAGGCGCGAGCCTGGCAATACAACGTTATTGGGACGAGCGGCTATGTTGTGCCTTTGATTTTGCTCGATACAAACGTTGAAGGCAACACTGACGGTGACCGCGCGCTGACAGATTACCTTTACGGCGGCGATCAAAGGTATCGGCTGGCGCAAGAGATTCTGCTCGGCATCGGCGGCGTCAGAATGCTGCGTGCTCTGGGATACAGCGGCGTTGAGAAGTTTCATATGAACGAAGGCCATGCCAGCCTACTCGTCATGGAACTCTTAAAAGACGCGACGCAACCCGCCGAGTGGGATTTCGAGCGGGTGAGGAACCAATGCGTCTTCACCACTCACACGCCTGTGCCGGCAGGACACGATCAGTACGGATATGACTTGGTCGAGCGCGTGTTGGGGCAGACCGTACCGTTCGATGTTCTACAAATGCTCGGCGGCCAGGATCGTTTGAGTATGACTCTGCTCGCGCTTAATCTCAGCCGCTACATCAACGGCGTAGCGAAACGACACGAGGAAGTCTCGCGCGAGATGTTTCCGGGATACTCCATCAATCACATCACCAATGGAGTGCACTCCTGGACGTGGACATGCGACAGTTTCAAAGCTCTCTATGATCGTTACATTCCGGGCTGGGCTAACGATCCGGCGATGCTGAGACAGGCGATCAGCATTCCCAAAGATGATGTTTGGGCCGCGCACAGAGAAGCCAAGTCTCGCCTGTTGGCCTACATCAAAGAGCGAACTGATATTTCGCTATCTGCTGACGCTTTGACCATCGGATTTGCCCGCCGCGCGACGCAGTACAAGCGAGCGGATCTGGTCTTCTCCGACGAGCGGCGACTGCTGGAAATTGCGCGGCAAGCAGGCCCCTTGCAGTTTGTATTCGCCGGGAAAGCGCATCCGAGAGATGGCGAGGGCAAAGAGCTGATCCGGCGCGTCATCGCCGTATCGCGCCGGCTCGGCGATCGAATCCCGGTCGTCTATCTGGAGAATTACGACATTGATTTAGCCAGGCTCGTCGTAGCGGGAAGCGATCTCTGGCTCAACACGCCGCAGCGCCCGCTCGAAGCGTCAGGCACTTCCGGCATGAAGGCCGCGCACAACGGCGTGCCGAGTTTCAGTACGTTCGACGGGTGGTGGATCGAAGGCTGCGTTGAAGGGCTAACAGGGTGGTCTATCGGCGCGCGAGAGGTGGGAACGCCGGACGCCGGTTCTGTCAACCGGCAAGACGCTGATGATCTTTATCGAAAGCTTGGGAGCGTGATTTTGCCTTTGTTCTATCAAAGCCGTGAGCAGTGGATAGACGTGATGCGGCACGCGATTGCTTTGAACGCCTCATATTTCAACACCCATCGGATGGCGCAGCAATATGTCGCCAACGCATACTTGAAATGATCGTATACCCGGCCGAGGTATTTTTGCCTTTGAGATAGCCATTCGCCGATAGGTGGGGAAAATCTCGCAGGCTGCTGGGAAATTTTCCCCGATGCGCCTTCATCGAATGGTCAAATCGCCCTTTTTTCAACGATTGCTCGATGGAACGGAGATTGCTTTATGAAAGGGTGACGTTAGTGAGGACGCGGTTTACGTGATAGGCGAACGTGACCGATGTCATAAGGTTTCGACAGTAAAACTTTGTCCTGATTACATGAGGCAGGAAGGAGATAACGTTGGCGCGACAAGCGACAAAACCAGGGTTCACATTCAGCAAAGCCTCCTTGTGGGCGCTGATGCGAGGAATTGCGCTTTTGCTGCTCTTCACCCATCAATCCTGGACAGGCGCCATTTGCAATTGCGCTGATGAAAACGGATCTCAGCACGCTCGCTGTCATGCTGGCCGGCGACTGGAATGCGCCGCAGAGGCGCCGGAGATGAACAGTCTGCCGCAAGAAACGGGAATATGCTGCCACTTGTCGCCACAAGCCGAGGCGCAAACATTTTCCACCACTACGCCAAATTTTATCCCCGCTGAAAATCGTCATCAGGGGGAGGGGACACCCGTGGCGATAGCATTCACGCCCGAGTATACCGGCGTCTTACCGTCGTCCCGCTCCCGTCCGCTTTATATAACGCATTCCTCTTTACTGATCTAATCAGTCCATTAACACACACCAGTTATATTTTCTCTTTTCCGATTCGCCCTGCGGCGTATGCGCTTGCCGCAACCACGGCAGGCCAGGGACAGGTTTTTCCGCGCCCACCTGTGGGCCCGTAATGGGGATGATGCGCGGACGATGAGAGGTTGAGATGAGATCGAGCCGAATTCAAAGATTGATGGCATGTTTGCTGTTCGCCGTTTTCTTGCCAGGCGGAAACGTCGCGGCGCAGCAGACGCCGCAGCGATCTTCTTTATCTTCAAACGTCAGCTCCGTAGCGACTGAGTCGCGCTCTCCGGAGACGAAGCGATCCGCGCCGGGGTTCATTTCTCTTCAAATGCTTGTAGCTGAGGCGCTGGAGCAAAATCCGGAGATCATCGCGATGCGGCGCAACTTCGACATGATGCGCGCGCGCGCGCCGCAGGCCAAAGCGCTGCCCGAACCGATGCTCAGTTACGGCTACATGGGCAACGCAACTCCGATTCCGCCGTTCGACATGCAGAAGGGCGACCCGTCCAGTGGGCGCGCGCTCAGCTTCAGTCAGGAGATTCCCTTTCCCGGCAAGCTCGCGATCAAAGGCCGGATGGCCAACGTGGAGGCGGAGGCCGAGTGGTGGAATTACGAGCAGACGCAACTGAATGTGGTCGCCGAGGTCAAAGACGCCTACTACGACCTTTACTACGCGGACAAGGCTATTGAGACGATCACGAAGAACAAAGACCTGCTGGAGAAGTTCGCCAGGATCGCCGAGGCCGGTTACGCCGTGGGCAAAGGGATTCAGCAGGATGTGCTCAAGGCGCGGGTCGAGATTTCCAAACTCACGGAACAATTGACCATGCTCGAACAGCGCCGGCAGGTGGCCGAAGCGCGGCTCAACAGCCTGCTCTTCCGCGAGCCTGAAACGCCGGTCGGAAGGGCGGAAGAGATCAGGCCGCGCGATTTCACTTACAGTCTGGCCGAGCTTAACGAAATGGCGCTCACGAGCTATCCGGCGTTGAAAGCGCAGCGGCGCAGGATTGATCGTGAGCAATACGGCGTCGAACTGGCTAAAAAAGAGTTCTACCCGGACTTTTCAGTGAGTCTTACCTATCTCAACCGGCCCGGCATGCCGGAGATGTACGGCGTGAACGTGGGCGTAAAAATCCCGCTCTATTTCTGGCAGAAGCAACGCCCGGCGGTGGCCGAAGCGACCGCGGGCGCCGCGGCGGAGAAACAGCGACTGGAAAACACCACGACGCTGCTCTTCTTACGCATCAAGGATCGGTATTTGTCCGCGACGACGGCGCAGCGGCTCGTGAAGCTATACGGGACGACGATCATCCCGCAGTCAGCGCTGTCGCTGGAATCCGCCATCGCCGGGTACGAGGCGGGCCTGGTGGATTTTCTGACCTTGCTCGACAACACGGTGACTCTTCGTAACTACGAGCTGAGTTACTACGAGCAATTATCAAACGTAGAGAAAGCGATCGCGGCGCTGGAGCCGCTGGTGGGCGTCACGCTGAGACAGTGACCGCAAACTATCGGCGGCGCATGTGAGATGAGTCCTTTGACTAAGCCTTGACGCGACAATCTCGAAAGGTACAACAAACAACCAAATTCCAACCAAGGAGAAAACATGAAGAACAACATCGCCAAAACAATCCGAAACATCGCGGCGGCGGCGCTGCTCGTTCCGGCCGTCTGGGCCTTCAATTTTCCGGTAACGGCGCAAGATCATTCCGGCCACGCCGCAGGGCAGGAGATGAAAGTCCCGCAGACCGCTCAAGAGCACCGGGAACGCGCCGAGCAGTATCGCAAAAAGGCCGCGGAGTACCGTCAGGAGGCCGAAGCGCACAAGAAAATGCTGGCCGATTACAGCAAGGGAGTCGCCAAAAACCCGAAGGACACTGGCGAAAACCCATACGTCAAGAAGATGCGGCTTCACTGTGAGAAGTACACCCAGGCTGCGGAAAACCTGGCGCGTGAGGCCGAAGAGATGGCCAAGTTCCACGAAATGCGAGCGAAGGAGATAGAGGGCAAGTAGGCCCAAACGTAGCGGTCCCGAATTGGGACGTTTAATGCCGGCGTCGGGCTAATTGAAGCCGGCGCCGGCGCTCATCAATGAGAGCCAAGAGAGAGGGGGCGCAGATATGCTAGTCATGGATAAGAATCCGGAAGAGAAACAGGCCGCGCTCAATGAGGCGCAGGCCAAGATTCAGCAGTCTGAAGCTGCTGTGGAAACAGAGGCTGAACCGCGTCCCGTTGAAACAGCAAAAGCTGGCGCCGCTGTGGCTGGCAAACATTCGAAGAGACGCCGGACAGTGTTGCGATTGGCGCTGTTGGTGTTAGTTGCAGGTCTGGCAGGCGCCGGTTATCTGCAAAGAGAGCGGCTGCTCGGACTCTTCACGGCCAAAACCACCAACCAGGCCACGCCCGCCGGAGAACACGCTGGCGCGGCGCACAAACCTGAATTGAAGGTTCTCTACTGGCAGGACCCGATGAATCCGGCCCACAAGTCCGACAAGCCGGGCAAAGCTCCAGACGGCATGGACTTCGTGCCGGTTTATGAGACTTGGGCCAGCCAAACGACAGCTAACTTGCCCGAAGGCGCATTCCAGATCTCTCCTGAAAAGCAGCAACTGATCGGCGTGCAGTACGGCGAGGCGGCCTACAAACCGGTCTTCAAGACACTGCGCACCGTTGGCCGGCTGACTTACGACGAGACGAAGATCGTTCGCATCCATACCAAAGTCGAAGGGTGGATCGAGAAGGTCTATGTTGACTTTACCGGCAAGGAAGTCAAGAAAGGACAGCCGCTCATCAGCATCTACAGCCCTGAATTGTTGCAGACCCAGCAGGAATATCTGCTCGCGCTCAAGGGGCGCAATGAACTCTCCGAGAGTCCGTTCCGTGAGGCGGTGACGGGCAGCGAATCGTTGTTGCAAGCGGCTCGTAAGCGGCTTGAGTTGTGGGACATCAGCGACGAGCAAATCAATGAACTGGAAAAAACCGGTAAGCCAACCAAGACTCTCACGCTCTATGCGCCAACCGATGGCTTCGCCCTGACGCGCAACTCGTTCCCCAAGCAGCGCGTCACACCGGAGGCAGAACTCTACACCATTGCCGATCTCTCGACGATCTGGGTGATCGCCGACATCTACGAGTACGAAGCGCCTGAGATCAAGACCGGCCAATCGGCCAACATCACGCTCGCTTACTATCCGGGACGCGTCTTTCGCGGCAGGGCGGATTACATCTACCCGCAGCTCGACGCCACGACGCGCACGCTCAAGGTGCGGATCGAGGTTCCCAACCCGAATCTCGCGCTCAAGCCGGATATGTACACCAACGTCGAGCTGAAGATTGATTACGGCAGACGCCTGGTCGTGCCGCAAGAGGCGGTTCTCGACTCCGGCTCAGAGCAAACGATTTTCATCGCGCACGAAGGCGGTTACTTCGAGCCGCGCAAAGTCCAGTTAGGTCCGAAGGTGGATAACACTTTCATCGTGCTTGGCGGACTCAAGGCGGGCGAGCGCGTCGTGACTTCGGCCAACTTCCTGGTTGATTCCGAGAGCAAATTGAAATCGGCGGCAGGCGGCATGGGAATGCCCGGCATGAGTCACGGCGGCGGCGGCGCTGCTGGCGGCAAGCAATCGCCGCAGGCTGATCACTCGCAGCATCAACCGGGCGGGCAGCCTGCGCCAAACGCCAAGCCTGAGGATCACTCGCAACATCAGAAGAAGGAGCAATAGGAGCGAAGCCATGATTAACAAAATCATTGAAGCATGCGCCCACAACAAATTCATCGTCTTCCTCTTCATCGGCGTGGCGACGCTGATCGGGCTGTGGTCGATCAAGAACATCACGCTCGATGCGATCCCCGATCTTTCGGACACACAGGTCATCATCTACTCGCGCTGGGATCGCAGCCCGGACATTATGGAAGATCAGGTGACCTACCCGATCATCTCCTCGCTGCTCGGCGTGCCGAAGGTCAAAGACATTCGCGGCTTCTCAGACTTCGGTTACTCTTATGTCTACATCATCTTTGAGGACGGCACGGACCTCTACTGGGCGCGCTCGCGCACGCTCGAATACCTGAGCAACATTCTGCCGAAACTGCCGCAGGGTGTGAACGTCGAACTCGCGCGCGACGAGACAGCGGTGGGATGGGTGTTTGAATATGCGCTGGTGGATAAGAGCGGGAAGAACAACCTGGCGCAGTTGCGCACTTTTCAGGACTGGTACATGCGCTACGCGATCCAGGCCGTCCCAGGTGTGGCCGAAGTCGCGCCGCTCGGCGGCTTCATCAAGCAGTATCAGGTCAACATCGATCCGAATGCGCTGCAAGCCTACGACATCCCGATTGATAAAGTGGTCGAGGCCGTGCGGCAGGGCAATAAGGACGTGGGCGGGCGACTGGTTGAATTCTCGGGCCGCGAATATATGGTGCGCGGGCGCGGCTATATCAAGCGGCTGGACGATGTGGAGAACATCGTCGTCGGGACGAGCAAAGGCGGTGGCACGCCGATCCTGGTGAAGAACCTCGCCACCATCACGCTCGGCCCGGACATCCGGCGCGGCATCGGTGAACTCGACGGAGAGGGCGGAGTTGTCGGGGCGATCGTCATCATGCGCTACGGCGAGAACGCCTTGAAGGTCATCGAGCGGGTGCGCGCGAAGCTGGAAGATATGAAGCCGTCGCTGCCGGCGGGCGTCGAGATCGTGACCACTTACGACCGCGCGGAACTGATCGAACGCGCCGTCGAGACGCTCAAGGGCACGCTGATTGAAGAGATGATCATCGTCAGTCTGGTGATTATGATCTTCCTCTGGCACATCCCGTCGGCTCTGATCCCGATCTCCACCATTCCGATTGCGATCATCCTGTCATTCATTCCGATGCACGCGATGGGACTTACCGCCAACATTATGAGTCTCGGCGGAATCGCGGTCGCCATTGGCGCGATGGTCGACGCCGCCATTGTCCTCATCGAGCAGACGCACAAGAAGCTTGAACACTGGGAGGCCGAGGGGCGGCCCGGTAGCTATAAAGATGTCGTCATCAACGCAGTCAAGGAAGTCGGCGGCCCGAGCTTCTTCGCGCTGCTCGTGATCGCCGTCTCCTTCATCCCGGTCTTCACGCTCGAAGGGCAGGAAGGACGGCTCTTCAAGCCGCTCGCCTACACCAAGAACTTCTCGATGGCGATTGCGGCCTTCCTCGCGATCACGCTCGCTCCGGCAATGCTGATGCTGCTGATGCGCATGGATCCATACCGCTTCCGTCCGCGCTTTCTGGCTCGCATCGTCAACGCGATTCTGGTCGGCAGGATTCACAATGAGGAAAACCACCCGATCAGCCGGCCCCTGATGAAGCTCTATCACCCGGTCTGCAATCTGGCGCTGCGCTTCAAGTGGATCACCGTCGGGTTGGCGGTGCTGGCAGTGGCGTTGACCGTACCGGTCTTTGAGAAGCTCGGCTCGGAGTTTATGCCGCCGCTCGATGAAGGCGTGCTGCTCTACATGCCGACGACGCTGCCGGGGATTTCGATCACGCAGACCGAGCAGTTGCTCCAGGTGATGGATAAAACGCTCAAGAGTTTTCCTGAAGTCGAGCGCGTCTTCGGCAAGGCAGGCCGCGCGGAAACGGCGACCGACCCGGCGCCATTCTCGATGATGGAGACCGTGATCGTGCTCAAGCCTCATATGCAATGGCCGAAGAAGCCGCGCTGGTATTCCTCCTGGGCGCCCGGCTGGTTGCAGGGCAGCCTGCGCAAAGTGTGGCCGGATCACAAGACGATGGATGAACTGATCTACGGCCCCGGCGGACTCAACGAGGTGATGCAAATCCCCGGCGTCTCGAACGCCTGGACGATGCCGATCAAGGCGCGCGTGGATATGCTCACGACCGGCGTGCGCACGCCCATCGGGATCAAGATCATGGGCGCCGACCTTCAGCAGGTGCAGAAGCTCGGCGAACACATCGAGATGTTGTTGCAGGACGTGCCCGGAACGAAGAGCGTCTTCGCGGAGCGCACGGCGGGTGGCTACTTCCTCGACTTCACGCTCAAGCGCGACGAACTGGCCCGCTACGGCCTGACCATTGACCAGGCAAGCGACGTGGTGATGTCGGCCATCGGGGGCGAGAACATCACGACCACGGTTGAAGGGCGCGAGCGGTATCCGGTGAATGTCCGCTATATGCGGGACTATCGCAGTGATGTTGATAAGCTCTCGCGTACCTTCGTCATGGCTCCGGGCGGCACACAGATTCCCATCGCGCAGATCGCCGACATCAAGCTGGTGAGCGGCCCGGCTATGATCCGCGACGAGAACGGGCGTCTGTCGGGTTACGTGTACGTGGACCTCGACACCACCAAGCGCGACATCGGCGGCTACGTCACCGACGCCAAGAAGGTCATCAGCAAGAGCGTGCAGTTGCCTACCGGCTATCAACTGATCTGGAGCGGGCAGTTTGAAAACATGGAGCGCGTCAAGGAGCGCCTCTTCGTCGTCATCCCGATCACGATCTTCGTGATCTTCCTGCTGCTCTACTTCAACACGCGCTCGGTCGCCAAGACGATCATCATCTTTCTGGCCGTGCCGTTCTCGGCGGTGGGCGCGGTCTGGTTCCTCTATCTGCTGGGCTACAACATGAGCATCGCGGTCTGGGTCGGGCTGATCGCGTTGATGGGCGTGGATGCCGAGACGGGGATGTTTATGTTGCTCTATCTCGATCTGGCCTATCAAGAAGCGCGAGCGAAGGGGCTGATGCGAAATGCGACTGATCTCAAGGAAGCGATTTTACACGGGGCCGTCAAGCGGCTCAGGCCCAAAGTCATGACCGTCGCCGTGATGTTCTTGGGCCTCGTGCCGATTATGTGGTCCACGGGCAGCGGCGCGGACGTGATGAAGCGCATCGCCGCGCCGATGATCGGCGGCATCTTCACTTCGTTCATTCTCGAACTGGCGGTCTATCCGGCGATCTATGAGATCTGGAAGTGGTACTTCGAGGTCAGGAAGCATCCGACGGTCGGGCCGGCGCCTGCGGTGAGTTAAAGGGAGAATCAATGATGCAGATCAAACCCATCACAACCTTGTGCGCAGTCGCTCTCGGTCTGGCGCTGATCCCGGCTGATTGGCGCGCCTGGCTTGCAGGCGGCGATGTAGGCGCCAGCATTGGCGCCTTTGCGAGAGTAGTTGGAATCACAGGACTGATATTCCTGGCTGGCCTGCGCTTCGAGGCAGAGGAAGTGTGGAGGACGCGGCGCGTGATTTACTTCGTGTCGGCGGCAGGCGCGCTACTCTTCACTTCTATTGCGATCCTGCTGGCGATAATCAACGGCGAAGGTCATGGAGCGGTGATCACGATGGCTGCGGCAATCGTGGGGACGAGCCTCTGGCTTACAGGCCAACGTTCGCTCGTTACCTCGAGGGGGGCGATTGCCGCAGCTTCAGCCAGAGGCGCTGCCGCTGCGTTGACGACTCTGGCGGCGCTGGTTGTCCACATCTACGCCGTCATTGATGCCATCCCCAGCGGGCGGCTGGCCGGAACGGCTTACACGGTGGTCATCCTGTATGAGTTGGTCAAAATCGCCCTCTTCTTTTCGCTCGCCTATTTCATCGCCGCAAAATTCCTCGAGCGAGCTGCAGACCGCGTTTCGCCTGTACGGATATTGATCGGCTGCCTGCTGATGGCCGCGCTGATCTTCGTGCTGGCGCATTCGGTGATTGGCAGCCTGGGCGCGCTCGCGTGGTCATTTGTCGCGGGCGCCGTAATGAGCCGTAGCGAAGTGGGCAAAAAATTGAAGGAAAGCGATCACGTTGTCGCAGTGGCTCTGCTTCTATCACTCGCTTTCCTGCCGCTTTTGCTCCAAACGCACGGGCGCAGCCTGACTAACATGATGCTTGTGTTCGCAGCGGTTATCGCGGCGCTGACTTACAAGTTTGCCGTCGTATGGGTTGGCGCGCGAGTGAGTGGCGCCTCAAGTTCTGACGCGCGAGTGGTTGCTGCCGCGACGCTCGCTTCGGGTGAAGCGGCAGTGATGTTTTTGGGCTTTGGTGTCACGAAGTGGGTGATCGAGGGGCCGTTTTACTTTGGGATTTTGATCTATGCCTTCGCCTCGATGCTGCTCGGCCAGACACTGCTGCGGTTCTTCGCCTCAAACGAAGAGCCGTCATCCGAAGCCGCAACAGCCGGGGTTCATCCACTGAGGGGAAAGAGAAAGAGAGGCGCGTTTACGCGCGGTCAGACGGTGATTCCGATGGCAATCATCGCGGTCAGCCTGGCGGCGTTGGGACCAACCACGCTCGCACAATCGAGCGAAGACGATCCGGTCAAGCGAGCGATGGAAAGGATCGAGTCGGCGGTCGGCGAACGCGCCGTTGCGGCAGACCGCGCGCTGGCGGCGTCCCGGCTGGTCAACGAAGGCGCAGAAGCGAGAAAGCAGGGCAAGCCGCAGCAAGCGGCGGCGGCCTTTGACGAAGCTGAGAAGATAGCGGCGGGGGACGACTCCTTCTCGCGCGGCGCCCTGATTGACGAACTGCTGCGCCGTGTGGCCGGCGAGCGCGCAGCGCTCCTTGAGAAGCCGGTCTCCGCTGACCCGCCGCCAGCGACCCCGGCGCTGACCGGCGTCGTCCCCAGAATCGCGCTCGCCAAGTATCGCGAGTATCGCGAACCGCTCGGGCGCATTCTGATCGAGGAGAAAGTCCCCGTCGAATTGCTGGCCGTGGCCCTGGTCGAAAGCGGTTTCAATCCGCTGGCGCTCTCGCCTAAAGGCGCTCGCGGCATCTGGCAGTTCATGCCCGAGACAGCTGCGCGCTATGGGCTGGCGGTCGACGCCGCTGATGATCACCGCACGCATCCCGAGCATTCGACGCGCGCCGCCGCCAGATACCTGCGCGACCTGTACCGGCAGTTCGGGGACTGGAAACTCGCGCTCGCGGCTTATAACTGGGGCGAAAACAGAATGCAGCGGATCATTGAGCGGACCGGCGTCCATGATTTTTACCTGATGGTGCGGCGTGGCCTGCTGCCTTTGGAGACACGCAAGTACGTGCTTGCCGTGCTCGCCCTCTGGTCGCAGATGGGAAGTCCGAAACAGTGAAGAGAATGGAGGAATTATGCATAGGCTGACGCTTATCTTGTTTGTGGCGCTCTTCTTCGCGGCGCGGCCCGCGATGGCGCAGAGCTATGAATTTGCGGTCGAGCACGACCACACATTTGGCGCCTGCCGCGGAAAGCTGATCATCACGCCGGAGCGGATCGAGTATCGAACAGAAAATAAAGAGCACTCGCGCGCATGGCGCTACACGGACCTCCGGCAGATCAAAATTGTCTCGCCGATGAAGGTCGAACTGGCGAGTTACGAGGATCGAAAGTGGCGGATGGGACTTGACCGGACCTTCGAATTCAAGCTGCTCGAAGGAGAGATCACTTCGGAGATCAGCGGCATGCTCGTCGAGCGGGCGGCCCGTCCGGTAGTGACGAGCGTAGCGCCGGCGACAGAAGACACGCTTGCATTTGAAGTCCCGGTCAAGCACCTGCACCGCTTCGGCGGCTGCGTCGGAACTCTGAAGATCTATCCCGATCGGGTGGTCTACGAATCTCAGGATATGCCGTCAGATTCGCGCTACTGGCGCTACGGCGACATTCGGAACTTCAGCCAATCGGAACGTTTCCGTTTCGAGATCGCCACGTTCGAGGGCAAATTCGGCGGGCTGAAGGCTTACAACTTCCAGTTGAGAGAAGACCTGCCCGCGACGGCTTATGACTACGTGTGGGCGCGCGTCTACCCGTCGAGGGTTCGCCGCGATGAGCATCTGGCGCAACCAGGCAATTCCCCCGCGCTGTCGAATAAGCGTCAGGGCATAGAGCAATGAGAAGGAGGCATAAACCATGAGAAGACCAATTCTAGTGTTGGCTGTCTTGCTGCTTAGCAGCGCCTTTACATTTGCCCAGAACAAACCGGCCGGCGAGCAGCCGAAACAGGAAGTGCAACTTGGACGGGGGATGAGCCTGATAGCTCCCGGATTGATGCAGGTGGGATTGGAGACGAACTTCTTTTTACAGATTGCTGACCAAATCCGACTGACGGAAAAACAACGGGCAGCGCTGGTAGAGATCGCCTACGATTCTCAAAAGTACAGGGTTCAAAAGCTGGCCGATCGGGATGTAACCGATGCGGAACTGCAACGGCTCCTGACCCGCGACAACATCGATCTGGACGCGGTGTGGGCGAAGGTGCGGGAGGCTGAAGAGATCGAGACCGGCGTGAAGATCCAGATGATCGAAGCGGTCCTCAAAGCGATTAACACACTCACGCACGAACAGCATTTGAAGATCGTGACGCTCAGCCGCGAATCGCCCGCGCCCAGGCTGCGGGCGCCGGCTGAGCGCATATCCGAGTAGCGCCCGCAGGCGCAAGGAGGAAGAGATGAAATCACCACGAGTAATTCAAATCGCGGCGGCGCTACTGGCGCTCACGTTCCTGCTTCGTTCGCCGTCGCTCGCGCAGGAACATAAACATGCGCCTCCGCAAGACGCCGCGTCCCTCAAGCTATCCACCGATCTGGTCTCCCTGAGCGTGACGGTGACGGATCAAAAAAGGCGAGCGATCACGGGACTCAGGCGCGAGGATTTCAAAGTGTATGAAAACGGCGTCGAACAGCCGCTCAGTTTCTTCAGCGCCGAAGAGGCGCCGGTCTGCTGGGGTATCGTTCTGGATCGCAGCGGCAGCATGGCGGAAATGATCCGCGATGTTTACCGGGCCGCCGTTCACGTCGTGGATGAAGGAACAGAAGAGGATGAAACTTTTATCGTCACCTTCAATAAGAATGTCGAGCTTGGCGCCGACTTCATTTCCGATAAGCACCGGCTGCAAAACTCCATCCTGGGTCTACGCGCGGACGGAGGGACGGCGCTCTGGGACGCCATCAACTTTGCGCTCGATCATCTCAAGCGGGCCAAACACCGGAAGAAAGTGCTGGTCGTCATCACCGACGACGAGGACAACAGCAGCCGGATTAAATTTCGAGAGCTGATCGAGCGCGCCGAAGAAGCGAATGTGCTTATCTATCCGGTGGGCATGTTCGAATCAATCGGCATGTTCAGGCTCGAAATGTCGGGCGGCGGCCCGCGCGTTGAGCTGGAGAAGCTGGCGGAAGTCACCGGCGCGCGCGCGCACTTCCCCACCAATGTTGAGCAGTGCCAGTCGACCATGAGGGAGATTGCGAGTGAGGTCAGTCACCAGTATAGCGTGGGCTACTATCCGAACAACTCGAAGAGAGATGGCAAGTGGCGCAATATTCAAGTCGTGACCGGTCAGGGCGAGGGCAAAGCCAGATTGACGGCTCGCACTCGCGCCGGCTACTACGCGCCCAAAGGCAATGAAATGAACGGCACCTAAAGTTCGAGAGGGGGAGCGGCAATGAGCCTGTTTCATAGCCTGCAAGACATCTACTACGACGCAATGCATTTGCAAGAGGCGTTGGAAGCGATCCCATCGAAGTGCGATTGCTGGGACGCCGAGGCGCATCTGTCCGGCCAGTGCTGCTGCGTGAGCGCCGTAGGCGCGGTCGGCGGCACGATGGCCTTTAGACAAGGCTGCCTCCGCCATCTGGAAAAGTTGAGCAAGAGCCTGACCGCGTTGCAGGAAGACAGCCACGGCGGGAGCGGGGAGACCCGGCTTGAGGAGATGGATCAAAAGCTTCTGTCGCAGCTTTCGGATGTGATGGCTTTGCGGCGCCAACTTGACGCAATGGTAGAGGAGATTGAAGACCGGATCGAACAGTTCAAGGTGACCTGCGCTCACGCGGATTTGAGGCGTCTCAAGGAGAGCGCCACTCATCTTCAAAAGCTCGTTACGGAGATGAACGGTCATCTCTGAAGAAGCGATTCAGTGTGTCAGGAAAGAGCGAGAATGGATGCAGTCTTATGACCAAAGAAGAGACAATCATTCAATTGAGAGAATTGGTTCGACGGCATCAGGTTTGTTACGAGGTATGGCCGGAGAATCTGGTATCGAATGGGCAGATCGTCAAAGTCGGCTTCGCTCTGGAGCTTGAAGGAACGCATGAGCATCCGGACAGCGAGGTGTTGCCCGGCTGCCGGCATTGCCAGGAAGTCTTCAACGATTTGCGGCGCATCGCCGAGTGGATCATGCCGGCGGAAGGGCGGCCCACGACTTATGAAGTCCAGCCCTTCGACCGTGCCATCCGTTACTCACCCAAGCGGAAGCGGCATCCCGAAATCAGCTTAATCATCAAGATTATTCACCGGCAGGGCTTCAATCAGCCTGTGGATGAGTGCGAGCAAATGTGTTTGAGAGAAATGAGGCAGAAGCTGGTTGAGCTTGGCGTATTGGAAGGGGAAATAAATAACCGCCTGGAAGGAAGATAACTGTGAGCGAGGCCGATGATTTGATCAACGTAGAGCGGCGGGCGTGACCAGCGTGGGGCGGCGACCGGCCTCAGAATCGGAGAGGTCGCGATGAATACACTGATTCTATTGCAACTGATTCGGGAGCATCGCAAGTTACGCCAGCGAGACCGCTGGACACGTAAGCGACTTGAGGCGTACCAGGCCAGCGGGTTATGTCATCTCCGTGAGTACGCCTATGCCCACTCATCTTTTTACCAGCGCTTCCATCGAGGATTCATCGACAGGCTGCTGCAAGAGTTGCCGGTGCTTACGAAAGCGATGATGATGGAACACTTCGATGAGTTGGTTACCGATCGCGCCATTCGTCTGGACGAGGTTAAGGCGCATCAGGCGAACATGAGGGGTGATGAACGCTATCTCGGCCGCTATTGGGTTAACGCCACATCGGGCAGCACCGGGCATCCGGGTTTGTTTCTCTTCGATCGTTCCGAATGGCTTACTGTCCTGGCCTCGTTCGCCCGCGGGTATGAATGGACAGGGGTTAAAGTAAGTTTGGCGCACCGCAGAAAAATGGCCGTCGTCGCCTCCACCACCCCATGGCACATGTCAGCGCAGGCCGGCGCAACGCTGCGCAGTTGGTGGGTACCAACGCTGCGTCTGGCTGCGAGCGAGCCGATGGAGAACATTGTCCTGCGCCTTAATGAATGGCGTCCGGAGACCCTGGTGTCCTATGCCTCGATGGCGCGCAGTCTCGCCGATGAGCAACTCTCCGGTCGCCTCCATATTGCCCCCCATCGCATTTTCACCAGTTCCGAAGTGCTGACGAAAGAGTCGCGGCGGCGCATCGAGGAGGCCTGGGGCCAGCGGCTATTCAACCAGTATGCCGCCACCGAGAGCGGGGGTCTTGCCGCAGAGTGCGACCAACACCGAGGCCTGCACCTCTTTGAGGATTTAGTGATCTGCGAGGTGGTAGACCGGGACAATCGCCCTGTGCCGCCAGGGGTCTACGGCGACAAGTTGCTGATCACTGTTCTCTTCGGCCGCACCCAGCCGCTGATCCGCTATGAGTTAAGTGACAGCGTACGACTGACTGGGGATGCCTGTGCTTGCGGAAGGGCGTTCACGCTCATTGATGACATCCAGGGTCGCGCAGAAGATGTGCTGTGGTTTCCGAAACCGGAAGGTGGGCTGGCGCCGGCGCATCCGATCACTTTTCATCGAGTGATGGAACTTTTGCCAGTCAGAGCTTGGCAAATAGCGCAAGAGACCGACGGATTGAAAGTGCTGCTCAGCGGGGCGCGCGATGGGTTCTCCGATGAGAACTTAGTGAGCGCTTTGCGACAGGCGCTGCGTGATGACGGAGTGGTTGTAGCCATGATAGACGTGCAGCATGTGGAAGCCATCCCGCGGGGCGCTGCTGGCAAAGCGCCCTTGATCAGGGCAAACAAGTTGTCAGGTATAAAAGCGCGTGAGCGCGCGGAGGAAATGAGAGATGCCCCTCAGACCTAATTTCATTGAGCGTCTGATACTGCTCAACTTCAATCTGGGTCCTGGCCTGATGCTGGACTTTCTAGGGGCGCAAGCCTTCCGAGCGGTTTGTATTGCCGTCGAGCTCGGTGTCTTCGAGGCATTGAGCGATGGCCGGTTGACGGCGGCTGAGACCGCACGCCGGATCAGGGCGGACGAGCGGGGCACGACTCTGCTACTCGAAGCTCTCCAGGCTCTGGGTTATGTCAAAAAGAAGGACGGCCGGTACGTTAACGCGCCGATGACAACCAAGTGGCTGCTGCGCAGCTCACCGACCAGTCTTGCCGGTGGAATTCCTTTCTTCGAAAGTATGGTGTTCGACCGTTGGGGGCATCTGGACGAGTCCATTCGTCGAGGGAAACCGATGGTGTACGGGTCCGAGTGGTTAGACCAGCGTCCGGACGGCTGGCGGATCTACCAGGAAGGGATGATCGCCGTGGCCAGAATGGCGGCCGATGAGGTAGTGGGCAAGGTGAAACTGCCGCCCACCGCCCGCCGGCTATTGGATGTTGGCGGAGGACACGGGCTGTACAGTATCAAATTCTGTCGCCGGTATCCGGATTTGTCGGCTACCGTTTTCGACTTGCCGCAGGCGCTGGAACTGGCGCGAGAAACGATCGCCGCAGAGGGAATGGGCGCCCGGGTCACGACGCAGGAGGGTGATTTCTGGATAAATGACGTTGGCGCCGGGTACGACGTCGTCTTGTTGTTCAATGTCATCCACGCTTACTTGCCCGATAAGAACATTGAACTGCTGCGCAAATTGTTCGGCGCGCTAAATGCAGGAGGGCTGGTCGTAATACTTGAGCAAATCGCAAGCAAGGTGTTCGGCTCAACCGCAAAAGCCATCGCGCGGCTCCAAGCGCTGAACTACTTTAATGATCTTGAGGCGCAGACGTACGAGTTCAAAGAGATCGCCGGCTGGCTCACAAAAGTCGGTTTCACCAATATAAGACGAAGTGACCTTCGTAAAACACCTGGCTTCAGCTTAATACTGGGAACAAAGAATTGAAGGGGATTAGCAATGGGTCTGTTTCATAACCGCGTTGCAGGAAGACGGCTGCGGCGGGAGCGGGGAGACCCGGCTTTCGGATGTGATGGCTTTGCGGCACCAACTTGACGCAATGGTTGAGGAGATTGAAGACCGGATCGAGCAGTTCAAAGTGGCCTGCGCTCACGCGGACTTGGGCGTCTCAAGGAGAGCGCCACTCATCTTCAAATGCTCGTTACGGAGATGGATGTTCATCTCTGAAGAACCGAGCCGATGTGTCAGGAGAGAGCGAGATCGGAGGCAGTCCTATGACCGAAGAAGAGACCACCAACCATCAAGATCATTCACCGGCATGGTTACGATCGGCCAGTGGATAATTGTGAGCAAAATGTGTCTGAAAGAGATGCTGCGGAGGCTGGCCCAGCTTGGACTGCGCGAAGGCGAATGGGGGGCTAAAGCAGATTAAGCCCGATACCCCACTGGCTGAAAACAGACATCCGGCTGTTTGCTGGCGGACACCTCCGGCGCCAGGGCCGGCCTTACATTAGGGATTCATTTTCAGTCTCATACCCATACTGTGTATACTCATTCGAGATGGTGTAAGAAAGAGCGCGCAAGAATGCGCTTCGGGGAACAAAGCGAGATAAATTGGCGTGATGGCGGCAGGCGACGAGGCGGCACAGTGATTGCGGTTATAGCGCTCGAGTTGAAGCAATTCGAAGCATCCACGGCCTTCAATGACGCCACTACCTGTTAGGGTTTCATCATCAGGCTCGGCTGTAACGACTATTGCTTCGGCATCTCAAGCAGGAATTTACCGAGGGAGGTAAGCATGAAATTCAAAGGTTACTCACTGAAACGTATCTTGGGCGCGCTGGCGATCGGAGCGGCGCTCCTGCTCGGCGGAAGCGAAATGGCTTTTGCCCAGGGGCGCAGTCTCGGAGAGCATCAGCGTCTTGAGCGTTACTACTACGGCAATAGCCAGGCGTTACGCGACCATCAACGGAGAGAGCGCTTTGGCTATTACAACCGCGGCTACTACGGCCCATATAATCGCGGCTACTACAATTACGGTCCATTCAATCGCGGTTACTACGGCAGTGGCTTCGGCTTTGGGTTCGGCTTCGGCCGGGGCTGGGGGCATCACCGCCATCACGGTTGGTGATTCTTTCAGTGACTTCTATCGTTCCTATATAGAACCATGGCGGGCTGGCCGGATTATCCGGTCCGGCTCGCCATATTTTTATGTAGCGCTGAAAAAAAGTAGCGGGCCGAAGCGCATTAACACGCTGAGGTTGAGCGCGCTTTCCCTCCTTCCGGCGAATCAGGCCTGTTATCCGCCCAAAATATTTCTCGTGGCCGGAGGCCAATAGATGTATACCAATAGAGGGTATAGCTATGCCTGCTTTCCCCGTAACTTGCTAATGTGCGTTTACTTTATTGACTTCGCCTCTCCCTATAGCCGATATACGGGGCCGAAAAATTCCTCGACATCGTTGACTCAAATATCCGTTGGATCCGTGGGATCGCTTGCCGGCGGTTGCGGTCTGGTTTCACGAGGATAAGCAAGCGGTTCGATCCACTCTATAGAATCAGGCAGGAGTCTAGTCAGACACATGAAGCGGGCAAGCTGACCGCCGCCCACCATGCCCTTTCTTCTTGAGCCGGCTGCGCGCCCTGTCTGAAAACAAACACCGGCCTGTCTGGTATCAGCCCGTTGGACAGACTTTTCTCTTTCAATCATCAGGAATCTTGCCCTGTTTTCGTCACGAAGTTCTCGCCCTCTAACTTGGGCGCAGCCATTACTTTCCCCCGCTGCTCACAGCTTTACGATGCGCCTGCGCCGCATCCCATCAACAACCTTGGTTGCGGCGGCGCTTTCACAATCCGAGGCTGGCATTTCAATTGCTCAAGAAGTTGTCGTCTCGTTGGCGCTGCCTGGCATGGCGGATTATGAGAATTGAAACACGCCCCACGCAGAATCCGGGCGATTGGGTAAGATTATGGGACCGCTCAGAAGCATCGTCGCCACAACCCTGCTGGCCTTTGCGCTCACGAATGTTCCCGCGCAATCGGGCCGCACACCGCAACCGGCGCCCTCGCCGCAGGACCAGGACAAACGGACAAGTGATCAGAAGAAATCGGGCGACGAGACGATCCGCATTGACACCGACCTGGTCATGCTCAATGCGACTGTCATCAACGATCGTGGCCGCTTCGTCGCCAACCTGAAGCGGAACGACTTCTCCGTCTACGAGGACGGGGTCGAACAGCAGATCGAATATTTCAACACCGGCGACAGCGAGTTGATCAGTCTCGGGATCGTCTTCGACACGAGCGGCAGCATGATCGACAAGCTCGACGGCGTGCGCGACGCCGTCGAGCACTTCGTCAAAGCAGTCGCGCCCGGCGACGAAATCTTTCTGATCCGCTTCAGCAGTGACGCCGAACTCGCGCAGGACTTCACCGACGACAAAAGGCGCATCCTTAGCGCGGTCGACCGGCTCCGCCCGTTCGGCAGCACGGCGCTCTACGACGCGATTGCGATGGGACTCGAGCGAGCCGGCGAGGGCAAACATCGCAAGCGCGCGCTGATGCTGCTGACCGACGGCAACGACACGTCGAGCGGAATCAAGCTCAATGACGCGGCCGAGCTTGCGCGCAAATCCGAAGTGATCGTCTACGCGCTCGGAATCGGACACGGCGAGCGAGGCTCATTCGGTCACGGCGGCGGTCACGACGGCGGCATCTTCGGTCGCCGGAACAGAGATACGGTCGATATGGACGTGTTGCGCACATTTGCCGAAGCGACAGGCGGCGAGGCTTTCCTCTTGGAGGATGCGCACAGAGGCGGGCGCGACCTAATTGACGAAGCTGTTCTGCAGGTCGCCGACGAGCTGAAGCGGCAGTATACGCTCGGTTATTACCCGACGAACACGCGCAAGGATGGTTCTTTTCGTAAAATCAAGGTCGAATTGACGGACAAGTCGATGCGCGTCCGCACAAAGCGCGGGTATTACGCTCGAGACTGACGGCGGCTGCCGATAGCGGCTACAAACCACCCGTTATTGTCGCTAGAATAAGGTGTGAATATGAGCGCAAAAAAGACCACAATTCTTGTCGTCATTCTGGCCGCGCTGGCCGGAGTTATCTCTTTTGTGATCTGGTTCAGCAATCACGGATTCAGCGCTCGCGAAAAGCCTTCGTGGGTCGAGACCGTTTTGGCCAGACAAGCGCGCGGGATCGCCACGCCGGCGGGCGCCAAAGAAATGAAGAACCCGCACCCGGTAACAGAACCGAGTATGGCCGAAGCCCGCGAGCATTTCGTCGAGCACTGCTCCGTCTGTCACGGAGCTACCGGCCGCGGCGACACTCTTTACGGCCGCAATCTCTATCCGAAGGTCCCTGACCTGACCCAGGCGGATACGCAGCAACTGACCGACGGCGAGCTTTTCTACATCATCTCGAACGGAGTGCGCTTTACTGGAATGCCGGCGTTCGGCGGAGAAGACAGCCCTGAATCCATCTGGTCGCTCGTCTCTTTCATCAGGCGCTTGCCCAAGCTGACCCCGGAAGAGATCAAACAGTTGCAGGAGATGGCCGAAGGCGGCAAGACGGAGATGGACGAAAACAAAGGCGCGCAACCCGAACCAGCCGGATCGAAAGAGAAGGGGGCGCCGAAACCTCATTCTCACAGACCGGGAACGAAACCACATCACCACTGATCGAAGTTGATCATCTAAGAATTCTTTCTCAGCGCCCATACCGTGTATTTTTATTCGAGATGGTGTAAGAGAGGGCGCGCGAAAATACGTCTCGGGACGTAAAGTGAAGTAAATCAGCATGATAGCCACAGGCAACAGGGCGGCATAGTGTTTGCGGTTCTAAGGCTCGGGTTGAGGCAATGCGAAGCGGCCACGATATACGTTGGCGCCGCTACCTGTTAGGGAGTCATCATCGAGACAGGCTGTGACGACCATTGCTTCAGCAACTCAGGCAGAAATTTACTGGAGGAGGAAAGCATGAACTTCAAAGGCTACTCACTGAAAAGCGCCCTGGGCGCGATCGCGATTGGAGCGGCGCTCCTGCTCGGCGGAAGCGAAATGGCTTATGCGCAGGATCACCACCAATGGCACGAGCGGCAGGATCTCAGGGATCATCAGCGCCGGGAGCGTTACTATTACGACGACAGCCGCGCGTTACGCGAGCATCAACGGAGGGAGCGCTACCAGTTGGAGCGCCATCAACGCTTCGAGGACCGTCGCTACTACGACGGACGTTTCAATCGCGGTTATGGCCGGGGTTGGGGCTGGGGATCGCGGCGCCGTTACGGTTGGTAGTTCCATCAGTGACTTCATCGTTCCTGAGTGGGACCATGGCGAGTCGGCTGGATTATCCGGGTTGGCTCGCCATATTTTTTTTTGAATTACCATCCCAACGTCAAAAGGGCTGGCACTCGCTTCCGATTTCGACTTGATTTATTGTAGAGGTCGATTTCCCAAAGAAGGGGGCATGAATGGTCTGTCCGAATTGCGGGAATGTCAGTGACGGTAAACGCTTCTGTACCAAGTGCGGCTTGGAATTGGAGCCTCTTCCTCCAACAGCGTCTGCCTCCGGCGGTGCCCAGTCGCCTGCTGCGGTTTCGCCGCTCTCTGCCTCGGGCGCTTTGACAGGGAGAACGTTGGATCAGAAGTACTACCTCGAGTCTAAACTCGGCGTTGGTGGAATGGGGACTGTTTATCGCGCCCGCCGGCTGTTGATCGGCGACATGGTAGCGGTCAAGGTACTCCAGCCTGATCAAGTGGCAGATCCGCAGGCCGTCGAACGTTTCCGCCGTGAGGCGCAGACCGCCGCCCGTCTAAAGCATCCGAACGTCGCGGCGGTTTACGACTTCGGCGTTTCCAGAGAAGGCTTGAACTATCTGGTCATGGAGTTGGCGGAAGGAGAGAGCCTGCGCAGTTTGGTCGAGCGACAAGGTACGCTGGCTGAGACTGACGCCGCCGAGATTATCCGCCAGGTCTGCGCGGCGTTGGACGAAGCGCACAGGCAGGGTGTGGTACACCGTGACATCAAGCCGGAAAATATTCTCGTGCATGCGACCACGGCTGGCTTGCATGTCAAGGTGCTCGATTTCGGCATCGCCGCGCTGCGCGACGTTAACGCCGGCAGGCTGACGCGAACCGGGGCCGTCGTGGGGACGCCGCATTACATGTCGCCCGAGCATTGTTTGGGTGAAGAGTTGGATGGACGCTCTGACATCTACAGTCTGGGGATAGTCCTGTTTGAAATGCTGACCGGCGTCGTGCCGTTCGATTCGCCTACCCCGACAGCCATAGTCGTTAAACATGTCAATGAACCGCCGCCGCCGCCCCGCACATTGAATCCGAAAATCTCGCCCGCCGTTGAGTCGGTCGCGCTTCGCGCGCTCGAGAAGCGGCGCGACGCGCGGCCGCAAACGGCTGGCGAAATGGCGAGGGAGTTGATTGCGGCCGCGGGTGGCGCGGGGCGTGGTTCGCCTCATCCCGCAACGGTCGCGGAGCCAGAAGTCATTACGCCTGCGCCGATAACAACGTTGAGGGAAATGGCTGCTCCCGAATCGAACAGCAGTACGGCGCCGTTGTTCGGCGAAGTGTCCACGAAAACGGGATCGAGCGGAAGACTCGTATTATGGGTTTTCTGCGCGTTGCTCTTGCTGGCAGGAGGCGCAGCCGGGCTCTGGTGGTATGTGCAGAGAGGCGCGAATGAAAAGGTCGCGGCGACGAGTGACTCTGCCGGGAACGGCCAGCGGGCCTCGACTGCCAGCGGTCAGCCGGCCATGCCTGATCGGATCGCGACTGTCAGCCCCTCGACGTCGCCGGCGGCGGCGGAATCCCTGCCGGCGGGCAACAAATCTTGGGAGCTAATCCCCGACCAAACCACCGGCGTCGCGGATGCGCCGAACGCATTGGGAGCGGCGGACCGGCAGATGGCGGTGATCAATCCGGGCGGTCAACTTGCTCTTGAATATCGTGAGGGCAAATTTTTTGGCGACGGACACGGCGCGGACCTGCGTGTTTACGGCCCGGAACAGGGTCGAGTTTCATACCTCATCTTTGTCAGAAACGACCCGGCCGAAGATTGGGAGCGGATCGACATAAACCGCAAAGGATTCCCTCGGGGAGAGGCCGGGCACGACATGGGACACCACGGCATCCGGCAGGCGCGCCAGGTGATGATCAGGAACATTGGAAATACCGATCTGAGTATTGACGCGGTCTCGGTCGTATACAAAGATGAAGTCCACGGCGAGGTCGCCAAGCGCCATCACCACTAAAACACGTCCCCAAAAATGCCTGACCAAACTCCTTCAAAGAAAAGCCTCCTGCGCGATCTCAAACCGCTGTGGTTGTTGATCGCCCTGATCGCCATCAGCGTGCTGCATTACGAAAACGTCAGCGGCAGTGTGTTGCTGCACGAAATCTCGCAGCGCCTTTATTACCTGCCGATCATCTATGCGGCATATCGTTACGGTCTGCGCGGCGGGTTAGCGGCGTCGCTCGTCAGCGCGGCGCTCTACTTCCCGCACATCGTTCAGCACTGGAACAGCGAGGATTCGGCGATCAACCTGTATGCTGAAACGATTCTCTTTCTGGTGATCGGCGCCGTCACCGGATTGTTGGCGGGCAAAGAGCGGCGAGAGCGCGAGCGTTATGAAAACGCCGCGGCTGAATTGCGGCGCGCTTACGACGAATTGCGCGCGACGGTGGAGCAACTGCTGATCGCCGACCGGCATTCGTCGCTGGGGCGGATGTCGGCAGCCATCGTCCACGAAATCCGCAACCCGCTCGGCGCGATCAAAGGCGCGGCCGAAGCGTTGGAATCGTCCGTACCAGGAGCGCGGAAGGAGTTCCTCGACATCATCAAGCTCGAAAGCGACCGGCTCAACGGGCTGGTCACCGATTTTTTGCGGTTTGCGCGCCCGCGTGCGCCGGAGATGTTGCCCACTCCCGCGCATGAAGTGATTGACTCGGTCGTCAAGTTGGCGCGCAAGCAGGCTGAGCGATCCCGCGTGCGGATCGAAATATCCGCCGCGGACGATCTGCCGCCGGTGATGATGGACGCCGAGCAGATGAAACAGGTCTTGCTCAACCTGATCCTGAATGCGATTGACGCGATGCCCAAAGGCGGGTGTCTGACGATCAATGTCGACCGGGGCGGCGACGGCCTGGTAATTGCTGTTAAAGACATGGGGGAGGGAATTGACCCGGCGGTGCGCGCCACACTCTTCAGCCCGTTCGTCACGACCAAGGCTCGCGGCAGTGGGCTTGGCCTGGCGATTGCACATCGTCTGGTGAGTCAGCACGGCGGCCGCATCACGGCTGATGACGTCACTGGCGGCGGCGCAGTCTTTCAAATCTGGCTCCCTCTCAATCGTTCAGGCGAAGCGGTCCGGGCGCCTGCGCCGCTTGAGAGATGAAAACCATGAAAGTCAGGAACCAAGCCATGCCAGAAAAAACGATTCTGCTCGTGGATGACGACGCGAGTTTGCGCCGCGTACTCGCGCACCATCTGACCGAGGCCGGCTACCGAGTGCTGACCGCCGCCGACGGCAAGGCTGGGCTCGACCTGTTCACCGAGGAGCAGGTGGAGATGGTGATCACCGACGTCCAGATGCCGGGGATGAGCGGGCTCGATCTGCTGCGCCGTATCAAGGTGATGGACCTCGACACGGTCGTTCTGGTCATAACGGCCTATGGATCGATTGAGACGGCGGTTGAGGCGATGAAGCTCGGCGCGCACGATTACATTACCAAGCCGTTCAACCGCGAAGAACTGCTACTCACCGTCGCCAAAGGTCTTGAATATACCGCGCTGGTGCGCGAAAACCGCTCGCTCAAACAGTTCATCGAGAGTCGCTTCTCGCTCGACAACATGATCGGAACGTCTGCGGCGATGCGCCGCGTTTACGCCCTGGTTGAAAAAGTAGCGCGGGCAGACCTGGCGGTCTTGATCACGGGTGAGAGCGGCACGGGCAAGGAGTTGATTGCGAAGGCCGTACACCAGCACAGCGCGAGGCGCGACGGGCATTTCGTCGTCATCAATTGCGGCGCAATCCCAGAGGGGCTGCTCGAATCGGAATTGTTCGGTCATCGCAAAGGCGCGTTCACCGGCGCTTACTCGAACGCGCGTGGAAAGATCGAAGCCGCCGATAAAGGAACCGTGTTGCTCGATGAGATCGGCGAGTTGTCGCCGGCTTTGCAGGTAAAACTGCTGCGCGTGATCGAAGGCGGCGAATTCACGCGCGTCGGCGAGACCGAAACCAGACGAGCCGACGTGCGCTTCCTCGCCGCTACCAACCGCGATCTTTCAAAGATGGTCGAGGACGGACGATTCCGGGAAGACTTGTATTTCCGGCTCAAGGTCGTGCCGATTCACCTGCCGCCGCTGCGTGAGAGGCGCGAAGACATCCCGCTGCTGGCCGACCATTTTTTGAGAGACGCCTCACAGCGATTCAAACGTCCTGCGCTGCGATTCGAGAAGGATGTCTTTCGCTATTTCCAGGCTTATTCATGGCCGGGCAACGTGCGCGAACTCAAACACGTTGTCGAACGACTGGCTGTGGTCGCGGAAGACGACAACGTCAGTGTCAAAGACCTGCCGGAGAATTTGACCGCAACGACCGGCGCCGCCGCCAACGTCCTCATTCAACTGCCGGATGACGGGATCGATCTGGAAGAGGTGGAGCGCGAGATTCTGCTCCAGGCGCTTGAAAAACATGGCGGGAATCAGACCCGTACTGCGCAGTACCTCAATATCACGCGCAGCGCCCTGATCTATCGAATGCAGAAGTACGGGTTGCAACAACCGGTGTTGTGAGGTCCCGCCAACTGGAGCTTCGCACTCATCAGCCGCTCCGGCGCGCCGCGTTGCCCAACGCGCAGTCGATCACCGATCGGATTTCACTCCACTTCTTCAACCGTGAGTGGCGCCGGCAAAGATGCGCTCAACCCAACCGCGCCATCAAAGCGCCGACATCATTAGCGAGCCGCCGGGCTTTTGCCGCCGGGAGTTTGCCCGCGATGGAGGACTCAGCCAGAGCGGTCACGTGATCGCGCACCATATCACCCTGCACGCGCCGAAGGGCGGCGATCACCGCGTTGATCTGGTGTGCGATCTCGACACAGTCGCGCTCGTTCTCGATCATCTGTTGTACCCCGCGCACTTGTCCCTCGATGCGTTTCAGGCGCGGCAATTGCTTTGTGTGATTGGCTGGGGCGATCTTGCGTCCGTTCCCGGAATTATTCTTCACGTTTGCTGCCTCCTTGCTGACAAAGGGGGTTAGCTAAGGCGGCCTCTTTATAGCTCGTTTGAAAGGTCGCCGTGACCGGGTGGCGGGGTGATGTGAACACTCTGCCACCCGCTTTTACGAGTGAGCAATAGGGGCCTGAATTGTTTGTAAACAGGCAGTCCGGTGTCTGTAAACAGACACCGGACGCATTATGGCGAGTTATAGATGAATGTGGCAAACGCAGCGAAGTAGATGACGGCTGAGGGTGTCAAAAAAATCGTCCAGACTTGGGGGCCGAGTTGAGGCGGATTAGTCCGACTCGGTCAGCTTCTCGACGAGGATTTTGCCCTCGTGCTTCATCCCTTCGACGGTCACCTTGATATGATCTTTCTTCGCGGTCTTGTCGAATGGCGCTTTCGCCAGCGTGTTGCCCTTCGCGTCAAACGGATACCATTTGCCATCGGCGAAGATGCCGTAGCCGCTTTTGACGCATTCTTCCATCAAGGCGCATTCTTTGGTGTGCTCGGCGGCGAATTTTGTCGCGTCTTCAGGGTTATCCTTGGTGTGATCGGCGGCGCAGACGACGTCAACGACATAGCCGGTGAGTTTCACTTTTTCGTGCGCCCGCACGGTCGAAACGGCAATCATTCCTACTGCAAGCATAATCAAGGCAATCGCTTTCTTCATAAATGTTCAACTCCTTCTGAAACGTTAGTTGTCATCCATAACGATTCCGTGATCATCATCGTTATGGCGTTTATCTCTCGGAACAATAGGCATTTTTCGTGCCGTGTTAGACCTGTCTCCAACCACTCTATACTGCCGGTTCATTCTTCGCGAGCTTTGCTCTCGCTTGATGATTGGTCAGCGACTGACAGAGTCACTCCCTAACAGACTTGCCGCAAAGATAGGTGTAATCTCTCTCCGTAGGTAAAATTCATCCTAGAAATAATACCCCGATCTCGTTTCCATTTCCCATCCCGCGAGCCGAGGTCTCACCCTTACCACGTCTACACGCTAGTGTTTCGCTGATTATCGAAAGTCGTAACAGAGGGTCCGGCTTTATGTGGCCAAGCCGTTATCAGTCAGAAACCGCTCTGCGCTCGATCTCCGTCCAGCCGTTGTCAAGTTGGCTTGTGACGCAAGCGTCCAGGGCAGGTCCTGACGCAAGGAACGAATGAGCGCACCTCATCGCACGCCTTTCAAATATCGGCGCCGATATTTCGCAGTTCGGCAACGAACTTCTTCAACCCCTGCCGCTCCAATTGCGCCAGAAAATCTTCGGCGCTAATCCAGGAAGGTTCGCAGATCTGGTGGCCTGGAGCTGCCGTTTCCCGGAAATGAATCCGGGACTTTCTGAAATTATCCGGGTATCGTTGGGGACATGGATGAGACACTCCAACTTACCCACACAAGAATAGGTGATATTCCGCTGCTGCTCGGCTTGGTGATCAAGTTGGACATCCCGGCGATCTATGACCGGGAGATCGGAGATCACGGATTGCACACAGGCTTGAGCGGCGGGTGGATGCTTGCGATCTGGATGATCTTCATCCTGACCGAGAGCGACCATACGAAATACAACGTCGAGGACTGGGGCGGACGCCACGCCGAATTGTTGTCGCGCCTGACGGGGCAGCAGATTCGCGCCGGGGATTTCAATGACAATCGACTCAGCAGGTTGCTCTCGCGACTGTCGAAGTCTGAGCGCTGGGAGCGGTTTGAAGATGCTCTCTGGCGCAACAGCGTCTCTGTTTATGAGATCTTGAAGCCGAGCGTCGGCGAACTTTATAGCGCACACTGCGACTCGACGACGGCCAGCGGCTATCACCAAGTGCACGAGAATGGGGTGATGCAGCGCGGCCACAGCAAAGATCATCGCCCTGATCTGGCGCAGTTGAAATTGATGACCGTCGCGATGCATGCGCCCGGTCATCTGATCGCCACGCAGGTCGCGAGCGGCAATACGGCCGACGAAGGTCTCTATCTGCCATTGATCGCACGGGTGCGCCAAATGCTGGGGCGGAGAGGCGTGCTTTATGTCGGCGACTCGAAGATGGCGGCGCTCGCCACACGCGCTCAGATTGCGCGGCAGGGCGATTACTATCTGACAGTTGCGCCACTCAAAGGCGAGACGGCCAAATCGCTCCCCGCGTGGATTGAGGCGGGATTGAGCGGCGGACAAGAGATGACGAAGTTGAGCAAAGAGAACGGCGAACAGATCGGGAGCGGATACGAGTTCACGCGTCAGCGCACAGCGCAGATTCCGATCGGCGCGGAGGAATCGCTCGAATCGTTTACCTTTACCGAGCGCGTCCAAGTGATTCAATCGGAGGATCTGCGAGCCGCGCAGTCGAAGTCGCTCCGGGACCGGCTGCGCCGGGCGCAGGCAGAGATCAAAGCGCTCACCCCGGAACCAAGGCAAGGCCGCCGTCAGTATTGCGATGAAGAGAATTTCAAAGCCGCGCTCTCGGCCGTGATCGAGAAGCACAAAGTCGCGGGGTTGCTCGATGTCAATTGGGAGGTGGAAGAGCGCAAGCAGGTGAAATTGATCGGGCGCGGCCGCGCCGGGGACGACCGTCCGAAGCGTGAGGTTGTGACGCGACGCTGCCAAGTCAAAAGCGTCAACCTGGACCGGAAGGCGGTCGCCGCCGCTGGACGCCGGCTGGGCTGGCGCGTGCAACTCTCGAATGCGCCTGCGGAAGTTTCGCTGTCGGCTTGTGTAACGCACTATCGCGCGAACTGGCGCGGAGAACGCAATTACAGCCGGCTCAAGGGCGAACCAATCGGGATTGATCCGATCTTCGTGCGGAACGACGACCAAATCACGGGGCTGACCCACTTGTTGACCATGGCAGTACGGATCGAGAGCCTGATCGAGGTGCAAGTCGCGCGCGGATTGCAAAGCGAAGGCAAAGAGATCAAAGGGCTCTACCCGGGCCTGCCCAACAAGGGGACCGATCATCCGACAGCGGTTGCGATGCTCAAAGCCATCGACCGCAAGGAGGTCACCTTGATGCGAGCTGAACTCAACGGTCAAACGTCTCTTCAGCTTTCGCCTTTGCCGGAGTGGTTGCCGGATGTTTTGCGCTACTTGCATCTATCGCCAACTCTCTATGCCGACTTACAAAAGAATTCGGCTTTTGACATTTCAATCTTCGGGAAATGACAGCTGGAGTGGAAAGATTAAATTGGCCGCTTTTGTGTCCGCTTCCGGGATGGCTTTTTCCCAAAACTGCAAAGCCTCATTGCCTAGCCGGCGCGATATACATCTATTTCAATAACGCTTGCATGGTGAGCGCCCGGTCCGGCGGAACCAATTCAACACCACTCCTTCCACATTTCCGTATCAGCCGTCCGCTGCTAATCAACATTTCATTCCCCTTTGTCGCGGCATCGGGGGATTTCTTTTGACGTCATATAGCTTGTTACGTAATATGTTGTTATGCCAACTATCAATTCTCAAAAATTCGAGCGCGAGTTGAAGAAGGGCGGCGCCGAATTGCTCGTCCTATCTTTGTTGGAGTCCCGCCCGCGCCATGGTTACGAAGTCCGCAAGTTGATCGAGACGCGCTCGGACGGTGCGCTGAAGTTCAACGCCGCCTCGCTTTATCTCCTGCTATACCGGCTGGAAAAGCGCGGCTGGATCGAAGGCCGTTGGGTGGAGAAAGCCGGGCAACGGCGGCGGCGTTTTTACAAATTGACGAAAGACGGCAAGAAAGTGCTGGCCGCGCAACGCAGCATCTGGGAGTCATTTGTGGCCGCCGTCAATCGCGTAACGAGACCGGAAAATGCCTGACTGGAAGCCAGAGATCAGACGGCGGCTGGCCAATTTGAAGCTTGAGCCGACGCGCGAGGCCGCGATTCTTGAAGAGCTGTCCCAGGACTTAGCGGACTGCTACGCGGAATTGCTCTCAAGCGGCGCGACGGAAGCGGAAGCTTATCAACGAACACTCGCCGAATTGAGCGGCAGCGAATTGCTGGCGCGTGAATTACGCCGCGTGGAGCGGCCGGCGGAACCCATCGTTCCCGGAACCGATCGGAGGACAAATATGATCGCAGCTTTATGGCAAGATCTGCGCTTCGGCGCGCGAATGTTACTGAAGCAGCCGGGCTTCACCGTGATCGCCGTATTGACGCTGGCGCTCGGCATCGGGGCGAATACAACGATCTTTAGTGTCGTCAATGCCGTGTTGCTGCGTCCGTTGCCTTACGCAGAGGCTGAGCGCCTGGTCTTTCTATGGTCTGAAGCGCCAAGGCAGAATGTCCGGGAGCGGGCTTCAGCCTACGCCAATGTTTCGGAATGGCGGAATCAGAACAGATCTTTTGAAGATATAGCCGTCTTTGATCCGACCGCAGTGACTTTAACCGGCGCGGCTGAGCCGGAACAAGTCATGAGTGTGCGCGCCTCGGCGAATCTTTTCCCGCTCTTAGGCGTGGCGCCTTTGCTTGGTCGCACTTTTACTGCTGACGAAGAGCAACAGAAGGTTCGGGTCGTGATCCTGAGCCACGGCCTATGGCAACGCCGGTTTGGCGCGTCTCCAAATATCCTTGGCCAGACGCTGGAAATTGACGGCGTGAGTTCGCAGGTGATCGGGGTGATGCCGGAGCGCTTCAAATTTCCTACTAAAAATACTCATGTGTGGGAGCCGCATACGCTCACTTCCAATTGGGAGGCGCAAAAGGCGCAACGCGGCATCGGCGCGTGGCAGGTGATCGGACGACTCAAGGCGCAGGCATCGCTCGAACAGGCTCAGACGGAAATGACCACCATCGCGAAGCGGCTGGAGCAGGCTTATCCGGATGCAAACAAAGATCTGGGTGTCAATGTAGTCCCGTTCCAGCTTCAGCTCACGGGCAGCAATGTGCGTTTAGCCCTCTGGATTTTATTCGGCGCGGTAGTTTTTGTGCTGCTCATCGCGTGTACGAATGTCGCTAATTTAATGCTGGCTCGCGGTATTGCGAGAGAACGCGAGATGGTAATTCGCATGGCGCTCGGCGCGGGCAAGCTGCGGCTCATCCGGCAACTGCTCACGGAAAGCAGCCTGCTGGCTCTGCTCGCCGGGGCAGTCGGTCTTTTAATGGCGAGGTTTGGCATCCAGGCGCTCCTCGGCTTCAGCCCGCCGAACATACTTCATCTGGACAGCGTCGGGGTTGATAACAAAGCGCTGGCTTTCACCGCCGCCGTTTCATTACTGACCAGCCTGCTTTTCGGCCTCGCTCCGGCTTTGAAGATTTCGCAGGCTCATCCCGGCGAGGCGTTGAAAGAAGGCCGGAGTGCGAGCGGCGGGATCAGTGGCCGCCGCCTGCGCGGGCTGCTGGTCATCACTGAGTTCAGCCTGGCGGTGCTGCTGCTTTCAGGCGCGGGCCTGCTCCTGCGCAGCTTCATGCGCCTGCTGGCGGTTGACCCCGGGTTTGATCCCACGCGGATTCTACTCATCCAGACTGCCCCCCCGCTAAACAGCGCTGCCGATCAATGGCGCGTCTTTTATCAACAGGTGAGCGAACGGATCGCGGCGCTGCCGGGCGTTGAGGCCGCCGGTCTGACCGAGGAGATATTGATCAGCGGTAATCCTGGCGGACTGATCACTATTGAACGGGCTTCACCGGATAATTCAGAACCGGCGCGCATACCATTCAGGCGCGATGTGATCAGCGAGGGTTTCTTTCAAACCCTGCGCGTTCCCTTGCGAACGGGTCGCTTCTTTACCGCGCAGGACAACCAGGGAGCTGTTCCGGTAACAATCATCAATGAAACGATGGCTCGCCGGTTCTGGCCTGGAGAGGGGGCGCTCGGTAAGAGATTCAAGCTGGGACTGGCACGGGAAACTAACCCGTGGTTGACGGTAGTCGGAGTCGTCGGTGACATGCGCCGCCAGAGTCTGGAACGCGAGCCCATCGCGCAAATCTTCGTGCCCCACCTGCAGAGCCCGGAGCGCAGAATGAATTTATTGATCCGCACAACTACGGAGCCAACCCAGTTCGCGCCGGTCGTGCGCAATGAGATTCGCGCGATTGATAAAACTGTCCTGATCTATCAAATCTCCACGCTGGAGAGCCGTCTCGCTGCTGCCGTGGCCCAAAGGCGCTTGAACACTTGGCTGCTGACGCTGTTTTCCGTGCTGGCGCTGCTGCTGGCCGCGGTCGGCATCTACGGCCTGATTCAGCAATCAGTCGCCCTGCGCACGCGCGAAATCGGCACGCGTCTGGCGCTCGGCGCACAACCGCGCGACGTACTGCGGCTGGTAGTCGGCCAAGGAATGAGCCTGGCTCTTTGTGGTGTGGGGGTTGGCTTGCTGGCCGCCTTTGCCTTAACGCGAGTTCTGGCCGGTTTGCTGTTTGGCGTGACAGCCACTGATCCGACGACATTTATTGCGGCCCCATTGTTACTCCTGCTGGTCGCATTGCTGGCGTGCTGGATTCCGGCGCGGCAGGCCACGAAGGTAGATCCGATGATCGCTTTGAGAAATGAATAACCTGAACCCAACACGGAGTGGCGAAGCGTTGAAACTCATTCAACCGGTGTCAAAGCGCGATCAGGTCGTAGCCGCTTTCAAAGACGCGATCCCGCATGGAAGGTCGAAATGCTGGATCAATGGTTTCCGGATGAGACTGACTAAGCACTGTTTTTATCAGGCGCCACATCCATCACCGCGGAGAGATGGAAAAGATGGATAGCCATTGCTGGGATGGAATTTCTGCGCCGGCCTGATTGCGCCAGTCGGCGTTTCCAAAGAGCATCTATGCGACTCAATACAAGGAGAGAACTTATGCAAAAACTTTGGCAGGACTTGCGCTTCCATGCGCGCCGGTTGATGAAACAACCAATGTTCATCTTGATCGCTGTTTTGACGCTGGCGTTGAGTACGGGGTTTACACAGGTCAAGACCACAACCATTCCACTGGACAATCCGAGCGAGATGCAGCCCCGCAATGTGAAAACGGAACAGGTGACCTACAAGGGGCGAAAGGCTTTGCGCGTGGCTGACGCCGCGCCGGCAAACGTCGCGGACGGAATCCAACTCGTCATCTTGAATAAGACTGAATTTCAAGACGGGGTGATCGAAATCGAGTTGACGGGCGAACCCGGCGCCACTGCGGGAGGCGGGGCGCGGGGCTTCGTCGGCGTGGCCTTCCGTGTCAAGCTTGACGCCGCCAAAGACGCAGCAAAGTACGAATGCTTCTACCTGCGCCCGACGAATGGGCGCGCCGACGATCAGGTGCGGCGCAACCATTCGACCCAGTATATCTCTTACCCCGACTTCCCGTGGAACCGATTGCGCAAGGAGTTCCCGGAGAAATACGAGAGCTATGTGGACCTCGTTCCCGGCGAGTGGACGAAAGTGAAGATCGAAACGCGTGGCGACAAGGCGCTCTTGTACGTGCATGACGCGCCGCAGCCTGTCCTGGTGGTCAATGATCTCAAACAAGGGCAGAGCCAGGGTCAGATTGCTTTATGGGTTGGGGCGGGAACGGTCGCGCACTTCGCAGATTTGCGAGTATCAAAGTGAGAGAACGCAGTAAAGCAGTGTTGCGGCCCTGCGTTCTTCACTCCTGCGTCGTTGCCATGCAGTGCGAAGGCGGATGGAAAAACAACTATGCCTGACTGGAAAGCAGAAACCAGATGGCGGCTTCAGGGCTTGCAACTTACGCCGGCGCGCGAGGCCGCCATCGTCGAGGAATTGGCTCAATATCTCGACGACTACTACGCGGAGTTGTTGGCCGGCGGCGCGACCGAAGCGGAAGCCGCGCGCCTGACGCTGGCGGACTTGAGTGGGAGTGAATTACTGGCGCGGGAGCTACGGCGCGGGGAGCGGCAAGTCGCGCAAGAACCCATCGTACTCGGAACCAATCGGAGGACAAAGATGATTGCAGACCTGTGGCAAGACCTGCGCTACGGCGCGCGAATGCTATCGAAGAAACCAGGCTTCACGTTGATTGCCGTGCTTACGCTGGCGTCGGGCATCGGCGCGAACACTGCCATTTTCAGCGTCGTCAACGGCGTGTTGCTGCGCCCGCTGCCTTACAAAGAGCCGCAGCGGCTGGTGCGCGTCTACAGCGAGTTCCCGATGATGAACTTGCGCAAGTTCAGGATTTCGCCGCCGGAGTTTCTGGACATTCAGCGCGAGGCGAAATCTTGGGAGTCCATCGGCGCTTGGTCGGCGGGCGGCGTGAACATCTCGTCCACCGGCGAGCCGATTCGCGTCACGTCAACCAGCGTCACGCGCAGCTTGATTGATGCGCTCGGCGTACAGCCGCTGCTGGGGCGCAACTTCACGCTGGAAGAGGGGAAGCCGAACGGGCCGAACGCGACGATCATCTCGCACGGCCTGTGGCAGCGCGCCTTCGGCGGCCAGGCCAACATCGTCGGCCAACAGGTGCGCGTCAACGCAGTGCCTTGCGCCGTCGTCGGCGTGATGCCGCCGGGTTACGTCTTCCCGCCCGGCAGTAACACGCCGGTAGATGTATGGATTCCTTTTCAATTCGACGCGGCCAACCCCGGCAACCGGCTCGGCCACTTCTTGTCCGTCATCGGGCGACTCAAACCGGGCGTGACCATTGAGCAGGCGCGCGCCGAGCTGGACGCGCTCGCAGCCGGGTGGCGGAGCGAGAACCGCGCGCAACATCTGCTCGACCCGCAAGATCATCCGGTCTTGATGTTCCCGCTGCACGAGGACGTGGTGGGCGCGGCGCGCCGGGCTGTGTTGACGCTGCTGGGCGCGGTCGCCTTTGTCTTGCTGATCGTGTGTGCGAACGTGGCGAGCCTGTTGCTCGCGCGCGCTGAATCGCGTCACCGCGAATTCGCCGTGCGCTTGGCGCTGGGCGCCGGGCGCGGGCGGATGCTCAAGCAGTTCCTGACCGAAGGCTTTATTCTGGTCGTGCTCGGCGCGGTTTGTGGCGTAGGGCTGGCGCGGCTCGGACTCAAAACGATTATGGCCGTGGCGCCCGACAGCGTGCCGCGCACGGGCGAGATCAAGCTCGATCTGGCGGTGCTGGCCTTCACGCTGGGCATTTCGATCCTGGCAGTCTTCATCTTCGCGCTCGCCCCGATGGCGCAACTGCGCGAAGGGAACCTGGCCCACTGGCTGCACGGCGCGAGCCTGCGGACGACGGGCGCGGGAGGTCACCTGTTGCGCAAGGGGCTGGTGGTTACTGAAATCGCGTTGGCCGTCGTGCTGATCGTCGGTTCGGGGTTGATGATCCGCGCGTTTTGGAAATTGCGTCAGGTTGATTTGGGCTTCGACCCGTCCAACGTGCTCTCATTCACCGTCGCGCCACCGCCCAGAGCCTACCCAGTGCGGGAGCAACTCCGCTTCTCACAGACGCTGCTAGAGAAGTTGTCCGCCTTGCCGGGCGTGAAGTCCGCCGCGATGTCCATCGGGAGCGAGTTGCCGCCGCTACGCCCGATCAACGCCAGAGACATCCAGGTCGAAGGCTTCCAACCCGCGCCCAACGGCCCGGCGCAGAACGTGGATTACTGGAACATCGTCAGCGCGGACTACTTCAAGACGTTAGGCATTCGCCTGATGGAGGGGCGCTTTTTCGAGCCGGCGGATCAGGGCGAGAACGCGCAACGCGTCGCCGTCATCAACCAAGCGATGGCGCGGCGCTTCTGGCAGGGCAGCCCCATCGGGCGGCGCGTCAATCCGCAAGTTTCCAGAGATCCCAACTGGTTCACTGTGGTCGGCGTCGTCGAAGACACCAAGAACATGGGCGTGGACAAGCCCGCCGGGACTGAACTTTACCTGCTTGACCGGCAATTAGTCCCACTCTTAGGCGTAATCTTCAGACAGAGCTACGTAGTGCGCACGGCGGGCGACCCGTCGTTAGCGGCGGCGGCAGTACGCGCGGCAGTGCGCGAGCTTGACCCGGCGTTGCCCGTCTTCAGCATGCAGCCGATGTCGGACACCGTGGCCGATTCGCTGGTCCGCCCGCGCTTCCTCTCGCTACTACTCGGCGCCTTTTCGGCGATCGCGTTGGCGCTGGCGGCGGTGGGCATCTACGGCGTGATGGCCTACTCGGTCGCGCAACGTACGCAAGAGATCGGCGTGCGCATGGCGCTCGGCGCGCGCTCGTCTGACGTGTTGAAGATGATGCTAGGGCAGGGGACGAAGATGGCCGGCATCGGCATTAGCCTCGGACTCCTCGGCGCTTTCGCGTTGACGCGGGTGATGTCCACGCTGCTCTTCGAGGTGAGCGTGACCGACCCGGTGGTCTTTGCGGCAGTCGTGGCGCTGCTTGCGGTCGTGGCGCTGCTGGCCTGTTACATCCCGGCGCGGCGGGCGACGAAAGTTGACCCGATGATTGCGTTGCGCGGTGAGTAAACCCATTGCGGATTGCGGATTTCAGATTGCGGATTTACGTAATGAAACCGCAAGCTTGAATCCGCAATCCACAATCCACAATCCGCAATTGAATATGCCTGACTGGAAAGGAGAAATCAGAGAGCGGCTTCAGGGCTTGCGACTTACGCCGCCGCGCGAAGCGGCCATCGTTGAAGAATTGGCCCAATATCTCGACGACTACTACGCGGAGTTGTTGGCCGGCGGCGCGACCGAAGCGGAAGCCGCGCGCCTGACGCTGGCGGACTTGAGTGGGAGTGAGTTACTGGCGCGGGAACTGCGGCGCCGGGAACGGCAGATCCCGCAAGAACCCATCGTACGAGGAACCAATCGGAGGACAAATATGATTACAGACCTGTGGCAAGACTTGCGCTACGGCGCGCGAATGCTACTGAAGCAGCCCGGCTTCACCATGATCGCCGCGCTCACGCTCGGCTTGGGCATCGGCGCGAACACGACCATCTTTAGCGTCGTCAACGCCGTGTGGCTGCGGCCTCTGCCGTACCCGGAGGCTGATCAATTGGCGCTCGTCACGCATCGGAACACGAAGCAGGGCGGAAATTTTGAACTCACTCCAGCCGGCTATTTCGATCTGCGCCGGCAGAACAAATCTTTCGCGCGAATCGCCGCCTACTTTTCGCGCGATTTCAACCTGACGGGCGCGGGGGAGCCGGAACGCTTACGCGGCCAGGTTGTTTCCGCTGCGCTCTTCCCCTTGCTCAAAGTATCCCCTCTTGCCGGGCGCGTCTTCACTGAAGCGGATGACCGCGCTGACGCGCCGCGCGTCGTGCTGCTCGGCCACGAATTGTGGCAGCGGCGTTTTGGCGCGGACGCCAGCCTCATCGGGAAAACGCTCACGCTCGACGATCAAAGCTACACGGTGGTCGGTGTGATGCCGCCCGGTTTTGCGTTCCCCACGAAAGACACGGAATTGTGGGCGCCAATAGCGCTCGACGCAAATGCGGCAAACGACCGTGATTCCTTCTACCTGAGCGGCATCGCGCGGCTCAATCCCAATGTGACACTTGAGCGAGCGCAAAGCGAGTTTGATGTCATCGCGCGCAACCTGTCGCAAGCGTATCCGCAGAGCGACACCGACCTCGGCTTCGGCGTGGCGCCGCTGCAGGAAAGCCTCCTGGCGCCCGGCTTCAAGCAGGCGTTATTCGTGCTGCTGGGCGCGGTTGTGTTCGTCCTGCTGATTGCCTGCGTGAACGTCGCCAACCTGTTGCTGGCGCGCGTGGCGGAGCGCGAGAAAGAGTTAGCTGTGCGCGCGGCCTTGGGAGCCGGGCGCCGGCGATTGATGCGGCAATTGCTGACGGAAAGCACATTGCTCGCCTTAGCGGGCGGCGCGCTGGGGTTGCTGCTCGCGGTGTGGGGAGTGAAGGCGTTGAAGCTCATCAATCCTGAAACGATTGCGCGTTTGGAGGAAGTCAATCTGGATTGGCGCGTGCTCGGTTTCACGCTGGGCGTCTCCTGTCTGACCGGAGTGCTCTTCGGTTTGGCGCCGGCGCTGCAAGTGTCAATGCCGGATTTGCAGCACAGGCTCAAGGAAGGCGGGCGCGGTTTTACGGGCGGGCGCGGGCGGCGGTTGCGGGGGCTGCTGGTGATTACCGAAGTGGCGTTGTCGCTGGCGCTGCTCGTCGGCGCGGGCTTGCTCATCCGCAGCTTCATTCGGTTGCAGCAAGTTGATTTAGGATTCGACCCCGAACGCTTGCTGACGCTGCGCGTCGAAATGTCGGAAAACAAGGCGCGGGATTTGACGAGCATCTCAAACTTCTATCTACAGGTGATTGATCGGGCGCGAGCCCTGCCGGGAGTGGAAGCTGTCGGCGTCGCCAATGCGGCGCCCATCCAGACGCCGGGCATACGTAACGCCCTTGTCATCGAAGACAAGCCTGATCCGCCGCCGGGCCAACCGCAACTCGCCAACAATCGTGTCATCAGCCCCGATTACTTCCGCACGCTGGGCGTTCCGCTGCTCAAGGGCCGCTTGCTGTCGGCGCAAGACAATGCGCAAGCGCCATCAGTCGTGCTCATCAATCAAACCCTGGCGCGTCGTTATTGGGGCGATGAAGACCCGGTCGGCAAACGCTTCAAGCTCGGCGCGCGCGCGGCGAACACGCCCTGGCTGACGGTAGTCGGTGTGGTCGGGAGCGTTCGTCAAGGATGTCTGAACTCAGACCCGTTCCCGGAGTTTTACACGCCGTTCAGTCAGGCTGGCCAGTTTAGGGCCAGACCGCGCGTGCTCTTCATCCGCGCCACTGGCGATCCGCTGAGCGTGGTCGCGGCGGTGAAAGACCAAATCTGGGCGGTGGACAAAGACCAGACGATCTGGGCCGTGCGCACGATGGAGGAGATTGTCGCCAGCTCGATGGCGCCGCGCCGCTTCAATCTGCTGCTGGTTGGCGTGTTTGCGGCGTTGGCGTTGGTCCTGGCGAGTGTGGGGATTTACGGTGTGATCTCGTATGCGGTCAGTCAGCGCGCGCGCGAAATCGGCGTGCGAATGGCGCTCGGCGCGCAGGTAAGTGATGTGCTGAAACTGGTGATCGGACAGGGAATGAAGCTGGCGCTCGCCGGCGTGGCGATTGGTCTGGTCGCGTCAGTCGCGTTGACACGAACGATGAAGAATCTGCTCTTCGGAGTAAGCGTCACCGATCCGGCGACGTTTGTTGCGACTGCGCTGTTGCTGGCGCTGGTGGCGCTCGCCGCCTGCTGGATTCCGGCGCGGCGGGCTACGAAAGTGGACCCGATGATCGCTTTAAGAGGTGAATAAGAGGCGATTCCAAGCCCGTTATTCAGTGTCGACGTGGCGCGCCGGGTGGAGGGTGTTGAGCGCATCGTCGAGATCGGCGATGGATAGGTGTCCGATTGGGTGGGGTGGTCCATCGAGCGGTTCGTTGAGATATGGGGCGACATCGGCTAGTTGCATTCCACTAGACCATGTCCTGAGCCGGCAGCGTGAGGCGCGCTCGCGCGCCTCCCATCGGAGATTCCTCAAGCGAAATCGATCCGCCGTAAGTCTCGGCAAGATCGCGAACGATCGCGAGACCGAGGCCGGAGCCCTGCGCCGCTTCGTCCGCCCGAATGCCGCGCCGCATGACGGCCTCGCGCATCGAAGGCTCTATTCCGGGGCCGTCGTCATCAACAGCAATCACGATCCGTTCGCCTTCTTTCGAGCAGGTGAGCCTGACCCGGGCGCTAGCCCACTTGCAGGCGTTGTCTAGCAGGTTGCCGAGCATCTCGTCGAGGTCTTCTCGCTGTCCCCGAAAGGCGTGCGACGCGGGCGCATCGATCTCGATGCTGAGGTCTCGTTCGGCGTGTATCCGCTCCAGCGTGCGGATAAGTCCTTCGCCGGATGCGGCAATCGACGCGCGCGCGCCGGGCGATGCGACGGATGCGGCGGATCGTGCCTGCGCCAGGTGGTAGTCGATCTGCCGCCGCATGCGATCGATCTGCTGATCGATCTCCGCGGCGAGTTGTTCATGTCCCGCCGCCCGCGCCTGCTGCGCCTCATGCGCCAGCACCGCCAGCGGCGTCTTCAGTCCATGCGCGAGGTCGCCGGCCTTTGCGACGGCGCGCGCGACGCGCCGCTCGCGTTCTTCGAGAAGCGCGTTCAGGTCATCGACCAGCGGCTGCACCTCTGTCGGATAGCTGCCGCCCATGCGCGCGGCGACGCCTTTATGCACGGCCGCGAGGCGGTCACGCAATTGATTGATCGGCGACAGCCCTCGCCGGACCTGTAGAAATCCGAAGAGCATGCTGAGCGCCGCTATCAGAGCCATCCCCGTCCCGTAACGTGACGCCAAACGAAACACGCCATGAGCGGACGGGGGCGGAAGCGTGAAGTGGAGAATGAAGGCTGCGATCATGAACAGGCCGACCGTCCAGAGGGCGGCGCCGAGCAGGATGCGCGCTTTGAGCGAGATGATGCTCATTGGATTCGGTATCCGAGACCTCGCACGGTCTGAATGAATGAAGCGCCAAGCTTGCGGCGCAGGCGCGCGATGAACACCTCGACCGTGTTCGAGTCGCGGTCGAAGTCCTGCGCGTAAATGTGTTCGATGATCTCCGCCTGAGAGACGACATGGCCGCGATGATGCATCAGGTACGAGAGCACGCGGAACTCGTGGCTCGTGAGCTTCACCGGCGCGCCGTCCAGCGTGACATGCGCCCGCCGCGGATCCAGCGTGACGCCGCCCGCGCGAAGCTCCGGAGTGAGCTGGCCACTCGCACGGCGCATCAGCGCGCGCAGGCGCGCGAGCACTTCCTCGATGCGAAACGGCTTCGAAACGTAGTCGTCCGCGCCGCCGTCGATACCCCGCACCTTCTCATGCCAACTGCTTCGGGCCGTGAGCACGAGCACCGGCGTCGCGAGGCCTGAGTCGCGCCACTTCTGCAATAGCGTGAGGCCGTCGATCTTAGGCAACCCCAGGTCAAGGACCATCGCGTCGTACTGCTCCGTTTGCGCCAGGAAATCCGCGCGCTCGCCGTCTACGGCGTGATCCACGGCATACCCGGCCTCGGCGATGGACGACGTGAGCTGCTTCGCGAGCGAGGCCTCGTCTTCAACGATAAGAATTCGCATCTCGCTTCAGCCTGTATATAGCACACTCGAAGCTGAACAGAAGCTGAACGGCGCGTTCAGGTTCCGTTCAGCCGCACCCGCCTATGGTGCCATCCAACGTTAAGTTAATCCCAGTCTTGGGTTGGAAATGGGTCGTCAGAACTCCATTGAAGAGTAGAATTAAGTTGCAACACAACTACCACTTCAATGGAGGACGACCCAGTGCCAAGCATAAATGACCAACTGACAGAAATCTACGTGTTTATTGACGACCATCTCAAGCAGCATTCGGAAAAGGCGCACTGGCGCGGCTCAAATAACGCTGAGCCCGCTTTCAGCGACGCCGAAGTCCTGACCATTGGGCTCTCTCAAAGCGTCTTAGGCGTTCAGAGTTTGAAAGAGGCATACGAGAAGGTTCGTGACAATCATCGAGAGGCCTTTCCTCATCTGCCCAGTTACAAGCAATGGCTCGCCCGTTTACACGCGTTGAATCACCTGGTCAGCGACTTACTGATCGCCAGCACTGCGTTGTTGAGCGGCCAGTCAAAACTCTACTTGATCGACTCAAAGCCGATCCCCATCTGCCATCCGCTCCGCCACGGTCGCGTGCGGCTGATGCGCGAGGACGGGGCTCACTTCGGCAAAACGAAGAAAGGTTGGTTCTTTGGTTTCAAACTTCATACCCTCCGGCACGTCGACGGGCGAGTGGTCAATCTCATCCTGACGCCCGCCAATATGGATGATCGTGTCCCGGCTCCGGATCTGCTGATGGCCGCCGATGGCGGAATCACCATTGGTGATCTTGGTTATTGCGGTAAGAAGTTTCAAGACCTGCTGATCGAAGAAGCTGAGATGTTGATGCTGACTCGCGCGGATGCGCCAGGACGCAAAAAGCTTCTTTCACAAATCCGACAGCAGATTGAAACAACCTTCTCTCAATTATGGTTGAAGTTCATCGACCGCGTTTTTTCCCGCTCATGGCTTGGTTTGTGGAACACCCTCCAACTGAAGGTCCTGTTCTACAATCTCTGTCACGCGGACGTGATTTCGACATAATCAACCCAAGACTGGGATTAAGTTAAGCGATGAAGGAAAACAATGGAACTGCACAATTGGAAAACAAACAATGGCCGGGGCGCCGGAGACGAGCCTCTAATCACATTGCGCAAAGTCGGGAAGAGCTATGTCACCCCGGCTGGCCCCTATCCGGCGTTGCGTGATATCGACCTGGAAATCGGCGCAGGCGAATTCGTCGCCCTGGTGGGGAAATCCGGCAGCGGCAAAACCACTTTGCTTAACCTGATCGGCGGGATTGACCGCCCGAGCGAGGGCGAAGTGATCGTGGCGGGCGCTGCTGTGCATCAGGTTTCTGAAAACTCTCTGGCGCGGTGGCGAGGCAAGACCGTCGGCGTGGTCTTTCAGTTCTTTCAATTGTTGCCCACATTGACCGTCGCGGAAAACGTCATGCTTCCGATGGATTTTTGTAACGTGCGACCCGCCAGGCAGCGCCGCGCCCACGCGCTCGAATTGCTGGACATGGTGGGGATTGCGGATCAAGCGGATAAACTGCCTTCAGCCCTTTCCGGGGGGCAGCAGCAGCGGTCCGCGATCGCCCGCGCACTGGCGAACGACCCGCCTATAGTCATCGCCGACGAGCCTACGGGCAACCTGGATTCAGTGACGGCCCGCGCCGTGCTCGACCTCTTTCGTAAACTGATAGACCTCTGCGTCACCGTTGTGATCGCCACGCACGAACGCGACGTTTCGGGGATTGACCGGACAGTCGAGTTGGTGGACGGCGCGATAGCCTCGAAGCTTTCAGTTACAACCAGCCAGCTAACATAGGAAATCGGTTGATGTCGGCATACTCACAAAAATTGATACGCGATTTCTGGCAAGAGCGCGCGCGCACAGTCTTCGTGGCGCTCGCCATCGCCATCGGGATTTCGGCCTTTTCGGCAGTGCTCTCCAGCTATGCGATTCTCACCCGCGAGCTGGATAAAGGTTATCTGGAAACCAATCCTGCCTCAGCCACATTGCGGACAGACAGGCTGGATGACGAGTTGGTAGCCGCCGTCGCCGCGAGCAAAGGCGTGAGCGACGCGGAAGCCTGCCGCACTCTGACGGGCCGGATGAAAGTTGGGCCGGTGGAGTGGCGCAACCTGACTCTGTTTGTGGTGAAGGATTTCGGCGCCATTCGCGTCAGCGCGTTGAAGCCACAACAAGGCGCCTGGCCGCCGGCGACCGGCGAGATACTGATCGAACGCGACGCCGTCCAGGTCGCCAGGACGAGCATCGGCGATTCGGTGACTATCAAGACGGCCGGAGGAAATGAGCGGACGCTGCGTTTCAGCGGCACGGTGAAAGACGTGGGCCAGGCCCAGGCGCGTATGGAGAACGCCGTCTACGGCTACATCAACCTCGACACGCTGGCGCAACTGGGGGAAGAGCCATACCTGGATCAGTTGAAGATCGTGGTGGCTGGCGCCAGGTTTGACGAAGCGTACGTGCGCAGCGTCGCGGCGGACGTCCGACAGATGATCGAGAGCCGCGGACATCAAGTGCGCAGGGTAGACATTCCTGAGCCGGGCAAACATCCACACTCCAGCATTATGGGGCTTTTGCTGTTGGCGATGTCGAGCTTCGGCCTGTTTGCGTTGCTACTGAGCGGCATCCTGGTCGTGAATCTGTTGACGGCGCTGATGGCGGCGCAAATCCGACAGATCGGCGTGATGAAAACGCTGGGCGGAACTCGCCGACAGATCGCCGGAATCTATTTCGGTCAGGCGCTGCTGCTAGGCGTCGTCGCTTTTTTGGTCGCCTTGCCGGTGGGTCTTTGGGGCAGCCGCACGCTGTGCCGCAACTTCGCCGTCTTCCTCAATTTTGACATCACCAGCTTTGCCTCGCCGCTGTGGGTGTATTTGCTCGTCGCCGCTGTCGGTTTGGTCGTTCCGCTGCTGGCGGCGGCCTACCCGGTGTGGAAGGGCAGCGGGGTCTCGGTGCGCGAGGCGTTGGACGATTACGGCGTGGGACAGAAGGCGTTTGGGACGAGCGCCTTTGACCGCGCGCTCACCGGGTTGGGGGGCGCATCTCGCCCGGTGTTGCTGGCTTTGCGTAACAGCTTCCGGCGGCGCATGCGACTGGCGCTGACGACGGCGACGCTCGCGCTGGCCGGGCTGTTCTTTATGGCGGCTTTGAATGTGCGCGCTTCGCTGGTCAAGACGCTCGACCGTTTGTTCGACACGATGAAGTACGACCTGGCGGTGAACCTCGGCAGTATGTATCCCTTTGAAAAGGTGGAGCGCGCCGTGCGTAACACGCCGGGCGTGCTACAGGCGGAAGGCTGGCTTACCGCCGAAGGCTCGTTGCCGGGCGCCGTAGCAGTGACAGCCGCCAGCGGCGGCGGACATATGGAAGGCCGTAGCGCCAATCTGCACGACGGCGGTGGGCAAGGCCCTGCGGGGATAGAACACGGCGGCGGCGGGGCAGGCGGCGGGCGTTTCAGTGTGGTCGGCGTTCCGGTCGAGACTAAGTTGCTGAAGCCGAACCTGCTCGCCGGACGATGCCTTCAGTCCGGCGACACCGACGCGATTGTAGTGAACACCAGGCTCGCCTCCCTCTCGCCGCAATTCAAAGTGGGCGAGGAAGTGGAGCTGAAAATCGGCCCTGCGACGCAGCGCTGGCGCGTCGTCGGCGTGGCCCGAGAACCATTCGCCGGCCCGGTCGCCTACATTCCACGCAGCTTCTTTGAGCGCGCAGGCCACATGGGTATGACCAACAGCGTCCGCCTGGCGCTGGACAAGACCGACGCGGATTCAATCAACGTCATCAAGGCTGGCCTGGATCGTAATCTGGAAGAGCAGGGCGTGCGACCGCTCGGCAGCGCCAGCAAAGCAGATCTCCGGTTTAGCGCCGACCAGCACATGGTGATGATCTACATCTTCCTGATCGTGGTGTCGGGCATTCTGGCTGGTGTCGGCAGCCTGGGACTGATGACGACGATGAGTCTGAACGTGCTGGAACGTCGGCGCGAGATGGGAGTGTTGCGCGCGATCGGCGCTGCGCCATCGGTGGTGTGGCTCATCGTGATCATCGAAGGCGTGGTGATCGGCGTCTTGAGCTGGTCGCTGGCCACGCTCGCCGCCTGGCCGGTCAGCAGGACCGTCGGCGACTTGCTGGTCAAGATCATGTTCAAAGTCGGTCTGGATTTCTTTTTCGAGCCGAGCGGTCCACTGATATGGCTGGTCGTCTCGATCTGCCTGGGGACGGTCGCCAGTTTTCTGCCGGCCTGGCATGCCTCGCGTCGTCCAGTGCGCGAAGCCATCGGATATGAGTAGTCACGCGGCTATACGCGTAAAACTTTCGTAATTGCGGGTGAACGCTCCTCCCGTATACCACTCAAACATACAACCAAAGGAGAAAAGCAATATGCGTTTAAGAACGTCTGTGATTATGGTCGTGCTTACACTTTTCGTGGTCGCCTCTTCAGCGTCAGCAACAATGCCTTGGCAGCACAAGCCCAAGCAGTCCAATCCCAAGGCGGATGCCATTTCAGGCGCCTGGGACGCGGTACTCACTACCGACGACAACACCGTGCAACTGACGCTCACGCTCAAACTCGAAGGTAACAAAGTGACGGGCAGTTTCGAGTCATCTCATTTGGGAAGTGGCGCAATTAACAATGGCTCGTGGGCGAACAATAAGCTGAAGATCACGATCGAAACCAGCCATGCTCCGCTAACACTGACTGGCGCGCTGCAAAACGGCAAGCTGGTCGGCGAATTGGATGCGGGTCATATGCAGGGAAAATGGGAGGCGAAGAAGAAATAGTCTGGCCCCCTATTCGCTCTGTTTCAATCCATGAGTCGCATAGATGAGTCGAACCATATGAGGGCAAACGTGATCGAGAAAACCACACACAAACTCGTATTCGTGTTTCTGACTATATTCGCATTGGGAGGCGGGATAAGTCCCGCCTCCATAGAAGCTGTAGAGGCGACAAGTGTCATTGAAAATATCGCGGCGCGCGAGATTGACTCACCGGCGGCCGCGGGGAGCGGAAATCCCAACTTGAGCGTCGGGCCTGATGGCCGCGTCTATATGAGCTGGATCGAGCCGATCCAATCAAAGGGGCCCAAGGGATACGCGCTAAAGTTTGCTGTGAGATCCAGGGGCGGTCGCTGGTCTACACCGCGCACGATCACACAAGGTGAGAACCGGTTTGACTCCTCCATCCTGGCTTTGCCAGACGGCTCGCTTGCGGCAGCCTACTACAAATGAAAGGTTTGATCCGCTATGCGCGCGGCCGAATCACCCTTCTCAATCCCAAAGGACTTGAAGGCATTTCTTGCGAATGCTACCGAATACTTAGCCGGACGATAAACTATTTGCTCCTGCCTGACAAAATAGGTTAGCGGCTGACAGAGTCACTTCCTTACAGACTTGCCTCAAAGATAGGAGTAATCCTTCTCCGTCGGTCAAAATCCATTCTGGAAATAATCACTCGATCTCGTTATCAGCTCCCACCCGTCGGATCACGTCCGCGACCATCTGCGCAAGGTCCCTGATCTCTCCGTCGTCCGGCCCCTCGACAATGACGCGCACGAGGGGTTCCGTGCCGCTGGGCCTGAGGTTGACGCAGCCCCGGCCCTCGAGGCGAAGCGGTCTTTAAGCGCGCTTGTGAACGCCCTAAGACCGCTCACCGCTTGCGCATCCAGACGTCCCACGTGACCGTCCCGGCTTCCTCATCGGTCATTGGGCGGCCCGCCACTTTGAGGCCCAGCTTCATCTGATCGTGATGGTTGCCCTCGTGCCAGAGCATGTGCTGGAGCAGGGGGATCGGGTGGTCGTAGTGAAGACTCATGTACCGGCCTGCTTCCACACTACTCTTTACCTCGTCCCGCACCGCCTTGGCACTGTCGTTAAGCATCTGCGCGATGCGACCAGGGGCACACTCGACCACCCACTCTTCGTCGGGCAAGTTTCTAATGACGCCTACAACCGGGGCGCTTCCATAACATGGAATTAACAAGAAATTCACACGGCGACGGTTTCCGCCGTGCATTATTAACTCATCGCAACTATAATCCACTCATCATTTTAAACTAGCAGTGCCAACCGTATTAAAGTCGTGCATTTTATCTCTGTGGGAATAATTCGAAGTGGAACGAATTTGACACCCACAGGAAACTGACATAGACCGAAAGACCATTCCACACAAAAAAACACATGTACTTACCCGACTGCTTTCCAGGCAGGAAGGTGACTAGACCCGG
>WNFU01002108.1_pt1 | contig 58271 bp, 46 predicted proteins | sample 5400121 | NCBI WGS metagenome assembly WNFU01 (sample SAMN13153360, study PRJNA577476) | soil metagenome | isolation source: 100 cm soil or saprolite under grassland replicate 1 | place: USA:California | collected 2016-06-15 | reverse complement strand
ACGGTCGAGCCGACCAGCGCCTCCTCGTTGTAGGCGGGGACGACGACCGCGACTGTGCGCCCCTCGTACACCCGGTGAATCTAGCTCAGGCTCCGGCCATTCTCCGAATGTAAGCCTGACGGAGACGCCACGCGGGGGTGCGTCGGCCCAGGGCCAGACCCGCCTTCCACCAGGCGAGGCGGTTACGGAAAAGGACCTTCGTGACGGCTGCGCGACCCCGGGCGCGAGCGGACGGCCGGGGATATGCGCGCTCGTAACCGAGCCTTGTCAGAGCGCCTCCGGCGATCGCCTCGAAGAGCTCGGTGGTCTTCGGATCGAGCTCCTCCTTCCAACGGCGGGCGCCAGCGATCGGCGGCTTGGCGAGGAGCGGATGATCCTCGAGCGCCATCTCGTCCACCTCCTCGTGGTAGGCGAGCATGTCCGGCTCGAAGTCGAGCTGGAGGAAGTCGCAGACGCGCCCGAGCTCCAGCTCGGGCTCGAGAACGAGGCCCTCGTAGCGAACCTCGATATAGCGCGAGCTCCCCACCCTCCGGCCGAATTCGGCCGCGCCATCGACCTCGAGCCGCCACTGGCTGGCGAAGGCGGCGATCCCGCGCGGGCGGGCGAGGTTGAAGCGCGGCCGACGCCGCATCTCAATGAACGAGAGCGCCGCGTCTCGGCCATCGCGCACGAGGTGGACGAACTGCGCGCGTGGGAAGACGCGTTCCAGCAGGGGGAGGCTCTGCATGTACGCCGGCGTCTTGTCGCCGAACCTGCTCTTGCCCTTCGAGTCGGCATAGCTCCGATAGATCGCCTGGATCGCGTCCGCCAGGGTCGGCCTGGGCGGCAAACGCCTGCGAACGTCCTCAGGGGTCACTCCCCATTCGCGCACCCGCGCGAGCCGAGCGAGATCGTCGAGGAAGGCGCCCACATAGAAACGGCTGCTGTGGCGATGCCAGAGCTGCGGGATGAAGTAGGACTCGGTGGGGATGGCCAGGTCCGAGTGGGAGTCGAGCATCTCCTTGAGGAGGGTCGTCCCACTCCGCGAGACTCCGAGGACGACGACAGGCGGCCCGCTCATCCCTGTGGCTCCAGCCCGTAGACGCGCCGGTGGCCGGTCAGGTAGACGCGTTTCTCGTCTGCAACCAGCGGCGAGTACTGGCCGTCATTGAATTTCCAGAGCCGTTTCCCGCTCTTCGCGTCGAGCGCGAACGTGCGGTTCTTGAACGTCGAGAAGTAGACGGCGCCGGCCATGACCGTTGGCGCGCCCGAGATCGGCCCGCCGGCGGAGAAGCTCCAGCGGACGTCACCCGTCGCGGCGTCGAAGGCGTAGAAGCGGCCGTCGTACGAGCCCGCGTAGACAGTTTTCTCCCAGACGGCCGCCGAGGAATAGATGTAGCCGCCCGTGCCCTTCGCCCACAGGAGCTTCCCACTCCTGGCACCGAACGCGTACATCTTCCCGTCGGTGTTCCCGATGAAGACGCGGCCGTAGGCGACCGCAGGCGTCGCGTACCAGTTGCCCTGGCCGCCGAGGCGCGACTGGGCGGCGGACTTCCAGCGGAGCTTCCCGGTCTTGGAGTCGAGCGCGTAGACGTTCCCGTCGTAAGAGCCGATGAAGATCGTCCCGCGGGCGAAGGCCGGCCCGTCCTTGACCTTGTCGCTCGTCTCGTAGGTCCAGATGGGTTTCTGAGTCTGGACGTCGAGCGCGTAAATCTTCCGGTCCCAGGAGCCGAAGTAGAGGATCCCGTCGACGAGCAGGGGCGGCGACTCGATCACGCCGGCCTTGAATCGCCAGAGCACCTGGCCCGTTTCCGCATCCATGGCGACGATGAACCCCGGCGCCGACTCGTTGTGCTTCGCGCACGGCGAGGGGTCCATCAGCGGCTGGTAGACGACGCCGTCCGCGACGTGCGGGGACGAGGCGGTACAGCGGCCGACGCTGGTCGTTGAAGCCGTAGGTCGGCCACGGCTCCTTCAGCACCTCTTCCTCGGGCCGAGTCGTCGTCGCCGGTCCCTCGGTCGTGACGAACTCCTCCGTGGAGGATCCGCGGACGTCGGCGGGGTTCCGCTGCTTCCACACGTAGACCGCCGCCGCGGCTCCTAGGGCGAAAACGAGCAGGGCAAGCAGCCCGATGACGAGCTTCCTCTTCACGGTCGCCTACGGTACCCGGGCGGCCGATGGGTCAACCGGTTGAGCCGGGGGCGGGCGCCGCAGACTCTCCCAGAGCATGATGAACCCCCCAGGAATCGCCGCTCCGATCGAGACCGCATAGAAGAGGAAGCCGGTGGCGAACGCCGCATCGGCGGAGATGTCGAAGCGTCCGAGGAAGGCGATGAAGAAGGCTTCTCGAACGCCCAGGCCGTTGATCGTGAAGGGGATCAGCATGACCAGGAAGAGAAGCGGGCCCATCACAACGTAGACGAGCGGGGAGACGTCCACGCCGACCGCCTCGCCGCACAACCAGATGGACATGACGCGGGCCAACTGAAGGAGGAGCGTGGCGCCGAGCACGGCGCCGAGCACACCGGGCCGTTGACGGTAAGCGTGGAGCGCGAGCCAGACGCTCTGGAACGCGCGCGCGAGCCGTCTCGTGCTCTCCCGGGACTGCAGCCAAGCGTTCGCGCGTCGCGAGAAGAGGAGCACGAAAACAGCTGCCGCCGAGACGACGAACACGACTTCGAGCCACACGAGCACGGCGATGTTGTCGTAGCGACCGATGGCCACGATGAGCCCGAGCGCAACGAGGACGAGCGTGCCGGCCGAGCCCAGGGCGCGCTCCATGAGCACGGCTGCGGCAGCCTCCCCTTTCGCGTGAGGGCGGCGGCGCGCGTGCGCCGCGATGCGGAGAGCGTCGCCCCCGAGCGACGTAGGCAGCACCTGTCCGGCCGCATAGCCCATGAAGTAGAGCTTTGTCAGCCAGCCGAGGGGCTCCTGGATCCCCTTCGAGGCGAGGAGCGCTTTCCAGCGCCAGGCCATCCCCACGGTGGTGACCATGAAGATCGCGTACGCGGCGAGCAGCTCCCAGCCGTTGCTCGAGCGGATCAGGTCCACCGTCCGCCCGAGATCGATCCGCCACAGGAGGTAGGCAATGACGGCGCCGCTGACGAGCAGCTGGACGCCGACGCGGACGGGCCGGCTGATCCTCACCGGCTGAAGCCGGCATGCACGCGGCGGAGGGCTTCGATCGCGTCCGCGATGTCGGCGTCGGTGTGCGCCGGCGAGAGGGGAAGCGAGAGCACCTCGCGGCCGGCCCGCTCGGCGATCGGGAGCGCGGGCTGGTCGGGGAACCGCTCGCGGTAGTACGTGAGCCTGTGCACCGGCAGGAAGTGGATGCTCGTGCCGATGTTCTCCTCCGCCAGCGCGTGTTGGTAGGCGTCGCGGTCGGCTCCGGCGATCTCCGGGTCGATCCTCACGACGTAGAGGTGGAGGGAGTGGCGGTCGCGCGGGTCGCGCGCGAGCGGCGTGATCCCGGGAAGCTCGGCCACCGCGGCGTCGTAGGCCTCGACGTGGCGGGCACGGATCTCGCCGTGGCGCTCGAGCTTGTCGAGCTGGCAGAGGGCGATGGCGGCGTGGATGTCCGAGAGGTTGGCCTTGAAGCCTGCGACCCGAACGTCGTAGAGAGAACCATCTCCTCGACGCGTGAGCCTGAACTCCCGAATCGACTCCGCGAGGTCGTCGTCGTCGGTCGTGACGGCTCCGCCTTCGCCGGCGGCGACGTTCTTCGTCGCGTAGAGCGAGAAGCACGTGGCGAGCGCGACCGACCCCACCTTGCGGTCGCGGTATTCGGCCTCGATTGCGTGCGCCGCGTCCTCGACGACGGGAAGGCCCGTGGCAATGAGGGGATCGAGGTCGCTCGGCTGGCCGGCGAGGTCGACGGGAAGCAAAGCTTTCGTGCGCGCCGTGACGGCCTTGGCGGCGAGCTCGGGGTCGATGTTGAGGTCCTCCTCACGAACGTCGACGAAGACCGGCCGCGCACCCAAATGGACAACGACGTTCGCGGTGGAAGGCCACGTAATTGACGAGGTGATCACCTCGTCTCCCGGGCCGACGCCGAGACCGGCGAGCGAGAGGTGCAGCGCGGCGGTTCCGGAAGCCAACGCGATCGCGTGCCTCGCGCCGGTCAGCTCGGCGACTCGGCGCTCGAACTCGGCGGCGCGCGGGCCCGTGGTCAGCCATCCGCTCTCGAGTGTCTCCGTGACAGCGGCGACCTCTTCCGGCCCGATCGCAGGGGGCTGGAAGGAGAGAAAGGTACTTCTACGGGACGAGAGCTTCTGCATCGGCCGTCTCGAAGCGTATTAACTCGGCCGCGCGGTCGGCTTTGGCGAGCGCATCGTTCCGTGAGCTTCCCGTGGCGAGCACGAACCCGGCGCGGTCGGCTCCGCGGCGAAGTGGGGTGAAGATCCAGCCCGGACGGCGATAGACGCGCGCGTCGAGGATTCCTTCCTGCGCCAGCGCCTCGTCGATGCCCTCGACGCTCTCGAGAGTTCCCTGCGGGGCCACGAGAAAGCGCACGCAAGCTCCTCCCGAGGGTTTCGGGGCGGGAATCTCCACGGGCTCCCCGAGGGCCGCGGCGAGCGCGAGGCCGTTGAGGTCGATTCCCAGCGCGGCGAGGCAGAGCTCGGCGTCGTGCCCTCCGCCGACGCGCGCCGCCAGCTCCATAACCTTGGGGCCGTCCGGGCTCAGGACGACCTGGGTGTAGGTGGGGCCGTTTTCGATCCCCAGCGCGCCCGCGGCGGCCTGGGCGACCTCCACAGCCGCTTCGGTCTCGTGCTCGCTGGGCCAGGCGTGGGCAAGCGCGACCCCGAAGGCCGGCTCGTCGGCGGTGAGACGGTCGTTGACGGTCAGGGGATGAAACACGCCGTCCGTCGAGAACGCGTTGACGGTCACCTCGGGCCCCTCAATGAGCTCCTCCACGAGCGCCACATGCGTCCGTGAGGTCGAAACCGCCTCAGCCACTGCTGCGGGCAGGCGGTCGCGGTCGCGCACGAGGGTGAGGCCCTTCTGGCCCTGGCGATCGGGCGGCTTGACGACGCAGGGGACCTCGATGTCGTCGGGTGCCTGGGTCACCAGCTGCCAGCGCGGCTGCGGGACGCCGTGCTCGGCGAGCCGGTCACGCTGGCGCTGCTTCGAGACGGCGAGCGCAGCCGTCTCAGGCGTGAGCGGGTGAGGCAGCCCGAGTCTTGCGGCCACGCGCGCGGCGATGGCGACCGGCCAGTCGATTCCGGCGGCGATGACGCCGTCCAGCCCCTCCGCCGCGGCCAGCATTCCGATGGCGGGCTCGTCCTCCGTCGAGACGACGGCGCGGCGGTCCGCGTACTCGAAGCCGGGAGCCGCGGGATCGCGGTCGAGCGCGATGACGAAGAGGCCGCGCTCGCGGGCTGCCCGCAGCACGCCGAGCTGGGCCGGGCCGGCCCCTAGGACGAGTAGACGCTTGTTTCTGTCCGCAGGGGAGATTCCCACCACGCCCGATTCTCGTCGTACCACCTGATGGTGCGGTCGAGCCCCTCCTCGAAAGTGGTGCGGGCGCGCCAGCCGAGCAGGCGCTCGGCCCGGTCCGTCGAGCCGATGTGGCGGTCGACCTGCCCCGGCCGCTCGGGCGTGTGCACCTTGAGCGACTGAGGCTTCCCGAGCCGCTCGAGCACCAGGTCGGCGATCGCCTCGACCGAGAGATCGCGGCCGGTGGCGAGGTTGATCACTTCGCCGTGCACCTTCGACGCCTCAGCCCCGATCGCGGCCTCGATCGCCTCGGCGACGTCGTCCACGAAGACCCAGTCGCGACTTGCGTGCCCGTCCCCGTGCACGGTCAGCGCCTCGTCCTGGAGCGCGTGTGTGATAAAGCGCGGGATGACCTTCTCCGGATGCTGGTAGGGCCCGTAGTTGTTGAACGGCCGCACGATCACGATCGGCAGCCCATAGGTCGTCCAGTACGAGTAGGCAAGGCGGTCGGCGCCGGCCTTGGTGGCCGCATAGGGGCTCCGCGGGTTGAGCGGATGCTCCTCGTCCATCGGAGCGCTCAACGCCGTCCCGTAAGCCTCGCTCGAGGAGAAGAGGATGAAGCGCTGGACAGGACTGCGTCGAATCGCATCCAGGAGGACCTGCGTCCCCTCCACATTGGTGGTCACGAACTCGGAGCCGCCCTCCTCAATCGACTTCTCCACGTGCGACTCGGCGGCCGCGTTCACGATCACGTCGATGTCCTCGACGATCTCGGCAACGAGGTCCGTGTCGCGGATGTCTCCGTGGACGAAGGAGAGGCGCTCGTGACCGATGACGTCGGCGACGTTGTCCATGTTCCCGGCGTACGTGAGCGCGTCGAGGGAGACGACCTCGTAGGGCGTGGTCGTGAGCAGGTGGCGCACGACGTTCGACGAGATGAAGCCGGCGCCGCCGGTGACGAGAACCCGCTTTGGTCTCATTCGAGCTCGGACTCGATCGTGTAGAGCGGGCGCCCCTCGACGTCCCGCTGGATCCGTCCCAGATACTCCCCGACGAGCGCAAGTATGAATCCCTGCACGGCGAGGACTCCGAGGACGAGCCCGCCGAGATAGAGCATCCCCGGAAAGTCGCCCCGCAGCGCCCAGACGACGGTCGCCCAGATGCCCACGACCGCCGCCAGCGTCCCACAGAGCATTCCGATCAGGACCCCGGCCCACTGGATCGGCTGGGGCCAGAAACCCGCGAGGACGTGCAGGGCGAGGCGGGTCAGGCGCAGCGGCGAGTAGCGGGAGCGCCCCGCGCGAGCACGGTGGTCGAGCTCCACCTCGACGACACTGGCACCAGCCGAGAGCACGAGCGCTTTCGTGAACTTCTGCTTGCCGATGACGCCGATCACCGGAGTCAGGGCGTCGCGCGAGTAAGCGTTGAAGGCGCAGCCGAAATCCGAGATTTCGGCGGAGGTGAAGCGGCGCAGCATTCCGTTGATGAGCTTCGAGGGAAGCGTGCGGCCCCACGAGTCCTGCCGGATGGGCCGCCGGCCGCTGGCCACGTCGGCGCCGGCTTCCACGGCTGCGACCAGCCTGGGAAGGTCGGCGGGCGAGTTCTGCAGGTCGCCGTCCATCGTGACGACGACCTCGCCGCGGGCGCGCACGAGTCCCGCGTGCATCGCGGGGTGCTGGCCGAAGTTTCGCTTCAGACGCACGGCCCGGAGGTCTGCATTCCCCTCGTGCAGCCGCTCGAGCGTCTTCCACGTCCCGTCGGTGGAGCCGTCGTCCACGAAGATGATCTCGTACGGCTGCCCGAGGGTTTCGAGGGCCGCAACGGACTGGCGATAGACCTCCTCGACCGTCGTCTCCTCGTTGTAGACCGGGACGACGAGAGACACTGCGGGGATGCCCGAGTGCCCCAAATCCGGTGTAGGAGCGGGAATGGTCTCGATCTCGGCCATCCGCGGCAGGCTACCATCGGCACGATCCCGCCCTTCGCCGTGCCCGCTCTCTTTTAGGCCAGAACCGGATACGCTGGGCTGGTTTCCGGCTTGAGGAAGGGATGCAGACGAGGCTAACGGAGCGGGTCGAGCGGATCGCCACGGACGACAGACACGGAGCGAGCTGGCTCGCCAGAGAGGCGGTCGAGGCGGTCGCGGAGGCGATCGAGCTCGGCGAGGACCCCCTTCCTTTGGCCCGCGAGCTCGTCAGAGCACGTCCCGCGATGGGAGCGATCGCCGGGGCGGTCTCCCGAGCAGATGGCCGACGAGGCCCGCGCGCTCGTGGAAGCGCGTGAGCGGGCGGCCAAGGCGATCGCGGTCCTGCTTTCCCCCTACATCGAGGGCGTCGTCATGACGCACTCGGCCTCGGCGACGGTGAAAGAGGCTCTCGTGCACACGCCTCCCCAGCGCGTGATCTGCACTGCTTCGGAGCCGGGAGGGGAAGGCCGCGAGCTCGTCGAGGAGCTGAGGGGCGAGGGTCTCACGGCCGACCTCGTGGACGACCCCGATGCAGAGCATGCAGTCGGCACCGTCAACCTTCTCCTGATCGGAGCCGACACGGTTTTCCGCGACGGCTCGCTCGTGAACAAGGTAGGAACCACAGGCCTGGCGAAGGCGGCGAAGAAGGCAGGTCTCCCCGTGATCGTGGCCTGCGAGGTGATCAAGGTCTCCCCGGCTGATGCGCGCGACCCAGGCGAGGACCGCTTCGACCTCACCGAACCGCGCTACATCGACCGCTACGTAACGGAGGAAGGCGAGTGGGAGCCGGGCGACATCGCGGTGCTCATAGACCGCACCCCCTTCCTGCGCGAGGGTCACGCGCTCCTCTTCGGCGAGCAGGAGTAGTCAGCGCCTGGTCAGCGCCTGTGTTTAGACCTGACGGCCCAGATACGCGAATACCCGTGCAGGAGCAGGCGCGAGCCGTTGCCGGAGACCGGGACGTACTGACCGCGCGGGAAGGTCCAGACGCGGCGCCCCGTTTGCCAATGCCAAGCGCTCATGCGGTCTTCGAGACTCGCCGCGTACACGAGCCCCGCGACGATCTCGACTCCGCCTGAAACACGACCCCCCGCAGGTCGGCTCCAGAGGACGCGGCCCGACCGTGCGTCGGCGCAGTAGACGAGGCCGGCATACGTTCCGAAGTAGACGCGGTTCCTGAAGACGGCCGGCGATGAGTAGAGGTAGGCGCCCACCCCGATCCGCCAGAGAAGGCGTCCGCTTCGGGCCGACAGCGCCGAGAGACCCGAGAAGACCGAGGGCGCGAAGACGCGGCCGTCGGCCACCGCCACCGTCCCGTACACCCTGGTTCCCGCGCTCCCGGTCCAAACGACGTGCCCCGTACGGGCGTTCAGTGCAAAGACGCGGCCGGCGTAGTCGCCGATATAGACGCGGTTGCCCACGAGCGCAGGGCTCGAGGTGATCTTCGCGCCGCCCCGAAAGACCCAGCGCGGACGGCGACGGTCGAGGTCGAGGGCATAGACGCTCCCATTCGTGGCCGCGAAGTACGCCACCCCGTCTCTGATCACCGGCGAGGGCTCGGCGCGCCCGGTCGCGTAGCGCCAGCGGACGTGCCCCGTCTTCATCGAGATCACGTTGACGTTCCCGGGGCTCATCGTGGTCACGACGAGCACCCCGCGCTTCGCGTCGACGGCGGGTGACGACGCCGCAAGCGTGCCGAGGCGCTTGCTCCAGAGCACCCGCCCGGTGCTCATCGAGAGCGCAGTCAGAGTGCCATGGATGTTGTTGACGTAGGCGACGCCATTCCAGACGACGGCAGGGAACTCGAGGAGACCGTGCAGGTTGCGGCTCCAGACAACGCGGAAAGGCGGCCGGAGCTTGATTCCCGAGTGAACCTGGGTGCGCGCCGGCGTGACGCCGTACATCGGCCACTGAAGATCCGGTCGCCAGACCCGAACAGTCCCGACGAGGTGCTCGCGAAAGTCGAGGCGCCGGGCTTCACGCCCGTAGGCTGGCGCACTGATCCCCAGCCGCACGCGCTTCCGCGGCACCTCGAGCCTTGCGATTCCATCCGGCCCGGTGAACGCGCTATGCCTGGCGACAGTGACGAGCGCACCCTCGATGGGCTTTGAGCTGTCACCGTCGAGGACGCGAACGGTTGTCTCCGGACGCGGCTGGAGAACGGCGGCAGGCGCTTCGCGGGCCACCCGGACCGTCGAGGCTGCCTTCTCGCCTTCGTTTGCTTCGCACGCGGAAACGGAGACCGCGAGCGCGGCCACAACGAGCGCGCAAGGCGCGCGAGCTGTGCGAACGCCAAACATCCCGAGGTCGCCCCACGCCAGGGTATCGGCGCCGTCCGTCGGAGGGCGCAGCTGGATCAGTCGTCGCTCGCGACGGGCTCCCCGATCTCCTCGGGGAGCGACACTAGCGTCCCATCCTCGCCGCTCGTCAGGCAGACCTCGGAAAAGAACCGCGTCATGACCACTCCCTCGCGGAAGGCGCCGACACGCGGCGCCGGCCGCTCTCCGCGTGCAAGAGCGAGAGCGAGCGCCGGATAGGCGCCGCCGGCGGCGAGCGGGAGTGGAAAGCCGCCGCCGAAGCGAAGGTTGACGTCGGTAACCTCGTGGCGCCCAGGCGAGGTCCGGAAGCACTGAATCGTCGCCGGCCCGTTCACGCCGACCGTCTCCGCGACGTCTCGTCCGAGCGCGACGAGCTCTTCGTCCCCAATGGTCATGCCCTTGATCGACTCTCCACCCTTTGACTCGATCATCGTCCGCGGAATCGAGTTCAGGCAGCGGCCGTCGAGGTCGCAAAACACGTCGATCGAGAACTCCTGGCCTCCGTGAAACGCCTCGACGAACGACTCGACCGGCGTCCGCGCGAGGAAGAACTCGAGCTCGGTGTGGTCCCGCGCCGTGAAGATGTTGCGGGAGCCGAAGCCGCGCCGCGGTTTGACGAGGACGGGAAACGGGAGTTCATCCGGGAGCTCGTCCGGCAACCAGGCCGCGGGCGAGCCGACGCCGTGATCCTCGAGAAAGAGGTGGGTGAGGTACTTGTCGTTCGTCCGCTCGACGACGTCCTCTGCGGGAAGGAGGAGGAGTGCGCCGAGCTCGTCTCGCCTCTGGGCGAGGATGGTCATGTCGAGATCGGTGAGCGGCACGACGAGCTCGATCTCGTGCTCGACGACCGTCTCGACGAGGCTCGGCAGGTATTGCGCGTCGCCGACCGGGGGCGGGATGACGGCGTGGTCGGCGTAGTGAAGGGCAGGCGCGAGCCGGTTCAAGTCCGCTGCGACCGCGAGCGCGCCCGCGCGCTTGAACGCCGTCACGATGTCGACGCGCTGCCCCGCGCACGTGAAAAGAACGCCGGTCACGCGGCGATCTTAGAGCTCGTTTCAGAAATGGGGCCTCGCTGTCCCCGGCGGCACAGGTCTCATTTTGAGACGGGCTCTTTAGGCCTTCCAACCTCCCGTCTTGCCTCTGTACGTGCCCGTGAAGAGGGCGACCGGCGTGCGCGCGAGGATCTTGAGGTCGAGCCAGACGGAGCGGTTCTCCACGTACCAGACGTCGAGCTCGATCCGGTCGGCCCAGCGCAGGCGCGCGCGGCCGTTCACCTGCGCCCATCCGGTGATGCCCGGCTTCACCTCCAGCCGCCGGCGCTGACGAGGGCTGTACTGCTCGACCTGGTAGGCGAGCGTCGGCCGCGGCCCGACGAGGCTCATCTCGCCGTTGACGACGTTCCAGAGCTGGGGTACTTCGTCGAGCGAGAGGCGGCGAAGGACGCGCCCGACGCGGGTAATGCGCGGGTCGCCCTGGTCGATCGCCCAGCCAGCTCCCTCGCGCTCGGCGCCGACGACCATCGTTCGCAGCTTCAGGAGATCGAACTCTTCGCCGTTCTGGCCGATGCGTTGCTGACGATAGAGAACCGGTCCACCGTCTTCGAGCTTGACGGCGATCGCGGCAGCAGCCAGGAGCGGCCCTGCCAGTACAAGGCCGGCGCCCGCCCCGACGACGTCGAGGACGCGCCTCAGCGCGTCCCCTCGACCTTCTCCCATACCGGTGCCACGCCGAAGCGGACATAGCGGACCAGCGCCGCGATAGTCGCCCACGTGACGAGCACGTAGTAATAGGCGAGTGCGGCGCCGGGGATCGGCAGGCGCGCACGCCCCGCGGCGGCAAGCGCGAGCCACCCTGCCTGCGCGGCAGCAACGACCTCGTACGCGAGACCGCGCCGGACGAGCGCGAGGCTTGTCGCGAGCAGGACTAGGTGCAGAAGACCGCTCGCGTACCTAAGGACCCGATGCGCGAGGAGCTCGAAGAGGTAGAGGAGGCCGACGCCGCGGAGCATCCGGCCCTTGAAGAGGATGAGCCAACAGTGCTCGAACATGCGGACCTTGCGGCCGTACTCGTCCTCGAGGTCGCCGGCGGGCTGGTCCTGGGCGACGGCGTCCGGTTCGTAGACCGCACGCCGTCCGCGCTGCACCATGAGATACGGAAATGTCAGGTCGTGGCCGAAGCGCGGGTCGACCTCGACGTAATCGGCGCTACGGACAGCGTAAATCGCACCGTTTCCTCCCGTCAGCGACCCCAGGGCCGACTCGCGCTCGCGAAGCCAGAGCTCGTACCGCCAATAAACGCCTTCGCGGTTCGTTCCTCGCGGCTCGGCGAATAGCACCCGCCCTGCGACGTACGCGACGTCGGGGTCCGCGAAGCTGCGGACGAGCGTCCGCAGCGCATCGGGCGCCCACACGGCCGGTGCGTCCGCGAACGCGAGCACCTCAGCGTTCGTCATGCGCGCGGCGGCGTTCTGGGCGGCAACCTTGCCGCCGCGTGGACACTGGAGGAGGCGGATCCGTCCGTCCCGTGCGGCGAAGCCCTTGACCAGCGCGTCGGTCTGGTCCGTGGATGCGTCGGAGGCGACCACGATCTCCAGAAGCTCCTGCGGGTAATCCAGCGCGAGCAGGCTCTCGAGGAGCCTTCCGATGACGTCCTGCTCGTTGTGGGCGGCAACGATGACGGCAACACCCGGCGTTATGTCAGCCTTCCGCACGCGCCTATTTCGCACCGACGCCAGAAGGGCTGCCGCGAGTGGGTAGCCGACGTGAGTCCAGACGAGCGCGGCGAGGCTGCCCCAGAAAAGGATCTCCAAGACCATCGCCGAGCGGATCGTAGCGGTGTCCAGTCGCTAGGCCGCTTCGCCTCTGCACAGCCGGCGCGACAGAGGAAGGGCGGGCCTCGCAGGCGCGTCGGCGCGACCCCTCCGGGCGGGGGAACCTCGGGTCGAAGTAGAGCGCCTTCATTCGCCGGCGAACGCTAATTCGGACGGGAGGGGCGTTCTTCGGCAGTGGCCCCCGATGGGCTACGGTAGCGACGACGTGAGACGATCGGGAATACCCTCCGGAAAGAGGAGCACGCAGAATTGACGCGTGCGCGAGATCACCTCAGCCCGCACGGTGAGGCCCTCTCGAAGTTCGCTCCCCAGCTCGACCGTCCGGTAGTTATCGGCGGCTGCCCACGCTCGGGTACCACCCTCCTGCGAACGATGCTGCATTGCCACCCGGAGATCGCGATCCCGCGCGAGACCCGGTTCGTCCTCGAGTCCTGGCTGCAGCGCACGAAGTTCGGGGACCTGGAGGACGTAGCGAACCGGCGCCGGCTGGCGAGCTGGATCTTCGAACGCAAGGAGTCCCAGGCCAACCGCCTGGGACTCGACGAGGAGGAGGCCATCGAGCGCCTCGTCGCGGCTCCACCCACGCTGGGATCGCTACTGGCCACCTGTTTCGTCATGTACGCCGAGCGGAACGGCAAGCCGCGCTGGGGCGACAAGCGACCGATGTACGCAACGCGGCTGTCCGCCATCTGGGATCTCTTCCCCAACGCTCAGTTCATCCACGTCGTCCGGGACCCGCGCGCGTGCGTCGCTTCCGTGCGCAAGCTCGGTTGGTACAACGGAAAGGTCGCTCCCGCTCTCGAGCTCTGGGAGCGCTCGATCCACACCGTGAACGCGTGGCGCCCCAAGCTGTCTGCGGACCAGCTCCTGGAGGTGAAGTACGAGGACCTCGTCACCGCTCCTGAGGCGACGCTTACCCGGGTCGCCACCTTCGCCGGGCTGGCCGCCGATGACGACGCACTCAAGCAAATGCTCCGGTATGACGAGTTCGAGGAAACGCGCAGCGAGCGCTACCATGCCAACCTCTCGCGTCCGCTTGATCCAACTCGACTGTCCGGGTGGACCGAGACGCTAACGGACGCGGAGATCGCTTTCGCCGAGGAGGCGGCCGGGCCTCTCATGCGGCAGTGGGCCTACGAACCGATCGCCAACGGGGTGGCTGCGCCCCCCGAGCTGTTCCGCGTGTTCAAGAGTCGACGACGACGGTATGCGGTGGCCGAATGGAAGCTCGCCTGGAAGGACCGAGTCAAGAAACTGGTGACCCATCGCAAACCTCTGGCGGCCGCGCCGCCTCCGGTGCGCGCCGCTTCGGCGGATGAAGAACGTAGTCGTGTGAAGACCGCGCACCCTTAAGAGCTCATTCCAAAATGAGAGCTGTGCCGCCGGGTCACACTGTGCGGCGCGAGCCGGCGTCCTCGGTCGCGCCCGTATCTCATTCGATACGAGCGCTCCCTGCGTCCTGGCCTCGCATCCGCCCATCGCACCCCGGCGACGAGCCCCATTTTGAAACGAACTCTAAGTCACCTACGCGCTCCGCTTCGTGGCTCTCCCATCTCTCTCTCGACCCCGGGGTCGACGAGTCCCCGACCGCGCGCTTGCTCCCACGCCCCTACGACGAGGCCCGTTACGTAGCCAGAGTCCCGCGTCTGGAACACCTTGCCGACGTTCAGGACGAACGTGCCAACCAAGGCCCACCACAGCGCGGCCTTGTACTTGGGGGTCTGGGGCATGTTCTTCCGGTGCAGATAGAACTGGTTGGCAAGGTTCATGCGCTGCAGATCGAACGGCGACAGCCGCTCCGCCCGCGCCTTGAGATGGTCGATCCGCGCCTTGGGAGTCTGAACGAGGACGTAGCCGCGTTTGAACAGCCTGTAGGAGAAGTCGATGTCTTCCTTGAAGGCGTAGCCCGAGAGGTTCTCGTCGAAGCGCTCGTGCTCGAAGACCTCCCTCTTGTAGGACATGAACCACCCGCTGAAGTACTCGAGCGTGCGAACCCCGGCCGAGGAGATCACGACTTCCGGGAAGAAACCGGCCCGCACCCTCCCGCTCGCCTCAGGCCACCAGCCGCCAATGCCGAAGACCCGACGCCACAGGATCAGCAACCTGTTCGGCACCGCTGGTCGGAGCGGAGCCCCGCGGACACCACCCAGCTCCGGCCCCCAGCGCTCGTACTCGGCGAGGACTTCCTCGTGCGCGTCCGGAGCCATCCAGACGTCGTCATCGATCAGGAAAACAGGATCGCCGGTCGTCCGGTCGATGCCGAGGTTTCGCTGCCTGGTCAGCCCTCGTGGGGCCGGATGAACGTATTCGAGCCTGAGCCCCGCGCCGGCGCAGAGCTGCTCGATTCGAGCGCGGGTGGGCGTCTTCTCGCTCGAATCGACGATGCACAGCTCATGCGGAAGAACCGTCTGTTCGAGAAGGTTCTCCACCGTGTTCAGCAGCTCGTCGGGCCGGTGGCGCGTGGCGATGACGAAGCATGAAGCCGCCTGAGGCCTCTCGTTCTTCTCATCGGTCATCGCGATCTCGTCACGGGCGCCGTCGCATAGTGCCGTAAGAGTTCCTTCGCGGGGTGCGTGATAGAACCCCCTCCGATGAGAGCCGAGAGCGGCGTTTGAGGGGTCTGGTCCTCGCGGCGGGTCCGGGGCGCCGGCTCCATCCCCTGACCGAAGCGCTTCCCAAGACGCTCTTGCCCCTTGGCGAGGGTCGCACGATCCTGGACCTCGTGCTCGAGAACCTGCGCTCGGTCGGCATGGACGAGGCTGCCGTCGTCACCGGGTTCGCGGCGGAGCGGATTGCCGAGCAGGTGCCGGTGCTCGAGCGGCGGCACGGCCTGCGGCTCGAACTGATCTTCAACGAGCGGGCGGAAAGGTGGAACAACGCCTACTCCCTCTGGCTCGCGCGCGATGCTTTCCGCGAGGGAGTGCTGCTGGTGAATGGCGACACCGTTCACCCTCCCAGCGTCGAGGAGAAGCTCCTGGCGGCGCGAGGCCCCGATGTTCTGCTCGCCATCGACCAGGAGAAGCAGTTGGGCGAGGAAGAGATGAAGGTGCTGCTGGTGGATAACGGCGCTGTGTCCCGTATCGCCAAGGATGTCGACGCGAGCACAGCCGACGGCGAATACATCGGAGTGGCCCTAATCGAGCCGGCCGCCGCGGAACCCCTCAGCGACGCCCTGGAAGCGACGTGGCGCAAAGATCCGTCTCTGTACTACGAGGATGCCTGGCAGGAGTTCATAGACCGCGGCCAGAACGTCCACGCCGTGCCGATCGGCGCTGTCGACTGGGTGGAGGTCGATCACGACGGCGACCTCGAGCGCGCACGGGAGATCCAGTGCCGGTACTAGCCCGCATGATCGCCTCTCCGCTCACCGTCGAAATCGGGAGCGGGGCGGTCGCCGCGCTAGGGAGGCTGCTCACCGATCGCCGGATCTCCTCGCACGGCCACGTCGCCGTCGTTGTCGGACCCGGGCAGGGAGAACAGGTCGTGGCCGTGATTCGGCCGGCCTTCGAGAATGCGCGGTTCTACCCCGTGGAAGGCGGAACGCTCCGGGCCGCGCTCGACCTGGCGGACGCGCTGCGGGCGGGATCTTACGACGCGGTCGTGGGAATCGGGGGCGGGCGGACGCTGGACGTGGCGAAGTACGCCGCAAGCCTGACCGGGCTGCCGATGGTCTCGGTCGCGACGAACCTCGCCCATGACGGGCTCGCCTCGCCCGTCGCCTCTCTCGACCACGACGGCCGCAAGGGCTCATACGGCGTGCAGGTCCCCCTCGCTGTCATCGTCGACCTGGATTTCGTGCGTACCTGTCCCGCGGATCAGCTGCGCTCCGGGCTCGGAGACGCGCTCAGCAACCTGAGCGCGGTCGCCGACTGGGAGCTCGCGAGCCGGGTGCGAGGAGAGCCGGTCGACGGCCTCGCCGCCGCCTTCGCGCGCTCCGGCGCGGAATCGCTCTTGCATCGCCCGGACGAGCTCGGCTCCGATGACTTCCTGCGGGCGCTGGCCGAGGCGCTCGTGCTGAGCGGCCTCGCCATGGCCGCGGCGGGCTCGAGCCGTCCGTGCAGCGGCGCGTGCCACGAGATCTCGCATGCAATCGACGCGCTCTTTCCGGACACCGCGACCCACGGTGAGCAGGTTGCGGTCGGCGCACTGTTCGCGACCTTCCTGCGCGGCGACGGCGTCCTCGAACCGTTGGAAGCGGCGCTGCGCCGCCACGACGTCGCGCGCTTGCCGGGCGATCTTGGACTCACGCAGGAGCAGTTCACCGCTGCAGTCGCTCTCGCCCCCTCGACCCGCCCTGATCGCTTCACCATTCTCGAGCACCTCGAATTGGACGAGGCAGCGATCCGAGCCCGCGTGGAGGACTTTGTCGGCGCCTTCGATCGCTGAGCTGAGAGCCGCGACACAGCCCGAGTGGCTCGTCGGACGCGCCGACGCCGAGCACTGGGCGGGGCGCCTGTACATGCGCCGCGTCTCGCCGTACGTGACGCGGGTTTTCCTGCGCGCCGGGTTGAGCGCGAACTCGGTCACGGCGCTGATGATCCCTACCGGGCTCCTGGCAGCGCTTGTTCTCAGCTTTCCGGGCCTGGCCTGCGCGATTGGTGCGGCTCTCCTCATTCAGCTGCAGCTTCTCCTCGATTGCTCCGACGGCGAGGTCGCTCGCTGGCGGCGGACCTTCTCCCCCCTTGGTATCTACCTCGACCAGATCGCCCACTACTCCACCGAGGCCGCCCTGCCCGCTGCGCTGGGGGTGCGGGCCGACGGAGGCTGGGACTCGATCGGCGGCTGGACCGCGCTCGGCCTCGGTGTGTCCGTGCTGATCCTGCTCTTGAAGGCGGAGACACACCTTGTCTTGCTCGCCAGGGCGCGGTCGGGACAGCCGGTGGCCGAAGAAGAGCCTGTGGACGCGCCCGACAGGGGCACCGGCCGCTTCCGCCTGCGGCAAGGCGCCAGGCTCCTTCCCGCCCTGCGGCCCTTCCAGGCCGTCGAGGCCTCTCTGCTCGTGCTCGCCGCCGCGGTGGCCGACGCCGCTCGTGGCGACCTGCTCGGAAGCCGCGTTCTCCTCGCGGTTCTGGGTTGCGCCGGGCTGCTCGCGGTCACAGGCCACCTGCTCGCCCTCATCGCATCTGGCCGGCTGCGATGACCTCCTCGAGGACGGGGCGTTCGGGCCAGTGACTAATCTGCGGGCATGACGCCCGGGACGAACCGCGCGATGTGGCGCACGGCGGGGCAATGAGCGCGGTCGCCGAGTCGCAAAAAGTCCCCGAAGGCGAGCACATCCGCGAACGGCACGTCTTCGAGCCGCATCGAACCGGAGTACCGCCCCTCGGCGCTTATCTGCGGGAGCTGTGGGCCCGACGCGATTTCGCCTTCGAGCTGGCGCGGACAACGCTGCGCGCGCAGCACTTCAACACGACTCTGGGCCAGCTCTGGCTCGTGATCAACCCGCTGCTCCTGGCCCTCGTCTACTTCGTGCTCGTCGACATCGTGAGAAGCGGCAGCCGCGGCACCGACTTCCTCGCGCACCTGATGCTCGGGCTCTTCGCCTTCAACCTCGTCAGCACGTCGATCCAGCAAGGCGCGCGTTCGGTGGTGGGCGGCGGGCGTCTGATCCTGAACAGCGCCTTCCCGCGAACCGTTTTGCCGCTCGCCTCTGTCATGACGGCGTTCATGCGCTTCCTCCCGACGCTGGGGGTCTACGCGGTCATGCACGCCGTCGCCGGGCTCCCCGTCGGCCTCCACCTGCTCTGGGCGATCCCCATCCTCGGGGTCCTGCTCGTCTTCGCAGCCGGGGCGGCGATGATCGCGGCTGCGGCGCAGGTGTACATCCGCGACCTGACCAACATCCTTCCCTACTTCCTGCGCATCTGGCTCTACACCTCCCCGGTGCTCTACTACGCCGACGAGATCCCCGACCGGTTCAGGCCGCTTCTCGCGGCCAACCCGCTCTACCCGCTGCTGGGCTCGCTGAGCGACGTGGTCAACCTGGGTCAGGCACCCAGCGCCGGGATGCTTGTGGGGGGACTCGCGTGGGCGCTCGTCGTCTTCGTCGGCGGAGCGCTGTTCTTCATCTCGAAAGAGCGGGAATTTGCTGTCCGCCTCTAAGAACAGAGCCATGGAGCTCGGGGAGCCGTTTCCGCAGGACGACTACGCGGTCAGCATCGAGGGCCTGTCGGTCACCTACCGGACGACCTTCGAGAAAAAGCCCACCTTGAAGAACAGGCTCGTGCGCCTGGGCCGGCGCGAGCGATCCGTACGGGAGGTGCGGGCGCTACGCGACGTCTCGTTCGAGATCCCGCATGGCGTGGTTTTTGGGATCGTGGGGGTCAACGGAGCGGGCAAGTCGACCCTCATGCGCACCGTTGCAGGCATCTTGCCGCCGACGGCGGGCAGGGTGGAGGTGCACGGAAAAATCAGCACCTTGCTTGCACTCGGCGTCGGGTTCGACCGTGACCTGAGCGGGCGTGACAACGTCATCCTCGGTGGTCTGGCCGCGGGACTTACCCGCGCCGAGCTCGAGGCCAAGTACGAGCAGATCGCGGAGTTCTCGGAGCTGGGCGACGCGATGGACTTGCCGATGCGCACGTATTCGTCCGGCATGTACGGGCGCCTGGCCTTCTCCGTCGCCGTGAGCATGGAACCGGACATCCTCCTCATCGACGAAGCGCTTTCGGTCGGGGACGCGCGTTTCAGGCAGAAGTCGTTCGAGAAGATGCGGGAGCTGTGCGGGCAGGCGGGAACGATCCTCCTGGTCAGCCACGCGCTGAGGAGCGTGCGCAAGCTGTCTGACGAGGTTCTCTGGTTACACAAGGGCCAGATCGCCAAGCGGGGCGACCCGGACGAGATCATCGATGCCTACTCGCGGTTCGTCGACGTCGGCGAGAACGACATAGCCCTCGAGGACGTCTGACCGCGAGCGGTCGACTACCCTTTCGTCTCTCGCACATGTCGAAAGTCGTCATCACGATGCCCGCGTACCGGGCAGAGGGCACCCTTGCGAAGACGCTCGCCGACATTCCGGTGGGAGTCGCCGACCAGATCATCCTGGTCGACGACGCGAGCTCCGACAAGACGGTCGAGTTGGCGCTCGATCTCGGGATCCAGGTCTACGTGCACCCCGAGAACCGGGGATACGGGGGGAACCAGAAGACCTGCTACACGAGAGCGCTGCAGGACGGGGCCGACATCGTCGTGCTCCTGCACCCGGATTACCAGTACGACCCGAAGGCCGTCCCACTTCTGATCGCGCCGATCCTCGGCGGCTACGCCGACATGACCTTCGGATCCCGCTTCGCCGGCCTCAGCGATCCGCTCGCCGGCGGCATGCCGATGTACCGCTTTCTCGGCAACCGCATCACGACGACGCTCGAGAACCTCATGCTTGGCTCCCGCTTCAGCGAGATGCACAGCGGCATGCGCGCCTACACGCGCGAGTGCCTGCTCTCTCTTCCATTTCTTCGCTACACGGACGAATTCAGCTTCGATTCGCAGCTCCTCGTAGACGCGATCACGACGGGACAGCGCGTCGTCGAGGTTCCCATCCCGACCCGCTACACACAGGAGTCGTCCTCGATCTCGGTCATCCGCTCGCTGAACTACGTGGGCCAGAGCCTTGCGTACTGCGCACGCCAGGCGGCGGCACGCGGTCGGCGTGGGCGCCGCTCACCCGTCGCGGCACAAGTCAGGCGGGTAAGACCCAGACCGAGCGGATCGAGCATCGCGCGCAGGTGCGTCCTTTGCGGCGCCGAGGAGCAGCAGCTGCTCTACCCGGCGAGCGTCTCCAGGAAGGCCCTCGCGGGCGAGTTCCGCTGCACGAGCGACGCCCTCTCGAAACACGACGACATCCTTGCGTGCGGTCGCTGCGGGATGGTGAGCTCTCAGCCGACGCTCGCCACCGAGGAGATCCTCGAACGCTACTCGGAAGTCGTGGACGAGGACTACTTCAGCGAGGAGGAGGCGCGGCGCGAGCTCTTCAACTGGGTCCTGGACGTCATGGGCGGCTACGCCGTCCGAGGCGACCGACTGCTCGAGGTCGGATCGAATGTGGGGCTCTTCCTCGACACGGCGCGCACGCGGGGCTGGCACGCGCGCGGTATCGAGCCGTCGAAGTGGGCCGTGCAGGTAGGTCGGGAGCGCTTCCAGGTCGAGCTCGAGCAGCGGCCGCTCGAGCAGCTGGACGTACCCCCGGCGAGCGCCGACGCCATCGTCCTCCTTGATGTGCTCGAGCATCTCGTCGACCCACTCGACGCTCTCAAGCGACTACGACCGCTCGTGGACGACGAAGGCGTCCTCATTCTGTCGACGGTCAATTTCGGAGGGCTGCACGCGAGGCTGCGAGGCGAGAACTGGCCATGGCTGATCCGCCCGCACCTGCATTACTTCACGCCGCCGACACTACGAGCGCTCCTGCGCGACGCGGGCTTCCGGATGGTCGAGTGGTCGCTCGTCCCGCGGTCCTTCCATCTCTCGTACGTCGCAAACCGCGCAAGATCGAACCTCGGCGTGCTCGGTGAGGCGTCAGCGCGGCTCTCGAACCTCGTCGACGTCAAGCTGCCGGTCGGCTGGCTCGGTGACGTCGTGCTGGTCGTCGCCCGTCCCTCCGGAGTTCGCGCCGACTCGGACGGGCACGCCGACCGGCTGGAAGCCCTGGGCGTCAACGATGCGCTCCTTGCGCCGCGCGCGGCCGCTCGCGAGTTGGAGGACGCTGCGGTTGACGTTGAGCACGACTAGGCCGGCCACGACAAAGGGCAGAACATTGAGAGCGTGGACGACGAGCGCATACGAGAAGGCGCTCGTTTGCGGGATCCCGTAGGCCGAGAGCGCCACGATCGCCGCCGCCTCGAACACGCCTACTGCGGCGGGCGCCGACGGAATGATCATGGACAGGCCCGTCGCGATGACGACGAGAAGGCCTGCGGCGGGCGACAACCCGAGATCGAAGCCAAGCAAGACGAACCAGAACGACACGGCGAGCACGAGCCACGAGACGAGTGTCCAGAGGAAGCCGACAAGGCCCAGGCGCGGGCTTCGCAGCGCGATGAAGCCCTGCATCAGGTTCCTGACGGCGGCCTCTACCCGCTCCGGGAAGAGAAACGGCAAGCGTGCGAGCGGCCGCAAGACGAAGCGGATCGGACGCTCCCCGTAGACCCGAAGGACGACGATCGCGACGACGAGGGCAAGCGTCAGCGCAATCCCGAGAATCCCCGCGGCGCGAATCCAGGTCACTTCGGGAAACCAGGGAAGCCCTACGAACAAGAGCAGGAGCAGGGCCAGTACGTCGAAGAAACGCTCGATGACAACCGTGCCCGTCGTCTCTGCGCGCGACGAGCCACCGAGAGAGTGCAAGGCGACGATCCGAGCCGCGTCGCCCGCGCGAAGCGGCAAGACGTTGTTGAAGAACTGGCCGACGAGCAACGCTTGGGTCGTAGGCCAGACCGCAGGGCTCGTCCTCGGTGAGAAAAGCACCCGCCAGCGAAGCACCCGCATGAAGAATCCGAGCGCCAGCATCAGGAACGCCGGAATCAGCCACCAGTAGTTGCTCTCGCGCAGCGATTGGCCGAGCTCGCCGAAGTCGACGTCGCGTACGGCGAGATACGCGAATACCACCGTGACGGCGATCGCAAGCGCCGCCGGGCCGTGTCGCGCCAGCCGCACGGCGCGGAGCCGAGTCACTGCGACCGCTCAGCCGCGACGCAGGCGAGGCTGTACACCGCGTACTTCGGGTTCCGCCAGGTCTCGCACGTCTCTGGAAGACGGTGCGCGGCGGAGACATCGACGGAGCGGAGGAGGCGGGCGAGTTCCCAGCTGAACGGCGCCATGCGATGCCCTCTCCACACGTGCGTCCGGACGCGCGTTCGCACGACGAGGTAATCGGCGCCGTATCGCGTTCGCAGCCCGACGAGCGCCGCAATGGAGGAGCCGTAGTAGGCACGTACGGTTCGGAACATTCGCTCGCGGATCACGACCAAATACTCAGTGTTCCAGGGCTGGTACAGCTTCTGCGAGATGACCACCGGGCGGCGAGCTGCGATCGGAATGCAGTTCATGTCCAGAGGGTCACCCGCGATGATGGCGTCCTTCGGCAGCCTTTGGAGGTAGTCGTAGAGCCGTGTGTCCATGCAAGCGCTCCCGCCGCTATCCCCCCCGCCCGCGAACGCTACTTCGGCGACTAGCACACTGCTGGCGACGATCGCCGCGGCAGCGACGGCGGCGGCGCGTGACGGGCCTTGTTCGGAGCTCCGTACCCAGACCACGGTCGCAAGGAAAAGACCGATGGCGAAGCCGATGGCCAGGTAGGGCGCCGCATTGCCAAGCCAGACGCCGAAGCGTAACAGGGAGAGCTGCGGTCCCAGCGGGAAGGCAGTGAGAGCCAGCAGTGCGGCGGCGACCGAGAAAGCGGGCGCCAAAACGAGAGCCAAACGACTGCGGGCTGCCAGGGCCGACAGCGTCGGGCGCACCGAGAGAGCGATGGCGATGCAGAAGAAGGGGAGAAGCGGATACGTGTAACGGTGCGGCAAATAGAGGCGAAAGAGGAGCCCGTGAGCCACAGCAAACAGTCCGAGCGACGCGATCGCCATGCACCAGACTTCCCACCGAAGATGCATCGCGTTGCGGGGTCGAGCGACGAGCAGGACTAAAGCGGCGATCGCAAGGATGCTGCCGGCGTCCTGTAGGTAAAAGCCGCTGTAGTTGTGCTTGAGGTACGCGAGCGTCGAGGACGCGAAGAAGTGCATCTGGCCGTGCGGGCCGAATTCCGGGTACTTGTGCGCTTGGGCGGCCGAAATCAGGTGCTCGGAGCTCCCTGTCACCAGCCGCGGCACGAGGACCACCACCGCTACCGCTGCGACGCTCAGCGCGCCCGCCATCAGGCGCCGAGTGTTCAGGAGAAAGGCCCGCCCGCGCTCGAGCGAGGCAAGGGAGACGATCACCAGAGCGGCGAGACCCGCGGGAGGGTAGAAGAGAAAGCCGACCGGCGGCATCGCTGCGGCAGCGAGATTTTGCCTGCGCAGGAGGAGGAACACGGTGAGGAGCACGATCGGCTGCGCGAAGGCTCTCGGATGGCCACCGCTGAAGCGAAGGACTTCCCAAGGAACGAGAAAGAGGGCGGCCGCGATCCACGCGGCGGGTCGCCATTGCGAGTGGGCGCGCACAATCCGGAAGATCAGCCAGACCGAGAGCGGTTGGAGCGCAAGCGGCAACAACTCTCCGAACGAGACGGGGTCTACGAGGTGGCTCGCCAGCCAAAAGAGCGCGCGGAAACCTTCGGGTTGATAGCCGGAGTCGACGAGCGCATTCGTGAGGGGATCCCGGAACAACGCGGGATCCTGGAATCGCCGCATCCAGAACTCGTGGATCTCGGCGTCCTGATTGAAGACGAGAGGGCCCGAGATGATCCGCCACTCGGCATGGAGCGACGCGAGAAAGGCGCCGGCCACAACCACCGCGTCCTCGAGCCACGGTGTGCGTGCAACGAGAGCCCGAAGAGAAGGCCAAGGGGTCGTTTTCAGAGCTTGGGCAACCGACATGGACTCCCGGGGGCCACCGTAGCCGATGAGGCAGGCTCGGTCTGCGGCGACGCGGCCCTCGCGGGGCTTCCTTCCCCGCCGAGTCGACGCAGTGTCGTCTGCCGCGCGCTGCGTGCCTCGGGAGCGGCGTGACTAGGTTTTCTGCGAGCTACTCGCGAAGGCGAGCCGCATACTGCTGGTCGTAGTAACGCCGGTACTCGCCCGACTTGATCGGCTCCCACCAGTCGCGACGCTCGCGGTACCACGCGACCGTCTCGGCGAGACCTTGCTCGAAAGCACGGCGTGGCTTCCACCCGAGCGCGTGGATCCGCGCCGAGTCGAGGCCGTAGCGGCGATCGTGACCCGGGCGGTCGGCGACGTGCCGCACGAGCCCTGGATCCGCGCCGCTGAGCTCGAGAATCAGCTTTGTCACCTCGAGATTGTCGCGCTCCTCTCCGCCAATGTTGTAAACGCCTCCCGGCTCGCCCTTGCGCAGGACGAGGTCGATGGCGGCGCACTTGTCCTCGACGTGCACCCACGCCCGCTGCTGGCGGCCGTCCCCGTAGACAGGAAGCGGCTCGCCGTCGAGGGCGTTCGTGACGAAGAGCGGGATCATTTTCTCCGGGTGCTGGAACGGCCCGTAGGCGTTCGCCCCCCGGGTGATCACGGCCTCGACACCGAAGGTGCGCACGTAGGCGAGCACCTGAAGGTCGCCGCCGGCTTTCGAGGCCGCGTAGGGGCTCGACGGGCGCAGCGGATCGTCCTCCTTTGAAGCGGCCCCGGCGGGAACATCCCCGTAGACCTCGTCCGTAGAGACCTGCACGAGTCGCACGCCAGAGTCGCGTGCCCATTCGAGGAGCACGTGCGTCCCGACGACGTCCGTGCGAACGAAGTCGCCGGCCGCGAGGATCGAACGGTCGACGTGCGTCTCAGCAGCGAAGTTGACGACTGCGTGGCAGCCTTCTCCCGCTCCGGCAACGGCGACGGGGTCGGCAATGTCGCCATGGACGAACGTGTGGTCGACGCCCTCGAGATTCGCGAGGTTGCCCGAATAGGTGAGCTTGTCGAGAACGACCACCTCGTCCCCGCCGGCGACGAGTCGCTTCACGAAATGGCTTCCGATGAAGCCGCAACCGCCTGTCACGAGGACGCGCATCGTCTCACTCTAAAAGCAGACGCTCGACGCAGGCGCGCAGGCCCTCGCGCCAGTGCGGAAGGCGGGGGGCTGCCGGACGCTCGCTGGCCAGGACCGAGTAGGCGGGGCGAGGCGCCGGACGGCCGAGCTCTTCGGTCGAGATCGGAACGACGCGGCAGCGGCTCCCCGCCTGTTCGAAGATAGCTTCGGCGAACTCGGCCCACGTGCAGTCGCCTGCGGCGGCGACGTGCCAGGTCCCGTACGGAAGATCCAGTAGCTCATGCGTGGCGTCGGCTAGGTGGCCGACATACGTGGGACTCCCGCGTTGGTCGTCGACGACGCGCACCTCGTCCTGCCGATCGGCGAGCGCGAGCATCGTCCGGACGAAGTTGTGACCCGTCCAACCGAAGAGCCACGAGCTGCGAACGATCCAGCCCTCGCCCACTTCCCGCTCGCCCTCGAGCTTCGAGCGGCCGTAGACCGAAAGAGGGTTTGGCTCGTCAGACTCGACATAGGGGGCGCCCTTCGTCCCGTCGAACACATAGTCGGTCGAGAAGTACACGACGGGCGCCCCCAGGGTGACGACGTTGCGCGTTCCCTCGACGTTCACGCGGAATGCGGCGTCCCTTTCCGTCTCGGCGCCGTCGACATCCGTCCAAGCCCCCGCGTGAAGAACCAGCTCAGGACGGAGATCAAGAGGTTCGGTCACGTCATATGGACGCGCGTCTGCTTCGGGGAAAGCCTCTTGCAGGGCGGTTCCGAGCTGCCCCCGGGCCCCGGTTATGAGGACGCCCGGTCCCGTTCCGAAAGGATCGGCGATCGCGTACTCCAGACGTCTCGTACCCGCGGGTCATCCCACGGAATGCTGTGCTCGTCCGCATCGGACGGGTCGTACTCGTTCGTGACGTGGTAGCAGAAGACCACATCCGTGAGCGCCTCGAAGCCGTGCGCGTGATGACCGGGCACGTAGACCGCCAAGGGGTTGTCCTCACCGATGTCGGCCGTGAAGACCTCCCCGCTCGCGCGGTCGAGCACGACGACGCGAGCGGTGCCGACGAGGCACGCAAAGAGGTCGTCCTGGCCGCGCTCGTGGTAATGAAGGCCGCGGATCACGCCCTGGCGGGAAAAAGAGACATTCGTCTGCACGGTCGGCTTCGGCATACGGCTCTCGCGCCGCACCTCGAGGAGCCAGCCGCGCTCATCGCGACGGTACTCGAGCGGAACGAGCTCGAGCCCCTCGATCACCGGTTGGCGCCGTGCGTGCGCACGAAATCGTTGACCTCGTAGTAGGCGTCGATCGACTCGCCGGCGTCTCCCCAGAACCCTTCAACGATGTCGTAGGCCATTGTCCCCTGCTCGACGTACCAATTGTTTACGTCGGTGATCTCGAGCTCACCGCGTCCGGACGGTTCGAGGTCTGGAATGACCTCGAAGACCGAGGCGTCGTAGAGGTAGACCCCGGTGACCGCGTACTGACTCGGCGGTTGGTCGGGCTTCTCGATGATGCGGAGGACGCGGTCGCCGTCGAGCTCTGCGACGCCAAGGTGGCGCAGGTGCCGCGGGTCGTCGATTCGCGCGAGCAGGATCCGTGCCCCGGCCTCCTGCTGCTCGAAGCTCTCCACCGCTGAACGAAACGACCGCTCGAAGATATTGTCAGCCAAGACAACGGCGACGCGGTCGTCGGCCACGAACCTGGACGCGAGACCAAGTGCTTCCGCGATCCCGCCCTCGCCCTCCTGATACGCGTAAAAAAGCCGTTCGATCCCGTGCTCGCGCCCGTCGCCGAGCAGCCGGAAGAACTCGCCGGCATGCGTTCCTCCGGTGACGAGCATGATTTCTCGGACGCCGGCTCCCACGAGCGACTCGACCGCGTACGTCACCATCGGCCGGTCGTAGATCGGGAGCAGGTGCTTGTTCGTAATGCGCGTGAGCGGGTGGAGGCGCGTGCCCTTCCCGCCGGCGAGGACGACGCCCTTCATCTACTCCTCCAGCGTACCGCCCGCACCGGTGCCCGTGCGCGCGGCGAGGTCTGCCTCCGTGCGCAGGTCATAGGCCGGACAGTTTAAGAGCTCGTTCCAAAATGAGAGCTGTGCCGCCGGAACGCGCTGTGCGGCACGAGGCGGCGTCCTCGGTCGCGCCCGTATCTCATTCGATACGAGCGCTCCCTGCGTCCTGGCCTCGCATCCGCCCATCGCACCCCGGCAACGAGCCCCATTCTGAAACGAGCTCTAAGACCCGGCTGTAGCCCGGGTACACTCCGCGGCCGGTGCGGAGAGTCCTCGTTACCGGTGGGGCCGGATTTATCGGCTCGGCGCTCGTCCGGCTGCTCGCCGAGAGCGGCTACTACGTCCGCGTCTATGACGATCTCTCCACGGGGAGGGCCGAGAACCTCGAGGGGACCGAGGCGGAGCTCGTCCGCGGCGACGTGCGCGATGTGGAAGCGGTCGGGCGCGCGGCGTTAGGCTGCGAGGTCGTCTTTCACCTCGCGGCCGGAACGGGCGTCGTCCCCTCGATCGAGGATCCGTTCGCCGACTTCGACCTGAACGCTCGCGGCACGCTCTCCGCGCTCTGGGCTGCGCACAAGGCCGGCGCGGCGCGCGTCGTCTTCTCGTCGTCGAATGCACCACTCGGCGCCGGCGCCTACCCCGCAAGCGAGGACAAGCCGACGGCGCCGCTCTCACCCTACGGTGCGAGCAAGGCCGCAGGCGAGGCCTACTGCTCGGCCTTCCACGGCGCCTACGGGCTTGAGGCGGTGGCCGTGCGCTTCTCGAATGCCTACGGGCCACGCTCGGGGCACAAGGGCAACGTCATCCCCCTTTTCATCCGCCGGCTGCTCGCGGGCGAGGAACTCGTCGTGTACGGCGACGGCTCCCAGACCCGCGACTTCGTCTTCGTCACCGACCTCGCCGAGGGTCTCCTTCGCGCTGCCGAGGCCGCGGACGTGGGCGGCGAGGTTTTCCAGCTCGCGAGCGGCGTCGAGACGAGCGTGAACGCGCTTCTCGCCCTGCTCGCCGACCTCTCCGGACGGATGCCGAAGATCCGGCATGAGCCGCCTCGGCCGGGCGAGATCCTACGGAACTACTCCCTCGTCGACAAGGCGCACGAGCGCCTGGGCTATGAGCCTACCGTCCGCCTGGAAGAGGGTCTGCGCATCACCTACGAATGGTTCACGAGCGCGCCGGCGACCGTCGCTCTCTAGCGCAGCCAGGCGCGCAGCAACGCGTTAGCGAACCCGAGGCCGTAGCGGAAGTGGGGCGGCTTCTTCGACGCCCCCGAGATCCGGATCGCGACGGTGACGGGTACTTCGCGCATGGCGAGCTTGTTTTTTGACGCCTCGAGGATGAATTCCGAGTTGTGGAACTGGTCCTGGCGGAACTCCAGTCCCCGCAATGCCTCGGTGCGAACGGCACGGTAGCCGCAGGCCGGGTCCGTTATCCGGCTGGTTGTCAGAACGGAGAGGAGCCAGGCAAAGAGGGTGATACCGAGCTTTCGCGCTGCATGAGAGGGATCGGCGTCACCGAGGACGCGGGAGCCGTTGACCACGTCCGCCTCCCCGCTGAGAATCGGCCCGATCAACCGCGGCAGTTCCGACGGCTGGTGCTGCCCGTCAGCATCCATCGTCACGACTAGCCGAGCCCGTGTCGCGAGGGCGAGTCGGTACCCGGTGCGGAGCGCGGCGCCCTGGCCGCGATTCATCGGCAGACGCACCGCGGCGGCGCCTGCCTCACGGGCGGCCTCCGTTGTGTCGTCGAAGGAGCCGTCGTCGACCACGATCGCGTGGATGGACAGCCCTTCGAGCTCCTCGGGCAACGCTGCGATCACCTGCGCGATGTGCGCTGCCTCGTTGTAAGCCGGAATGACCACGGCGATGCCGCCTTCGAATTCCTCCAGCCGCGCCGTGGCCCGGAACTGCTCGAGCGCCAGGTTCTCGACGAGTCGCGTCAGGTCACGCCGTGTGCGCTCCTGCCGTGTAGCAAGGAGGAACGAGAACGCGTAGAGGATGGCAACCGCGATGACCGTGGCGCCGCGGATCCGTCCGCCGCCGCCCTGGCGGAACGAAAGCTGGTCGAGGAGCCAGGTGAAGACTCCCGGCTCGAGTGACACGGCGAGCAGCGGTATGACGAAGACGGCGAAGCGCAGGAGCAGGTCGCCGTTTCCGATCTTCCCGCGGCGGTAGACCCAGATCGTCGCTACGGCGAAGACGAGTGCTGCGAACAGACCCGCAGCGCGAAGCGGCGTCAGCTCCATGGTGGCGCTAGTTCGACGGCTGCCCGGTCATCTCCGGCCGCCACTGCGTCACGGGAGCAATCACGTCGACGATGACGCGATCCTGGTGGCGCCGGATGACTTCGAGCATCGATTCGATGAGTGTCTCGGACAGCAGGGTTGGACGGAGTCCGAGGGAGACGAGCTTCGTGTGGGTCGGGTTGTAGTAGTGCTCTTCCATCTCGAGTCGTGGGTTGGCGACGTGGTCGACCCTGACGTCCATGCCGAGCTCCCCGCCCGCGTGGCGGACCTTCTCGGCGAGGTCCGCGACGTTGAAGACCTCCGTGAACTGGTTGAACACGCGATACTCGCCTGGTTTCGGGGGATTCTCTGCGGTGAGCTCGATGCACTGGAGCGTGTCCACGATGTTGAGGAAGCCGCGGGTCTGCCCGCCCTTGCCGTACACGGTCAGGGGATGGCCGATGACGGCCTGGACCGCGAAGCGGTTGAGGGCGGTCCCGAAGAGCTCGTCGTAGTCGAAGCGGGTTGCGAGCCGGTCGTCCAGCCGTGTCTCGGGCGTCTCGATGCCGTAGACGACTCCCTGGTTGAGGTCGGTGGCCGTCAGACCCCAGACGCGGCAGGCGAAGTGGATGTTGTGGCTGTCGTGCACCTTGGAGAGGTGGTAGAGCGAGCCGGGGAGCTTCGGGAAAGGAAGGGTGTCCTTGCGCCCCCGGTGCTCGATCTCGATGAACCCTTCCTCGATGTCGATGTTGGGGGTTCCGTACTCGCCCATCGTTCCCAGCTTGATCAGATGAGCGTCCGGCGTCTGCTCACGCATGGCCCAGAGCAGCTTCAGCGAGCCGATGACGTTGTTCGCCTGCGTGATGACCGCGTGATCGACGCTCTTCATCGACCACGGCGCGCTCGGTTGCTCGCCGTAATGGACGATGACGCTGGGCTCGAAGTCGCGAAGGATTTCCCCGATGAATCCTCCTTCAGCGATGTCCCCGATGTAAGACTCGATCTGCTTGCCCGAGACGTCGCGCCAGGCTTCGATCCGCTCCTCGAGCGTCCCGATGGGAGTCAGGGAGTGCGATCCGGCCTCTTCGACCCATCGGCGGCGGGCGAAGTTGTCGACGATTGCGACATCGTGCCCTCTGCCGGAAAAGCGCATGGCCGTGGGCCAGCCAAGGTAGCCGTCGCCGCCGAGAATCAACACTCGCATCGAAGGACTCAATTCGTTCCCATACCCGTCGCCCAGGCCACTGAGCGCAGGACGATATCACCGTGGCGTGACAGGCTTTGCGCCCTACGGAGACACAGTTGGGGTTCGGCCGGATCGCAGGCGGCGCCTCATCCTGGCTATCGACGAGGCGAGCAAGGCGCGCTCGCGCGCGGGCAGCGCGAGCGGCAGCAGGGCGACGTAGGCGACGAATCCGCAGGCGCCGGTCACGGCGAGCGAGGCCCACCAGGGCCGGCCGGAGAGCGCGGTCTGCGCGCCGAGCGCCGCGAGCGCAGCTCCTGCCGCAGGCAGGGCGAGCCCCAGGTATGCCCGTTCGTATGGCTGGACCCCGATTCGATGCCTGACCTGCGCGAGGCGCAGGACGTTGAGTGCGGCGACGCTCACGGCTGCAGCGGTCGCCGTACCCTCGATTCCGAAGGCTGCTGTCAACGCCACCGCTAGACCCACGAGGAGCGCAGTGCCGAGGACGTTGTCCAGCAAGTCGAGGCCGGTGAAGCCGGTCATGATGAGGAGAAAGCCGACGCTTCCCGTGGCGACGTTCGCGGCCTGGCCAACGAGGAGGATCCGCAGCGCCCCCTCCCCGGCCTCGAAGCGGCCCGAGAACGCGTGCAGAACGTCGTCGGCGCCGATGAACAGGACGATCAGGAGCGGCAACGTCGCCGCGAGCGCCCAACGCGTCGACCGCTTGAAGAGCTCATCGAGCCGCTGAAGCTGGCCGCGGGCGTGCAGGTCGGCAGCGAAGGGCGAGAAGACGAGGTTGAGCGACGTGAGGAAGAGGAGCAACACCTGCGAGATGCGGGCGGCAGCCGCATAGGCGTCGAGATCGGTTCCGTGCTCGAAGGCAGCGAGCACCCAGAGGTCGACCCAGAAGATCGACTGGGCGAGAAGCGCCGCGGGCGCGCGTGGAAGTCCGTACCGCAGCGCCGCGCGCACCTCCGCTCCGCTGGCCGACCGCTCCGCGAAGCCACTCGCCTCGCGCCGCCAGAGGGCGCGCGCTGCCAGGGCGGCGACCATCCACGAAGCGTCGTAGGCGAGGACGGCGGCGTCCGTCCCACCGCCTGCGGCGATCGCCGCGCCCGCGATCGCGATCCAGAGCAGGGGCTGGCCGATCCAGAAGACGTAGAGGGTCTGGCGCATCTGCCCTAGGCCACGGGTTGCGCCGAGGTAGACGTTCGCGAGGGCGATGAAGGGCAGGCCCGCCGCCGCGAGAGCGATCACGTGGCCGTAGCGGTCGTAGAGCGTCGAAGTGGCGGCCATCAGCGCGGCGAGGACGATGCTCGCGCCGAGGGCTGCGAGCGCGCAGCGCTCGACGAGGCTGCGCAGGTGTCCGACGGCACCGGCTCCGCGCCCGATGGCGACCAGGCGAACGGCGGCCACGTCCATGCCGAAGCGACTCCCCGCCGAGGCGACGAAGGCAACCTGCACCGCTACCGTCACGATCCCGAAAGCGCCCGGTACGAGTGTCCGTCCGAGCAGGATCTGCAAGCCGAGCGCCGAGGCGATCCCGACGCCGAGGCCGATCACGTTCGCAGCCGTGCCGGCGAGCAGCGTGCGTTCTTCGCTCACCCGCGGTGGTCTCGCCGACGCCTCCCGCCCGCTACTCGAGGTAGCCGAGGCCGCGCAGGCGCTCCTCCACGGCGCGCTCGTCCTGCTCGCTGAAGGCGTCGCCCGGCTCACCGGCTGCTGCCGGGCTCCACTCGGCCTCGGGCTCGAGTCCGACAGCCTCGGCGATCTGGCTCGCGAAGTCGGCGAGCGAGATCTCCGGCCCGGAATCGTGAGCGACGGTCGGTCCCGCCATCACGTAGACCCCTTCGGGCCGGTGGTCGCCCGAGAGCCAGTCCGCCTTCTCAACCAGATGCCGGGCGTGCGAGAGGCTATAAAGAGGGGCGGCTTCGAGCAGTAGGTCAGGCGCTCGGTCGAGGTAGGGGCCTGACAGGACCTCTTCCTTCCGCAGGACGCCGCCGATTGGTGCCCCTCCTGTCTCCGGGTCGCGGAAGTCCAGCAGCTCCTGAGCTAGCTCGTCGCGCACACGTTCGTAGTCGCCGCGATCGACAGTGCCGCCGGGCTCCCGACCGGCAAGGTTGACCGAGACGCCTTCGCCCGTCGAGACGACGCTCGTGTAGGCACGTGTCTGCGGCCAGGCAATCGGAGGCGTGGGCAAGGCCACCTTCCCGTGCAGGCCGAGCCGGTCGTAGACGAGGCGGGCGGCGGAGCGCACGCGTCCCCAGGAGAGGATGTTGACGAGCGCCGAGCCGGGGGCGAAGCGCAGATATCCGAGCCGCTCGAGCACCTTGTTCATCGAGACTGCCCGGGTGCAGGGATGGTGTCCGTGGTCGGACATGAAGATGACGAGGTCGTCGTCGCCGGCGCGCTCGATGAGCGAGCCGAGCTCTTGGTCGAGCAGGCGGTAGAGGTCCCGGACCCGCTCAGCGACCGGCGAGGCAGAGGCCTCGGGATACTCGGGGTGCCCTGGGTGGACGTACTCGAGCAGACAGTGCTGCGCGCGGTCGGTGGAGACGAACACTATGCAGGCGACGTCCCAAGGCTCCTCGTCGAGGAGAGTGCGCATCGCGGCTGCGCGGCGACGCGTCAGGCCTTCGAGGTCGGCGACAAGATCCTCGGGACGGTGGCGGAACGTCGTCCACGAGCCGCCGTTGATCGGCCAGCCCAGCCGCGAGCCCACGTCCGGCGGGTAGCTGTAGGTCGTGCGGGGCGGCACGACGCCGCCCGCGATTACCACGCCGCGGATGGCCGGCGGCGGGTAGGTGAGTGGAACATTGAGGAGGAGAACCGTCTTGCCGGCCTCGGAGAGCCGATCGGGCCAGCTCGGCGCCAGGATCGAGCGCGACGAGACGGGCATCCGCCGCATGGCCCCAGGCCGGTACTCGAGGATGTCGAAGACGCCGTGCCAGCCCGGATCGCGGCCTGTGAGGAACGTCGGCCAGGCGGCCCACGAGTGGGAGGGCAGGCAGGAACGGGAGACTCCCCGGCGGCCCCGCCCAATGAGCTCGGCCAGCGCGGGCAGCTCGCCGGCCGCGAGGAGGGGGTCGAGGACGTCCCAGTCGGCGCCGTCCCAGGCGACGAGGAGCACGCGCTTCGCCATGGGCGGGCAGGATACCGGGCACCTCAGCGTCGGAGTTTCAGGCGCCGTTAGGCCGATCGCGCACGTGTGGGCGCGATCCCGGTGATGCTATCCACCGTAGGGACTGAGCCCGCAACTTCCAAGGGCGACTGCTTCCCTCTCGCGCTTCGTCAGGATCCACCAGGCCTGGCCGGATTCGGCGGGTTCGCTGGTCGTCACGGGCTCGTGAGCGAGAAGGATCATCCTGTCGTCGTGGCTGATAAAGACCGGCGCCCATTCGCGACGAAGTTCGTCCAGCCTCTTTTGCGCCTCCGGGACCTCCCCTTGGAAGCGGTCTTTGTGAATCAGGATCAGCGAACGCCGAACATCGGTGGCCGGGACGAGTTTGAGAGAACGCTTGAACTTCTTCACTTTCCCGTCCCAGAGGAGGTGTCCGAACGTCGTGCTCGTGAAGGCGGGAACGAGGCGCTGAGTCTTCCCGTCAGACCAGACGATGTCGTAAGCCTCGGCTTTCCCGGTCCCGAACCAGGCGCGAAGTTCTTTCCAGCGCTCTCCTGGATCGTTCCTCCAGACGTTCTTGGGGGCGCAACTGCTGTACTCGACGAACCCGGGGACCAGCACGAGCGCGGCGACGATCGTGGCGACCAGGGGGGTGAGACGCATGCCTCGCCACGTCGGCATGAACTTCTGGACCAGAAGGGCCAGGCCGCCGAACGCGCCCATCACAAGCGGAGGGAAGATCGGGTACCAGTAGCGGATGTTCGTGATGTTGAGAATCCATCGCCCGGAGGGAAGCGTTCCGAGGCCGAGGATGGCCATGAAGATCCAGAAGCTGAGGAACCACGGGGCTAGAAGCCAGAGACGCTTGTCCCGGACCCACCCGAGTGCGACGACGAAGATTGCGATGAGCAGCAGAAAGGCCCAGCCGGTACTCCAGGACAGCAAGAGTCGCGGGAAGACAAGGATGGTGTCCAACGGATTGTTCAACTGCCCCACTATGTGCTCGACGCTGCCAACGCGTCCTGGCGAGGTGGTTCTATCCCCTCGACCGAGCAACTGTTGGGCGTGCACGAGCGGGTCTCCATATCGCGCAAAGCCGTAGAGAGGCTCGAGGCAGAACGTGAGGAAGGCCGCGCCGGCCAGAATCGCGACGCGACGTACGGGATACCGCAACATCACAACCGCAGCCAGAGCGGCCGGGAAGAGAAGTGGCGCCCAGCCTTCAACTTGCTCCGTGGATCGCTTGGCGCCAAGAAGGAGGCACAGGAAGCCTGCCGTGAAGACCGCCGTTGCGGTGGTGTCGGGGAAGATATGGCTGGAGTTGAGCAGGTAATTGGTGTTCAGCACGGTTACGAGTGCGGCCGCGGCCGCCACCACGCGGTCTTCGAAAAGAAGCAGCGCCGTCCCGTAGACGGCGGCCGCCAGGGCGAGGCCCGTAACGAACGGAACGGCGTAGAGCGCCGCTTCCGATGGCCCGAAGACAAGGACGGCCAGGCGGACCGGGGCGATGAGCCCGATTCGAAGCGTCCAGAGGTCGGCCGGGACGTGCGGAAAATCAACGGCCGTCTTGAAGTATTTGGCGGGGTCAAACGGATGCGGTCCCTGAAGGAACGCGATCTGGGCGGCTGTGTAGACGAGGAGAACGACCCCGCCGACCAGCAGGTCGAGGCGCGTTTTGGCTGTCAGCCGGCGGGCACCACGCGCTCTGGTTCGTCCCGCCTCGGTGATGACATGCCGCCCGTCAGGCCTGACCACGTCTGCTGTCTGACCCGTCTCGCTATGGCGCGCCATCACGACAGGAACGCGCCGACGATCGTCATGCCGCTCTGGCGGCAACGGCGTCGATGTCGCCCGCTACGCCCGGACGCTCGGAGAGCCGTTCGACCCGGGCGGGCGGCGTCACAGAGCATGGCGCGATCCTAGCGGGCAAGCGATTCCACCCTTCCAGGTTGTGGCCGCACGTTCGGCCACCTCTCGCAGCCGCTCACCGACGTACGGCTAGCATCCGGCGCGATGGCCTCCCGTGCCCTCGTCATCGGCCTCGACTGCGCGCCGCCGCAGCTCGTCTTCGAACGCTGGCGAGAGGAGCTACCGACCCTTCGCTCGCTGATGGAGCGCGGCCGGTACGGGGTCCTCCGAAGCTGCGATCCCCCCATTACGGTGCCGGCCTGGGCCTGCATGACCTCTTCGCGAAGCCCCGGAGCGCTGGGCATCTACGGCTTCCGCAACCGGCGCGACCATTCGTACGAGGGGCTCTCGATCGCGAATTCCCGCTCGGTCAGCGCCCCCCGTGTCTGGGATGTCCTCTCGACGCGCGGCCGCTCGGCGATCGTGATCGGCGTTCCGCCCAGTTACCCCGTCACTGCGCTCAACGGCGTCATGATCTCCTGCTTCCTGACCCCGGACACGCAGCGGTCGCAGTACACGTATCCGGCGGAGTTGAAGCAGGAGATCGAAGGACTCGTGGGTACCTACATGGTCGACGTCGACGACTTCCGCACGTGGGACAAGGAGAGGCTCCTGACCGACATCGAGGAGATGACGGAGAAGCGCTTTCGAGTCGCGGAGCACCTACTGGAGACGAGGCCGTGGGACCTCTTCTTCATGGTCGAGATGGGCACCGACCGGATGCACCATGCGTTTTGGCGCTTTTTCGACTCCGAGCATCGCCTGCACGAGCCGGGCAACCGCTTCGAAGGGGCGATGCTCGCCTACTATCGCGCTCTCGACGCGAAGATCGACCGGCTGCTTCGCTTCGCCGACGACGACACCGCCGTCCTAGTTGTCTCCGACCACGGCGCCAAGCCCATCGACGGGGGCATCTGCGTGAACGAATGGCTGCGTAACGAGGGCTACCTCGTGCTGGCGGAGGAGCCAGCGGAGCCGACTCCCCTCAGGCCGGAAATGGTGGACTGGAGCCGCACGACCGCCTGGGGCGAGGGCGGCTATTACTGCCGCCTCTCCCTCAACGTCGAGGGCCGCGAACCCCAGGGCACCGTCCCCGCCCACGAATTCGAGCAGGTCCGCGCCGAGCTGAAGGCGAAGCTCGAGGCGCTCGGAGACGAGCGAGATCGGCCCATCGGAACCGTTGCCTATCGGCCGGAAGAGCTCTATTCCGAGCAGAACGGCATCCCTCCTGATCTCCTCGTCTACTTCGGCGAGCTCGCCTGGCGGAGTATCGGCCAGGTGGGAACTGGCACCGTCCACGTGCTCGAGAACGACACCGGGCCGGACGACGCCAACCACGCGCCCGAGGGGCTTTACCTCCTCGCAGCGGAGGGCGTCGAGGCCGGTCCCGGCGAAGAGCGGGATCTCCGCGACATCGCACCCACACTCCTCACGCTCCTCGGAGAGCCGGTGCCCGGCGACATGGAAGGCCGAAGCCTGATCTGAGCGTCCCTAAGTCCTACACTCTCGTCGGCCGCGATTATGAAACTCATCATCCAGATTCCGTGCCTGAACGAGGAGGACACGCTCCCGGCGACCCTCGCCGATCTGCCCCGCGACGTCGAAGGCTTCGAAACGGTCGAGTGGCTCGTCATCGACGACGGATCGACCGACCGGACGGTTGAGGTAGCTCGCGAGCTCGGGGTCGACCACGTCATTCGGTTCAGCTCGAACCGCGGTCTGGCGGTGGCCTTCCAGGCCGGCCTCGACGCAGCCATGAAGCTCGGCGCCGATGTGATCGTCAATACGGACGCCGACAATCAGTACCGCGCGAGCGACATTCCGAGACTCGTCGGCCCGATCCTCGCGGGAGAGGCCGACATGGTCGTGGGCACGCGGGACCTAAAGCAGCAGGACGAGTTCTCACGCGTGAAGAAGTTCCTCCAGTCGTGGGGCTCGTGGGTCGTCCGTCAAGCCTCGGAAACCGATATTCCCGACACGACTTCCGGGTTTCGTGCTTACACCCGTGAAGCCGCGCTGCGGCTGAACGTCGTCTCTCGCTTCACGTACACGCTCGAAACGATCATCCAGGCCGGCAAGAGCGATCTCGGCGTCGGTCACGTCCCGATCCGGACGAATCCGAAGGCGCGCGAGTCCCGGCTCATCAGGTCGATTCCGCAGTACCTGAAGCGCTCGGTCGGAACGATCTTCCGCATCTATGTGATGTACGAGCCGTTGCCCGTGTTCCTCTGGCCAGCGGCGATCGCAGGCCTGTTCGGAACAGCTCTCTTCGCCCGCTTCGGGTGGTATTACTTCACCGGATCCGGGCCCACGGGTCACATCCAGTCGCTGATCGTGGGCGCCGTCCTGATCGTCTTCTCGCTTCAGCTCGTGCTCCTCGCTGTGATCAGCGAGCTGCTCAGATCCAACCGCGTCCTGACCGAGCGCACGTTGCATCGCGTGAGGAAGGTGGAGCTCGAGCTGGGCATGCGGCCCGACGGCCTCCACGAAGAGCCCGTCGGTGTCCTGGGTCACGAGCTCGAGCGGTAGAGATCAGCCCGGTGGCGCACACCCAGGAGCCACAGCGAGAGGCCCAAGCGCCGTGTCATAACGCGGCCAAGGTGGAAGCACAGGATTTGCCGGGCGCCTCCGCTGCGTAAAGCGGAGAACGCCGGCGAAGCGCTCGCCACGCCGATAGATCCCGAACTCGTAGAGCGAGTGACGTGAGGACGCGGCGAGCTGAGGGATCACGCCCCGTACCGCCGTCCTTCGAGTCACTCCCAGCCGCCCGCAGGAGAGCACAGACTCGACCGCAGGACGTGTCGCTGCGATCGCTGCGTTCCTAGCCATCTCGCGGGGCATCCCGGCGCTCATGCCCGCCGAGATGGTCACGAAGACGAGGGCGCCGGCCACCACAGCAACTGCAGGCCACGGCGATCCCACCCGCAGCCGGCTCGGGAGGACTGAAGCAGCGAGGAGCCCACACCCGAGCGCAAGGAGGGGGACGACCGGAAGGAGGTAGCGAGGGTTCAGCCCCCCGGCAAAGTGGGTCCCCAGAGCAAGAAGGAGCAACCACGCTACCGCGGTGGCTAGCGGCAATGGGTCGGCAGGATGACGTCGCCGCAGAGCCCTAACGTAATGGAGAGCGAGTCCAAGCAAGCCGGCGAACAGGACCACGGAACTGCTCTCCTTGGTCAGGGCCGCCCAGAAGTCGCCGGGCACATCTGTCCAGGGCACGTTCGCGATGTCCAGCTCGCGTCGGCGGTGGGACTGCCAGTGCAGCGTGCCTAGCGGATCGCGCATCAGAGCGACATCGCTGAGGACCCAGAGCGCCGGAGCGATCAGCCCGGCGAGCAGGGCGCCACCAGCTCGCCGCCGCAGCGGTCCGGCTGTCTCGCTGAAGCCGGCGACCGCGGCTAGGACCCACGCCTCCGGGCGGAGCAGACCGGCTAGGACGAGCGCCGCCACCCGCAACCGCCCTCGCAGGGCAATCCCGACCAGGATTAGCGCGGACACCGCCGCGTCGATGTATCCGAAGGCGAGAATAACGTTCAGTCGCGCGCCGACTAGAAGAGCCACAACCGAGATGGCGGCGGCGGCGACCCCATCCTCGCGGTGTGCAACGGCGAAGAGACTGGCTGCCAATGCCGCAAGCGCGAGAGCAGCGACGACCGCAAACGCTCGCTCCGGCGGAAGCGGCACAACGAGGAAGCCCAGCAGCGCCGCAAGGGGCTTCGGCGTCGTCGCGCCCAGATCGAAGAGCGGGCGCTCGCCGCGCGCGAGCGCCTGCCCCCACGCCGCATAAGCCCAAGCATCGACGGTCACTGCAGGCTGCCAGGCGAGGGTCCTCCAGAGGAAGGCGGCTCCGCCCAGGCCCGCGATTGCGATCGGCGGAAGGACTCGTGCGAGCCCTTCCGGCACACTCCGGCGAGACAGGCGCCGGCCGGCCATCGACGAGCGGCTCAGTCCGTCCGCCTCCGACTGAGGGGCACCGCTCATCTCAGCGATTCTAGGGAGCTGGCGTACCCTGCGACTGACGCCACGCGCACGTGTCACCGCCCGAACGCGCGGGCGCCCGTGCTAAATAGCTTTGCGAACGAGCTCCGCTTCCCGAGCAGTTGTCGGCAGCAGGGACGTGCTGTGATCGAGCCGTGAGATCGCGGAGCGAACGCTCCATCGCGTCCGGCGAATCGGCACCGGGCCGGACTCGCTTCGCACCAGGCGTGAACTGATCGGCGGTCTGCACGAGGGGCCTACAATCGGGGCCTGAGCGAAGCCCTCCGCACCGAAGCTCCGGCGCTCGAGCGTCTGGGTCGCCCGTCGTCCGAGAGACATCCGTACGAGAGGGCACCGCGTCATCTCGGCCGCTGGGACTTTCTCGGCATCCTCGCCCTCCTCTCGCTCGCTTCGATGGCGACCGTAGTGGCCGTACGGGTGGGAGAGACGAGCCCGGACTGGTTCGGTCCGCTCTTCCTTGCAGTCGGCCTCGCGTCTGGGCTCACTACAGGCGCCGCCGTTCTCTTTTACACTCGTCGGGAGAGACTGGGGTGGCCCTCGCTGGCCGCTGCGCTGACTCGCGTCTGGCGGGAGCCGACGGCGGCCTGGGTCTTATTTCTCTTCGGCTGCCTCCTCACACTCCCGCTCTTCGCGCTCCAGACCACGGTCCTTCTAAAGGACTCAGACTCCGCCAGGCTGCTTGCATCGGTGCTCTACGTGCAGCACCACGGCCCGGAGTACCTGGTCGAGACACAGGAGACGCTGCTTCCACATCTGATCTTGAGTCCAGCCGTCGCGCTGGGCGGCATCCCGGCGGCGAAGCTCGTGAGCATCCTCTCGCTGCAAGGGCTCGCCGGGGTGGTGGCTTTCCTCGCCTGGCGGCTCAACCGGTCCGCCTTCGCTGCGCTCGTCGCCGTGCTCGCGCTGACAACGTTGACCGCGATCCTCGAGCGGGCATTCCTCCTGCCCATGTACCCGCTCATGCTCGCGCTCGGCTTCCTCGGCGTGTATCTCGCCCGCCGGGCGACCGTGGCCGACACGCGTCGAGGGTGCTGGGGTTACGCCGGGGCGGCCGGCCTTTGCCTGTTCGCCTCGATTGAGGCGCACCAGGTCGGACAGCTCTTCCTCGTTCTCACCGCCTTCCTCGTCCTCGCCGCACAGCCGGGCGAGGCCCTGCGTGGGCTCGCCCGCGTCTCCCTCGCCTTCGCGGTCTTCTACTTGCCGCGAGCCGTCATCAACCTCATGGAGGGCGGGGTGAGTCATTTCTTCAGCAACCGGGTCGACTTCTGGGTCACAAAGGGCTACCTCGTGCGAATCCAGGTCGATTTTTGGGACCTCGCCCGCACCGACTACCCAAAGTGGTTCTCGCGCGCGCCCGAGGGAATACTGACCGTGGTGGGCTGGGGCGGCCTCCTGACCGTCGCGCTCGGCACGGCCGCGCTGGCTGTCTGGCGTGGTCGGACACGCCGGTTTGCGCTCGTCTGGGTCCTCTTCTTCGCCGCCGTCGTCATCTACCTGAGGCTCCCCTTCTTTCCCCGCTATTTCTCGATCCTCACAGTGGGCGCATGCCTCGGAGCGAGCGCAACCCTCGCCCACCTGTTTCGAAGCCCCTCCGGCCGGTCACGCCGTCTCGCGGTGCTCGGCGCGGTCCTCCTCGCAGGCTTCAGTGTGGTCGCGTATTACGCCACGCTGAGGGAGGCGCGCAAGCTCCAGGGACAGGTCGTGGGCGGGCCGTACAATCGCTTGGCGGCATTGATCCCGCCGGACCAGGGCGTGATCGGCACCCGCTCGAACTACCTGAACTTCACGTCGACCGACGTGGGCGCGTACGGCGAGCAGTTCCTAAGCGAGAAGGAGTACGTCACCTTCCTGACGTGGCCTTCCGACGAGGCCGTCCTCGACGTCATGCGCCGGCACGCCATCCGCTGGATCTTCGTCCCGAGGCGCCCGGAGCACTGGGTGAGCGAATACCACAATATTTGGCTTCGACCAGCTTATGGGAAGGTGGCCCGCTACCCCGCGATGGTGGCGACCAGCCCCGACTTCTGCCAGGTGAGAAGCATCAGAGGCGTCCGGCTCTATAGGCGTAACCTCGGCGGGCCGCCCCTCAAGCACTGCGCGGCCAGGGCCGGCTAGCGCCGACGAACCGGTGGCCGGACGCCGCGGCATGCGGGTGAAGCGGAGCACGGCCCGATACCCGGCCCGCACCGAACCGGCCGAAGCGACCACTTCGGGGTCCACTCGGGGGCTGCTAGGAACGCCTCCTTAGCGTGACGATGATGGTGGGGACGGCCGGGAGAAGGGCGCGGTGGAGCCGCTCCGGCGCTCGGATGAAGGCCCGCGCGAGCACGCCCGGCCTCTCGATCTCGCCGGTTAGCCGGATCGCCTCGACCGTCCGGTCGGTGGCCCAAAGCCCGGCCGACGCGATCAGCTCATCGAGGCGGCCGCGGGTCAGGAGCTCGCAGTCGTAGATCGAACCCCGCCTCGCCGCGCGGACGTAGGGACTTCGCAGCCCGGCTGGGAGCCAGCTAAGGAGAGGCAGGTGGAAGTGTGGCTCGACGAGCGTCCAGCGATTCGGCGTAGCCAGATAGCCGACGCCGTCCGGGCGGAGTACGCGTGCGATCTCCCGCAGGTGATGGAGCTGTTGCTCGCGGCTCCCTACGTGTTCGACAACGTGGTTCGAAATGACGACGTCGAACGAGTTACTCTCACAGGGCAGGCGCGTCCCCTCCGTGAGCGCGAAGCGATATCCCTCCTTGATGATCCGCGAGTCGCGCACGTCAACCGCCCAAACCTCGCCGTTCTCGCCGGCACGCGCCGCGAGCTGCGAAGCAATCACACCCGAGCCCGCCCCGACGTCGAGGATGCGGGCCCCGGACAGGATGCGCTCGGAGGAGACGAGCCCGGCGATTTTCTCGGCCTTCTCGCGGCGCGAGGCCGGGTCGAGGCACTCGTGACCAATGTTACGAGCGTCCACGCGCTACCCCGGCTCGGGCGGTCTCCATCTCGTGCAGGTACCTCGCTCCGACGCGGTCCCAACTGAAGACGCGCTCGACCGCTGCCCGCACTCGATCCTTGCTCCAGGACGACCCGTCGAGAAGCTCGTCGATCGCCGCGACAAACGCGTCCGCCGATTCCGACTCCACGAGCCTGCCGGTTTCTCCCTCGATCACGGCGTCCTGCACGCCGTCCACCCGAGATGCGATTACCGGCAGGCCCGCGCTCGCCGCCTCTAGGGCGACGATTCCGAACCCCTCGATGTCTCCTCGGACCCGCACGTTTGGCATGACAAAGGCATCAGCAGCGCCGTACACGACCTTCAAGCGACGGTCGTCCCGCGCGATAGCGCCCATCAAAAACACACGCTCCGCAACGCCTGTTACCCGCGCAGCCTCCTCGATCGCGGACCGCTCCGGGCCCTCGCCGACGATGACGTACAGCACGTCGTCGGAAAGCCGGGGCAGCACGTTTGCGACAAACCATGCGACCCCCTTCTTCGGCACCAGTCGCCCGACCGTGATCAGAAGCTTTCGGTCGCGCACGTCCCGCCCGAGGATCCGCGTGAGCTCCTCGCGACCGACAGAAACCCGGAACTCGCTCGGATAGACACCGTTCGGAACGACGACGCACTTCTCGCTCGGGACCCCGCGTGCAATGCACTCGCGCACGATGGCCTCACTGACGCAAACGACCTTGTCCAAGCGGCTCAGGGCTCGAGGGATCACGAGCTGGTACGGCGTGAAGTCGTAGGCGATATCGCGACCGTTGACCGTCACTGACACGGTCGTGCCCGTCAGGCTTCGGAGGGCAACGCCCAGCGGAGCGAGGAGGCCATCGCCCAGGTGCACGTGTTCCGCCCGACCCGAGCGGAGGATCCGGATCGCCCTCAGAAAGCTCGCGGCCAGAAAGTAGGGCAGGAACACCTGACTCCTCCCCCAGGTGAGGAGGGAGACGTCAGCCTTGCGCGAAAGCTCGCGGGCGAGCTGATAGCTGAGCGTTTGCATCCCTCCAATTGAAGGGGGGAACTTCCTCGTGATGAAAAGCACCTTCACGGCACGCCAGGCGCCGGTTGCTAGGAAGGAGGCGGCAATGCCCGCCGCGCCGCCGTGATTCTCTCCGTACGGAACGGAATCGGGTCGGTGAGCATGAACCCTTGGAGTCGACTCCGCACCTCCTCGAGGGTCCAAAGCCTCACGTAGAAGAACCGACGCCGCCCCGCCTTCGCGACGGGAGCGAGGACGAAAACGCCCGCCGGTGCAAGCGCCTGCTCGACATTCGCGAGGGCCGCCGTGAGCTTACTCTCGTCGACGATGTGCTCGATCACGTCGATCATGAGGATCAGATCGAACTCACCATCGAGCTGCTCCTCCGTCACGTCCTGGCGGATGAACTCGAAGCCCGGAAAGCGCTCACGGAGCTCGGGGAACAGCACATCCGTGATGTCGACGCCGATGTACTTTCGGACGCCGAGTTCCTGGAGGATGCCAGCGTAGAAGCCGGTGCCACAGCCGATATCGAGCACGCTGGCACTCTCGAAGTCCACCCCCTGGTCCCGGCAAAGGCCAACGAGGACCCTGGCTGCCTCGGCATACTCCGCCTCGTTCTCCTCGTGCGACAAGGCCTCGTCACCCGGACCTCGCAGGGACTGGCCATATCGCTCGAAGCGGTCACCCCAGTACGCGCGGGCGTCGTAGCTCTCGCCGGACCGGTACTTGCGGGAAGCAACAAGGGTCTTGTAGAGGCCCCTGAGCGGGGCCCGGATCGGATCGCGTCGGAGCTTTCTGAGAATTTCTTGCATGGAGCGCGCCGTGGCGGCCCAGCCTACCCGAGCCAGATGGACCCTTGACCGAGTCGAATCGACGAGGCGGTGGCGACGGGCGCGGCCACGGTCCGATGCGCCTCCCTAGTCCGCTCGCGGGCCCACGAAAGCCGGCCGCGCGCCTCCGCCAGAGCAGGACCCGTCCGCCCGGGAGCGCAGTCCCCAAGATGACGGCAGAGACGAGGAACCCGGTCGCGAAAACTGTCTCCGTGTCGACTCCGAAGCAACCGAGGAAGGCGATGAGGCCGCCGGACACGACGACTTGGCCGGCGATCCTCACCCGGCGCGGCACGTCCGAAGAACGCTAGATGATCGCTGCCGTGAGCCGTGGGCGAAGCCACGGATCGGCTTCGGGGTCAATCACCAACTGAAGACACGCTCGACGACCCGGCTCGCGGCCCTGCCGTCAGCGAGTGCGCAGTAGGTCGCGACGAACCTTCCGTAGCGCTCGCTGAATGAGGCGCGGACAGCGTCGACGTCTCGGAGAGCGTCGACGACGTCGTCGGTTGTGCGCAAGAGCGGCCCCGGGGCGTTGGCCTCGAAGTCGATGCTGAAACCGCGGATAGTGTCGCGGTAGGTTTCGAGGTCGGGCGTGAAGAAGACCATCGGGCGATTCGTGCTCGCAAAGTCGAAGATGGCGGACGAGTAATCGGTGACGAGCACGTCCACGGCGAGCAGGAGCTCGGTCGAGTCCGGGAAGGCCGAGACATCGAAGAAGCCGCCGGCTTCGACGGGGAGCGCTCCAACCATCGACCGGTGCTTTCGAAAGAGCAGCACATCGTCCTCGCCCAGCGCTGAGCGGAGAACAGCCAAATCGAGCACTGGGCCGAAGCGGTAACCGTCGCGCGCGCCGATGTGATCCCGGTAAGTCGGCGCGTAGAGGACGACCCGCTTGTCGGCAGGCAGCCCCAGGCGGAGCTTGACCTCTTCAGCCAGCCGCTCGCGATCGGGCCGGAGCAGCACGTCTGTACGCGGAAGACCAGTCTCGATCACCTGAGCATTTAGCGAAAAGGCTCGTTGCAGGATCGGCGTCGCGAACGCTCCCGGCGAGACGACGTACTGCCAGTTCTCACTCGGTTGCCTCAGCACCCGGCGATACTCCCGTCGAGCTTTGGGGTGCCCGGCGAGGTCATGTCCGATCCGCTTGAGTGGTGCCCCGTGCCAGGTCTGTAGCCAGGTCTGCTCGGACCGGCGGGCTACCGACCGCGGCCAATGGTCGTTGCTCACGACGTAGCGAGCGGTCGCGTAGACCTCGTAGTAGTCCTTGCTGAGCTCGCGCACGGCGACGGCCGTGCCGGGCGGGACGCAGCTGCCGTCTCGCACGATCCAGAGATGCTCGAACGGCGCATCGCGGCGAACCAGCTCCTCGTGGATACCTCGGGGGTTGTCGGAGTACTCCCGTCCTCCGAAGCAGTCGTAGAGCACGACATCGCGGAGCCCACGCTGTCGTTGCGTCGCGTAGAACGCCGTGCGCAGCTGTCGCTGCCGGAACCCGCCGCGCTCGTCCTCGTCGAGGTCGCGATCGACCTGGAGAACCGGGAGGCCGTTGCCGAGCACGCCGACCCGGAACAACTTGTGCCCGATCTTCGCGGAGGCGGGCAGAGCGTCAAGAAGTTCGTGGTCCAGCATCGGGTTGACGGCCGCCGTGGGGGCCCGGCCCTGAGGACTGATGAGGAACTCCCATTGCCCCTCCGCAAGGGGCCGGATGCCGGCGAGCGAGCTGACGCTGCCTGGGCTGAGTTCAGCGGTGAAACGCTCTGCCTCGGCGTCATACAGAAGCGGAACCGAGTAGGACTCCCCGCCGCGTCGGCTGCGGATGACAACCTCGTACTCGCCGGCCGGGCCCCGAAAGGAGCCCGTCAGCGTGAGCTCCCCCGCGGGCGACCACTGGATGCCTGTCACGACGGGCCGGAACGAACGCTCGACCATCGTGAAGTGGCCGTCGTGCGATCGGTCGACGGCGATCTCGCTGCCCGAGAGCGTCCACGCCGACGCGGGCGCGCCTTCGTGCAGCAGCAAGCGCCGGCGACTCCCCTCGCCGACGAGGTAGAAGTCCCAGGCGATCCCCTCGTCCTGGTTGTCGGTGCGCGCGGCTCCATCTCCGACGTCCAAGTCAGATACGAAGTCTTCGATCGGGAGGCGGGCGACGAACGTCGATTTATCACCTCTACGGTCGACGTCGACGGGGAAATCGAGCACCGCATTGCCGTCGCGACGCCGGACCCTCAGCGTGGGCTCGACGCCGGTGACCGGGCCGATGTCGCCCTCGAGCCGGAGTACCTTGTCGTCCACAACGCAGGAGCGCACGATCGAAACGTCGTGCTGAACTCGCACCTCGAATACTCCATTCGCGGTCAGTCCCGCCCGCACGCGTGCACCTTCGACGGGGAGCTCAGCAGCCGGAACGGCGTGGAGGGGCGCCGGCTTTGGGCGCCCTGTCTTGCGTAGGAGGCCGCCTGCGCGGATGGCGACACCGATCTTCCAGCTCCCCTCTCGCCAGCGGCGGCCGCGGCGGAGTTGCACGCCCTCGAGCGTGGCCACGAAGCCCGACCAGTCGAGCCCGACGAGCTGCTGGGGCGCGTCGGCGGTCACGTCCGGCCGGTACATGCGCTCCGTCCGCAGCTTGAGCCGCCGCGGCCACCTGCCCGTGCCGCGCACGAACAGCTCGAGCTCCTGCGAGTCAGGCTCCGGAGCGCCGATCATGTCGATGTAGGCGTAGCCCTCCATGCGCAGGGCGTCGCCCTCCCAGCGCACGTCGTTCAGCCTGAAGACGGGAGCGAGCTCGTCCTCTAGCCGGTAGACGCCGCGAGGAATGCGAAGCCGGTCGTCCGTGCGGCAGGGGTAGTCGCCGTACCAGTGGCGTCCCTCCCGCACCGGCGGCCTCTCGGCGAGTTCCTCGTCCGCGAAGCGAAGCACCTCGAGCAGCTCCGGCAGGGCCCGGCGCCGCACGAGCTGCCACTTGAGCCGGTCGATCGCGAGCGGCTGCTCGAGAACCTGCGCGTCAGCCCGGTCGAGAAAGTCGTTCGCCAGGTCGAGGAACAAGTGGCGCTCATCCTCGGCGGCGTTGTCGAGAACGTCGAGGAAGTAGCGAAGGTCGTTGTCGACGACGCTCTTGTCGTAAACCAACTTGGCCTCGGTCATACCCCGGTCTGCAAGGAACCGGCTGACGTGATCGACGGCCGCCACGCGGTCGCGCAGCGCCTTCACCCCCACGCGCCGCTGCGATCCGGACAGGTCGCCGCCCTCCCGACGCCGCCACAGGTACACGGTGTCGGCGACAACGTCCACAGAGCCCGCGAGGTAGTGAGCGACCATGATGACCGCGATGTCTTCGTTGCGGACGCCCTCCGCGAAGCGGAATCCGTGTCGGTCCCAGAAGGTCCTGCGGAAGAGCTTGTTGCAGGCGAGGCGGTCGGCCGTCAGGCTCGGGAAGCGCGTAATGTGGGTCTCCAGGCGCTCGCGTGCAAAGGCGTTCGCCAGGAACGTCGCCCGCCTCGTGCCGAGGGATGTCAGCCGGCGAATGTTGCCTGTCGCGAAGTCGGAACTGGTCCGGTCAAGCGTCCCCAGCAGCGCCTTGTAGGCGTTGGGTGGTAAGACGTCGTCGCTGTCGACGAAGGCGAGAAACTCACCCTCGGACTTCCCGATCCCTGTATTGCGGGCCGCGCCCAGACCGGCATTCGCCTGACGCATGAGCCGGAAGCGCCCATCGCGCGCGGCGAAGCCCTGCGCGATCACGGGGCTCTCGTCGGTCGAGCCGTCGTCGACCATGATGATCTCGAGGTCCGCCATCGTCTGCTGCGCGAGCGAATCGAGACAAGCTTCGAGATACGCGGCCACGTTGTAGATCGGCACGACGACGCTGACTCGCGGCGCCATCGACGTCACCAACGGAAGACGTGCTCGACGACGCGGCTCGAAGCCCCGCCGTCGCTCAATGGGCAGAACGACGTAACGAAGCTTTCGTACCGGTCGCGGTACGCAGCCGCAACAGATCCAGGGTCGCGCAAGGCGTCGATCACGTCGGCGGTCGTCCGCAGCAGCGGCCCGGGCGCCTCGTCCTCGAAGTCGATGCTAAATCCCCGGATCTCGTCGCGGTAGACCTCCAGGTCGGGGGTGAAGAAGATCATCGGTCGGCCGGTGCACGCGAAGTCAAACATCGACGATGCGTAGTCCGTGACGAGCGCGTCGGCAACGAGCAGGAGTTCGATGAGATCAGGGAAGTCGGACACGTCACGAGCGAAACGCTCGGCGTTGGCCGGAAGTGCCTCGACGATCCCCGGATGCTTCCTGAACAACACGACGTGGTCGTCACCGAGGGCTGATTGCAGGGCAGCCAGGTCGAGCAACTGGCCGAGCCGATAGCCGTCGCGATTGGCGAGTTCCGCGCGGTAGGTCGGCTCGTCGCGCAAGCTCTGGCGTGCACCCACCCGGTAGTGGCGGTGATCACGGTAGGTGGGTGCGTACAGGATGACTCGTCGGTCAGCGAGCCCGAGGCGGCGCCTGACGTCCTCGGCGAGCCGGTCGCGGTCAGGCCGGAGCAGGAGATCGGTGCGCGGTAGACCCGTCTCGAGGATCTCGCCGCCGACCGGAAAGGCCCGCTCGAGAATCGGCGTGGCATACGGACCGGGCGAGAGGAGGTACTGCCAGTTGTCGCTCCGTTGCCGCAGCACACGGCGATACTCGCGGAGCGCGCTCGGCCAGTTGGCGAGGTCGTATCCGTGCCGCTTCAGCGGAGCCCCGTGCCAGGTCTGCAGGCAGGTCTGCTCGCGTCTGCGCACGAGCCATCGCGGCCAGTGGTCGTTGGCCACGAGGTAACGGGCACGTGCGTAAGCCTCGTAGTACTCGCGACTGAGTTTGCGCACAGGAACTGCGGTATCCGGGATTCGGCAGGCGGCGTCTCGCACGACCCAGAGGTGCTCGAACGGAGCGTCGCGGCGGAGGAGCTCCTCGTGTATGGCGCGAGGGCTGCCCGAGAACTCGCGGCCGCCGAAACAGTCGTAGAGGACGACGGGGCGTAGCTCGCTTCGTCGCCGCGCGGGGTAGTAGGCAGTTCGAAGTTGCCGCTGGCGAAACCCGCCCCGCTCTCCTTCTGCGAGGTCCCGCTCGACCGCGAGGACGGCGAGTTTGTCCTCGACCACCCCAAGGTGGAACCGCTTGTGACCAACCTGTGCGGACAGCGGCAATTCGCGGAGAAGCCCGCGGTCGAGCAGCACACCGACCGCGGCCTCCGGCGAAGCCCCGCGCGGCCGGACGAGAAAGTCCCAGACGCCCTCGGCGAGCGGCCGCGGGCCGTTGAGGGACAAAACAGCGGCCGGCGTCAGCTCTGCAGTAAATGCCTTCGAGTCCGAGTCGTGGTCGAGCGGAACGGTGTAAGTCTTGTCCCGCGCGCGCAGAACGAGGTCGTACTCGCCGGGGGGAGCGCGGAATGAGCCTCTCACCAGGAGCGCGCCCGCGGGCGACCACTCCGCCGCGCCGAGCACGGGTCGGAACGACCGTTCAAAGAGGTTGAAGTTGCCCTCGCGCATGCGCTCCAGGGCGATCTCGCGCCCGTCGACCGTCCAGGTCGATTCGGGCGCGTCCTCGCCAAGAAGCAGGGGCTGAAGGAGCCCGCCACCGTCGAGATGGACCTCCCAGCCCAAGCCCTCCGCCTCCTGCTCCGAGTGGGCAGCCTCGTCAGCGACGTCGATCTCGCCGACGAGATCATGGATCGGTAGGCGGGCTAGGAAGGTTGGCCGCTCGCCTGAGCGATCGACGTATGCCGCGTATTCCAGCGTCGAGCCCCCGCCGGCACGGCTGACGCGCAGAGTCGCCTCACCCGGGACGTAGCCCACGTCTCCTGCCAGTTGCAGCACGGCGTCGTCGAGCAGATAGTCGCGCACGACCGAACGCCGACGCTGAATGCGCAGGGTCAGCCTCCCGCCTGGGGTGAGGTCCGCCCGCACGCGCGCGCCTTCGACCGGGAGCTCGGCAGCGGGCGCCGCATGGAGCGGTGCCCGCTCCGAGCGCCAGCTCCGGCGCAGGAGGCCGCCTGCGCGGATGGCAACACCGATCTCCCAGCTGCCCTCTTGCCAGCGGCGGCCGCGGCGGAGTTGCGCGCCCTCGAGCGTGGCCACGAAGCCGCACCAGTCGAGCCCGACGAGCTCCTGGGCCACGCTCTCGGTCACATCCGGGCGGTGGACAGGTTGCGTTCGCAGCTTGAGCCGCCGCGGCCACCAGTCCATGCTGCGCGCGACCAGCTCGACCTCCTGCGAGTCAGGCTCGGGGGCGCCGATCATGTCGATGTAGGCGTAGCCTTCGATGCGCAGTGCGTCCCCCTCCCAGCGCACGTCGTTCAGCCTGAAGACGGGAGCGAGCTCGTCATTCAGCCGGTAGACGCGAGGAGTGATGCCAAGCCGCTCGTCCGTGCGGTAGGGGTAGTCGCCGTACCAGTGCCGTCCTTCGCGCACCGGCGGCATCTCGGCCAGTTCCTCGTCCACGAAGCGCAAAACCTCGAGCAGTTCCGGCAGGGCGCGGCGCCGGACGAGCTGCCACTTGAGCCGGTCGATCGCGAGCGGTTGATCGAGCACCCATGGATCTGCTCGGTCGATGAACTCGTTGGCCAGATCGAGGAAGAGCCGGCGGTATTCGTCGCCGGCACTTGCCAGAACGTCCAGGTAGTAGCGCAAGTCCTGAGCGACGACCGTGCGGTCGTAGAGCGCCTTGGACACGGGCAGCCGCTGGTCGGCGAGGAAACGGCTGACGTAGTCGACGGCGGCCACGCGGTCGCGGAGGGTCTTCGTCTCGGTGCGCCGCTGCGTGATGGAGAGCTCGCCGCCCTCGCGCAACCGCCAGAGATAGACGGTCTGATCGATGAGGTCGACCGCGCGGGCAAGGAAGTGCGCAGGGAGGGTGACCGGCGTGTCTTCGTAGTAAACGCCCTGGGGGAAGCGAAACCCGTGCTGGTCCCAGAAGGACCTCCGGAAGACCTTGTTCCAGGCCATCCGGTCGGCCAGCAAGAGCGGAAAGCGGGTTATATGCGTCTGCAGGCGCGGACGCGCGAACGCCCTGGCCAGGAATCCCACCTGCACGGTTCCCAGCCGCGTCAAGCGGCGGACGTTGCCCGCCGCCATGTCGGAGCCGGTGCGGTCGAGTGCACCGACGAGGAGCTCGTAGGCATGCCGCGGCACCACGTCGTCGCTGTCCACGAAGGCGATGAACTCGCCGACCGCGTGCACGACTCCTGTGTTGCGCGCGGCACCGAGCCCCGCATTCGCCTGACGCACGAGCCGGAAGCGAGGATCGCGAGCAGCGAAGCGCTCGGCGATCGCGGGGCTTTCGTCCGTCGAGCCATCGTCGACCATGACGACCTCGAGATCCGCCATCGTCTGTTGGGCGAGCGACTCCAGACACGTCTGCAGGTACGGCGCCACGTTGTACATGGGCACGACCACGCTGATCCGGGGTTTCATAGCCCCTACCTACGGAGTGAGCGGAAGATCCAGAGGCCCGCTCGCACGACCGGCACCGGCACGCGCTCGCGGTAACGGGGCGGAATGAGCAGGAGCACCCCCAGGAGCAGGCGCAACCCGCGAGTCAGGACCACCCCGCGCGCCACCAGACGCACGCGCTCCTGGTAGGGCGCCGGGATCCGTCGCGCGATTTGCATTCGCAAGGGCCGCCTTCCTCCGTGGACGGCGGCGGCGGCTCTTCTTGGACGCCCAGACAGTGTTCCCGCGCCCCAACGACGCGGCTTCGCCGCCGTCACGGACGACTGCGCGATCGCCTCGGCCTCGGCGTAGAACTCAGCATAGGAGGCGCGGGCGATATCCAGCGATGCCCGTGCAGCCTCACTGTCGCCGTCGGGATCTGCGAGGCCCGAGGCTGTGCGCCAGACGTCTTCGACCCGGGACTGCAGCGGCGGCGGGACTTCAGTGTCCCCCCAGCCGACCGCGGAGCGCCGCAGGCTGGGATCCACGAGCGCGTCGACGTCCAGATGGCTGGAACGATCGACGTCGACGAGCCAGCCGAGGCCGAGCAACTCGGCAACGCGGGAGATCTCGCGCGGCCAGTCCTCGAGCAAGTCCTCGTAACGGACGTAGGCCCGTGTAGCGCCGCGAGTCGCGTACTCGTTTTGCAGCGTTTGATTGAGCCAGGCTGCAGCTCGGCTCGCGTCGTTCTGCCAGGTTCCGTACCAGCTGCGCCCGCTGCTCACCACCTCCGGCGGGTAGCGCAACGTGTTGGCAAATGAGATCTCGACGCCCAGGTCGTCCGCGCAGCGCAGCCACAGCGGCAGGAACCACCCGGTGCGTGGGTCCTTGACGATAACGTTGTCAGTCCCGACAAACTGGACGGCGAGCCACGAACGGAGATCCTTGAACACCGCGTCATCATTCGCTGCCTCGGCCATCATCTCCCAGGCGGCAGGCCGCGAGTCGAACACGGTGACACGGCGAGTCCGCATGAGCCGTGAATGGAAATCGACAACCCAGCGCGGCTCGCCGAAACCCCGCGGGTTCGTGTCGTCTGCCCGCACCTCGGGCTGGGGGATGTGGAATCCAAGTCGCCCGAGGATGCCCGTCAAGAGGCTCGTACCGCTTCTTGCGGTGCCCAAGACCAGTACCAGTCGCGGGACAGCCGCAGAGACAGACCGTGGATCGCTCGTCATGCTTCGACGGTCCGAGGGCGTGGCCGCTCGACGGTCTCGGGGGGTGATTCCGCCGCCTCGCTCTCATGGAGCCAGACTCTGCGGACGACCCGCTCGGCGGCATGGCCGTCGTCGAGCGCGCAGAACCGCGCCCGGAATGCTGCCCGCAGGCGGGCCGCTTCTTCGCCCCACGCAGCGCCTGACCGAAGAGCCTCGACGAGTTCGTCGTCCGCCTGCGTGACCACGCCGGGCGGTTCGGCAAGCAGATCGAAGTAAGTGCCCCGCAAGGTCCGGTAGACCTCCCAGTCCGGAGCGTGGATCACAATCGGGCGGTCGAGGACGGCGTAGTCGAACATGAGCGCCGAGTAGTCCGTGACGAGAACGTCGGCGGCCAGGCAAAGCTCCTCGATCGACGGGTGGCCGGCGACGTCGAGGATGCGACCGGCCCGCTGCAAGTCCTCCCGGTCGCGGTCGCGCTCGTAGAAGTAGTGCAGCCTCTCCATGAGCACGTACTCGGATCCGAGCACTTCCGCGACGCTCGCGACGTCGATCGTCGGCACGTAATGGCCGACGTACTCCCGGTGCGTGGGCGCGTAGAGAACTGCTGTCTGGCTGGTCTCGATCCCGAGCTGCGTCCTGATCCGGTCGATGTCGGCCTCGGTGGCGCTGACGAGCGCGTCGTTGCGCGGATATCCGACCTCGAGGGTCTCGTACCGCGTCGGGTAGGCGCGCTCCCAGATCAGGGTGGAGAAAGCGTTCGACGAGATGCTGTAGTCCCAGCGTGCCGCACGGCGCAGCAACCGCTCGAAGTTCATCCTCTGCCCGGCTACGAGGGCTTCGCGGAGGTCGAGGCCCATCTTCTTCAGAGGTGTGCCGTGGTGCGTCTGAACGTGGATCGTCCCTGTGCGCTTCACGAAATCGTTCGGAAAGTTGACGTTGTTGACGAAGTACTTCGCGCGGGCGATCGCCCGATAGTAGTCCCGGGTGCCGGAGACTACGTACTCGACGCCGGGGGGCATCCCGGCCGCGTGGTCTCGGTCCACAATCCAGACGCTGCGAACCCACGGGGCCAGGTCGCGCAGCTTCTCGTAGATTGCGCGCGGATTGCAGGCGTACCCCCGGTACCAGTAGGCGGCGAACACGGCCAGATCCTGCTCGATCGGCGCCTGCAATTGGCGGCGGTAGTAGGGCTGCAGCCCCGTCCGCCTGAGGACGCGTGCCAGACCTCCTCTCAGTCGACGCCGGGCGCGCAGCACCCGTCGCGCGGCCCGGCCTTGCTCGATCGCCCAGGCGAGAGCGCGGAGCGACCGGTCCCGCCCGCTCTGCGCAAGGCGGGCCCGCAGAAGCAAGCGCCAGTCCTTCGGGATCGGCTCGTCCGCGCCGGCGTGCCGACGGAAACTCTCGTACGCACGTGCCAGGAAGTCCTTGCGCCGCCGCTGCGGGAGATCGGCTGCGATCGCAAGGTAGTGACGAAGCATCTGCAGCGCCAACCCGCGCGGACGCGAAGCCAAGCGAGCACCCTGCGAGGCGACGAACTGGAACACGACGTCGTATTGCCCGAAGACGTCGAATCGCGTGCCGTGCACATGCGGCTCGTTCGCGGCATTGGGCGGCTCGTAGCGCGCATAACCGACGCGAGGGAGGACGCTGATCCGCTCGGCGGCGAGCAGCGCCGGATATGTCACGGTCAGTTCGCCGTACCCGCCCGCGGCGGCCCGTAGGCCGAGCGCGCCGAGAAACGCGCGCCGAAAGACCTTGTCTCGTATGTCGACCCCGAACTCCATCGCAGCGGGATGCTCCGCGAGCGTGAAGGTTTCGTCCGGAGCTGCCTCGAGAAGCTTCCCGTGCGCTCCCGGCTTCGCGTCGCCCGGCGGCACGGCCCGTGTTTGGTCGACGACAAGCACATCCGGCGCGGTCTCGTCGAGTCGCGCCGCGACAGCCGCCAGCGCCCCGGCCGGCAGTTGGTCCGTGGTCGCGACGAACCAGACGTAGTCGCCGGTCGCGGAGTCCAACGCGAGGTTCCGGGCCTCGCCGAAGCGCACGGCGTGGTCGAGGTGGTGCACCACGAGGCGGTCGTCTTGCTGGGCGAGTTCGTCGAGGATCCCCGGCCCCTGGTCAGGAGACGAGTTGTCGACCGCTACGAGCTCGACGTCTCGAAACGACTGGTCGAGTACCGATGAAACGCAGTCGCGCAAATAGGCCTGCTCCCGGTACACGACCAGAATGATGCTCAGCAGCGGATTGGCCATGGGCTACCGGTCGCGGTAGGCCCGAATCAGGATTTCGGCAACCTCAGGACGCGAGAACTCGGCCGGCGGCAGGTTCCCTTCCGAGAGCAGCTCCCGCACCTTCGTCCCCGAGAGGAAGACGTGGTCGTCCGCTGGATGCGGACAGGTCTTCGGCGTCGCCATTTGGCCGCACGTGCGGCAGAAGAACGCGTGCTCGAAGAACATCGGCTCGATGTCGAGCTCGTGGGGCTCGAACTCGTCGAAGATGAGCTGTGCGTCGTACGTGCCGTAGTAGTCGCCTACGCCGGCGTGGTCGCGGCCGACGATGAAATGGGAGCAGCCGTAGTTCTTGCGGCAGATCGCGTGCCAGACGGCCTCGCGCGGCCCCGCGTAGCGCATCGCCGCAGGGAATGCGGACACGACAACGCGATCCTTCGGGTAGTAGCTGCTGACGAGCACGTCGTAAGCCTGGACGCGGGTCTCCGCGGGGACGTCGTCCGACTTCGTCTCGCCGATGAGCGGGTGGATGAGCAGGCCGTCCACGGTCTCGAGAGCGCACTTCGTCAGGTACTCGTGGGCGCGGTGGATCGGGTTGCGGGTCTGGAAACCGACCACGCGGCGCCAGCCGCGCTCCGCGAAAAGTCCGCGGGTGTCGGCGGGATCGCGGTGCAGCTCCGGGAAGGCAGGCTCCAGCCGCTCGAACACGGTCACCGGCCCCGCGACATAGTGGTCGTTCTGCGCGTAGAGCCGGGCGACGCCGGGATGAGCGTCATCCGTCGTCCGAAAGCACTGGGCCGCCTCCCGCTCCCTGTCGTAGTCGAAGACCTCCTCGACGTCGAGCACGGCGAGGATTCGCCCGGACTCGTCCGCCAGCGCGATGCGATCTCCAGCCGGAGCGCTCTCGACAGCGAGGCAGACGGGGAGCGCCCACGCCAGGCCGTTCGCGAGGCGCATCTCCTCGACGACGCGCTCGTAGTCGTCGCTGCCCATGAAGCCCGTCAGCGGAGAGAGGGCGCCCGACGCCAGCATGTCGAGGTCGGAGGCCTCACGCGATGTGAGACGTACGGTCTCGAGCTCGTCCACGCTCTCGGGGCGCTCGCCCGTCCGCTCGACGAGCTCGCCGCCGTGAGGGCGGATGAGGTGAGCTTCGGCTACGGCCGTCAAACCCGGACCTCGCCGAAGAGCAGCCCGAGCTCCTCGAGCTTGTCGACCACGGACTGGGCGCTCTCCTCGGGCGAGACGCCCTCGGTGTTGACGACCAGCTGCGGGCTCGTGGGCGCCTCGTACGGGTCGGAGACGCCGGTGAACTCCTTGATCTCGCCCGAGAAAGCCTTCTCGTAGAGACCCTTGACGTCACGCTCGGCACAGGTTTCGACGGAAGCCTCGACGTAGACCTCGACGAACGTCCCGAACTCCTCCACCATCCCGCGAGCCTTGCGTCGCGTCTCCTCGTAGGGCGAGATGGCGGAGACGAGCACGGCGGCGCCGTGCCGGGTGAGCCGCGAGGCGACCCAGCCGATGCGCTCGATGTTCGTGTCGCGGTCCTCCTTGGAGAATCCGAGCCCCTTCGAGAGACGAGTGCGCACGACGTCGCCGTCCAGGTACTCGACGGTCCTGCCCGACTCCTCGAGGCGGCCACCGACGATCTCGGCGATCGTCGACTTCCCGGCTCCGGAGAGCCCCGTGAACCACAGCGTGAATCCGTTCGTCATGCCTTCCTTTCGTCTTCCAGGTGGATGCCGTACTCAAGTTTCAGCGGGGGGAACCCCATGGTTCCCCCACGAGCCCCCTCCTTCTGGAGCTCGGCGACTGTCAACTCTTGTCCTCCAAATGAATCCCACACTCAAGTTTGTCGGAATCCGCCCACCGACCGGCCCGTTCCTCCTCGTCGGGCCGCGTCGGGCGCGTGCAGGGGATGCAGCCGATCGAGCGGTAGCCGGCCTCGTGCAGCGGGTTGTACGGGATGTCGTTCGCCTTGATGTAGCGCCAGACCTCCTCCTCGCCCCAGTCCGCGAGCGGCTGGATCTTCCAGACGCCGTAACGATCGGAGCGCTCGACCTTGCGGGCGTCGGCACGCGAGGGCGACTGGTCGCGGCGGATGCCGGAGACCCAGGCGTCGTAGGGCTCGAGCGTCTGGATGAGCGGCTCGACCTTGCGGATGTGGCAGCAGCGGTCGGGGTTCCGCTCCCAAAGGTTCGGGCCCTCCTGCTTGTGCTGCTCGGCGACGGTGATGATCTCGGGCCTGATCAGCTTGAGCCCGTAGCGCTCGACGATCCGCTCCCTCGTCTCGTAGGTCTCCTTGAAGAAGAGGTGCGTGTCGAGCTCGACGACGTCCACCTCGAGCCCGAGCTCCATGACCATGTGGACCAGCACGGACGACTGCTTCTGCCAGGAGCAGGTGAGGCAGAGGCGGTCGCCGAACTCGTCATAGGCCCAGCAGAGAACTTCCTCCGCGGGCAGGGCCTCGATCTCAGACTCGGTCAGCGAAAGCTGGGTGCTCATTGAGGAGAACTTCCTTGAGGGTGTCGGAGCGGAGCCCGAGGCGAAGCGTCTCGAGCGGGATGACCTCGTCGGGCGCGATGTTGCCGAGGTTGACCTCAGGGCCGAAGCGGCGGACGAACCAGCCCTGGGAGGCCTCCGTCGGGGCCTCGAAGATGATGTCGCCGAAGTCGATCCCGTGGACGATTTCGTCGATGAGGCCAGTTCGCATCTCGCCGGTCGGTCGAAAGATGCCGGCCGTGCCACCCTCCCGCGCTTCGGTGATGACCTTCCAGGCGCCGGCGTCGAGCTCGTCCTTCATCCACTCGACCCACTGGTAGGGGGCGTAGACGACGTCGGCGTTCTTCGAGCCGACCTCGGACATGACGACGAAGTCCTTGGCCAGCTCGGCGATCAGCTCGAGCTTGCGATCGTGCGGGAGGGCGATGGTGCCGTCCGAGACCTCGACGTGCGTGATGCCCTTCTGGGCGAGCCACGACCGGTACTCGTCGAGCTTGTCCCGGCCGACGACCGCCTCGAAGA